>Ga0209692_10004061_pt1 | contig 13552 bp, 11 predicted proteins | sample tdDd472_FD_187129 | JGI IMG/M metagenome (GOLD analysis project Ga0209692, IMG submission 187129) | Marine sediment microbial communities from the Atlantic coast under amendment with organic carbon and nitrate - tdDd47.2 (SPAdes)... | ecosystem: Environmental > Aquatic > Marine > Coastal >...
GAGTGGTGTCTGTTTTTTTTTGAAAGAATGAGAAAAAAAAGCTAAATCATTGACCGATATCACATATTTTTTAATTTCTTATTCTCAAATTTGCTTGCAAGTAGATTTCATAAACAAATAATTAGAAACTAACTAAATATCAAGTAATGGCTATTATAAAACCGTTTAAAGGGTTAAGACCACCACAAAACATTTCTGCTGATTTGGCATGTTTGCCTTATGACGTTATGAACAGCGAAGAAGCTGCTCAAATGGCAGCGGGAAAAGAATGTTCATTATTGCATATAACACGTGCTGAAATTGATTGTCCTGCTGGAACAGATATACACTCTGAAGAAGTGTATGAAAAATCTGTTTCTAACTTAAAAGCTTTCCAAGAGAATGGTTGGTTGGCTCAGGATGAACAAGCAAAATACTATATTTATGCACAAACGATGGATGGTCGCACGCAATATGGTATTGTTGGTGCAGCTGCCTGCGAAGATTATGCTAATGGTGTTATCAAAAAACACGAACTAACTCGTCCGGATAAAGAAGAAGATCGTATGATCTTAACACGTTACTTGGATGCTAACATCGAGCCCGTATTCTTTTCTTATAAAGCTGTACCAGAAATTGATCAAATTGTTGAAAATATTGTGAAGAATCAGGAAGCAGATTATGATTTTACTGCTGAAGATGGATTTGGTCACCACTTGTGGGCTATTAACGATGCTGACATTAATAAGCGTTTAGAAGAACTTTTTGAAACAAAAGTACCTGCAACTTATGTCGCTGATGGACACCATAGAACTGCAGCTGCAGCTCGTATTGGTGATGAAAAAAGAGGTCAAAATCCAAATCATACAGGTAATGAGTCGTATAACTTCTTTATGGCGGTTCATTTTCCAGATAACCAATTGAATATTATTGATTATAACCGTGCTGTAAAGGATCTTAACGGATTAACTCCTAAAGAACTTATAGCTAAGTTAAATGAAGTGTTTGCTGTTGAGTGTATGGGTGAGGCTGAGTATCGTCCAAATCAATTGCATGAGTTTAGTATGTACCTAGAGGGGAAATGGTATAAGCTTAATGCTAAAGAGGGTACTTATAATGATAACGATCCAATTGGTGTATTAGATGTTACCATTTTATCTGACCATGTTTTAGATAAGATGCTAGGGATTGAAGATTTACGCCGTTCAACACGTATCGATTTTATTGGTGGTATTCGCGGATTGGGTGAGTTGAAGAAACGCGTTGACTCAGGTAGTATGAAAGTTGCATTTGCATTATATCCTGTTTCTATGCAGCAATTAATTGATATTGCTGATACAGGTAATATAATGCCTCCAAAAACTACTTGGTTTGAGCCTAAGTTGCGTTCAGGTTTAGTGATTCACAAACTAGAATCTAAATAAACAATCATATTTTAAACGAAAGCCTCCTATTCTATAGGGGGCTTTTTTGTACAATAGCGTGTGATGTGTAACTTTGTTTGAAATTAGAATAGCATGTCGATACAAAATCGTTTAAAAGAAGTACGCGCTCAGATTGGAAATAAAGCATTGTTGGTTGCTGTATCTAAAACAAAGCCAAATGAAGATCTTTTGGAGGCTTATAATGCTGGCCAACGTATATTTGGTGAAAACAAAGTGCAGGAATTAGTTGGAAAGTACGAGGCATTGCCCAAAGATATTCAATGGCATATGATTGGCCATTTACAAAGTAATAAGGTTAAGTATATCGCACCTTTTGTTAGCTTAATTCATGGGGTTGATACCGTGAAATTGCTGAAAACTATTAATAAAGAAGGAGCTAAGAATAAGCGCAAAATACCTTGTTTATTGCAACTACATATAGCTGAGGAGTCGACTAAATTCGGTTTTTCAGAAGAAGAGCTTATGATAATATTATCGGATAACTTTATTAATGAATTAGAATATATAGAAATTCGAGGTATAATGGGGATGGCAACATTCACTGATGATGAGGCTCATGTACGAAAAGAATTCTCTCATCTTAAGCGTATTTTTCAAAACTTGAAATCCGGTATTTTTCAAACAACTGATTGTTTTAAAGAAATAAGTATGGGAATGTCAGGTGATTATCAGATTGCAATTGAAGAAGGGAGTACAATGGTTAGGGTTGGAAGCTCAATATTTGGAGCTCGGAATTATCATTAAAACCATTCTATATTAGCTGATGAAAGCAATAAAATAAATATAGAACTTTTAACTGAGACAGATTTGGCTATATTTGTTGTAATCTAGTTTAAGTATTTAATTAAATGACTCAATGGCAAATTTAGAAACTAAGTATTTAGGATTAACGCTTAAAAATCCAATAATAGTAAGTAGTTCAGGTTTAACCAATAGTGTGGAAAAAATTGGCAAGCTGGCAGAGGCCGGGGCCGGAGCTGTTGTGTTAAAATCGCTTTTTGAAGAACAGATAAGTCACGAAATCAATAATGTTATTTATAAGGGTGAAGGTTTTGATTACCCAGAAGCTCTTGATTATGTAAAAGGTTATACGCGTGATAATTCAGTAGCTGATTATTTAAAAGTAATAAAAGAATCCAAGGCCAAGTACGATATTCCAGTTATTGCAAGTATTAATTGCTTTTCATCTAATGAATGGGTTGATTTTGCTCAGCAAATTCAGGCGGCTGGAGCAGATGCTTTAGAACTGAATGTATTTGTTGTTAATACGGATAAGAATAGCGATTCAGGTGAATATGAGCAACTATATATTGATGTTGTAGCTAATGTTAGTAAGGTTGTAAGTATTCCTGTTTCTGTTAAGTTAGGATTATACTTTTCAAATTTGATTAATGTGGTTGATCGCCTGTCTGTATCTGGAGCTAAAGGCGTCGTTTTATTTAATCGTTTTTATGAGCCAGATATTGATATTGAAAAAATGGCTTTAACATCGGCTGAAGTGTTAAGCTCTCCTGCAGATATGCGTCGAACGCTTCGTTGGGTTGCTATAACTTCAGATAAGATTAAAAATATTGATATTTCAGCTTCAACAGGAGTACATGATGGACCAGCTGTTATAAAGCAATTATTGGCAGGAGCTACAACAGTTCAAACATGTTCGGCAGTTTATAAAAATGGTCCTAAAGTGATCACAGAGATGAAAAATGAGCTCGAAGCTTGGATGGATTCAAAGAGTTTTAATTCCATTGATGAGTTTAGAGGAAAAATGAGTTATGGAAAAATAGAAAATCCAGCAATGTACGAACGTGCACAGTTTATGAAGTATTTTTCGTCGTACGAATAAAAAATGTTTAAGAAAATATAAGAAGTCCTACAATGTTAATTGTAGGACTTTTAGTTTTATAAGTTGTTTGTTATGAGTGGATGAGGCTGATTGATAATCAGTATACTTTAGTTCTCAGGTCCGTGTAATAAATAATTATAAGCTTAAAACTGTATTGATTTCGTTTTATTTAATATTTTTATATTAAATTTCAATTCTAGAATTATTGAAAACCTTATAAATAATAAGTATAAATATTATTTTATTATGAGAAGTGTATTGACCAAAGCTACCTTTTGTCTATTTACAATAGCCCTTGGTTCTGTATTTTTTGCCTCTTGCAATTCTGGTCAGAAAAAACAAAAGACAGAAGAAGAAGAAATAGTAGAGTCGGTAAATGTGGATGAAAAAATCGTAGATGATTTTAAAAAATCAAAATTGATATTTTATTCTTTGCCATCGCCTTTAGAAACTGCTATGCTTATTAAACGTGCAGGAGCAACCTATAATAAGGAATTATTAAATCCTCTGGCTAATATTGACAAGTATGCTACAAATCGTCAAATGGCTTTGAATTTAGGTATTTATTCCGCTGATCTAAGTTATACTAGCTTATTTGATCAAACCCAAAGTTCAATCAAATATATGGCTAACGCTAAAAAATTAGCTGATGGTTTAGGTATTATTGATGCTATTGATGAGGAAACGATGCGTAAATTAGAATCAAATATTGATAACAGAGATGTGATGTTAGATATTATCTCTGAAACGTTCATGTCATCCAATGCATATTTAACTGAAAATGATCGTCCGGCTATAGCTGTTATGGTACTTGTTGGGGGGTGGGTTGAAGGTCTTTATTTGGCTACACGACTGACTAATGGATCAATAGATAACAATAAGCGACTAATTGATCGTATTGTTTATCAGAAGCTTAGTTTGTATACTGTTATTAACCTTTTGGAAGAATACAAAGGTAATGAGGATATTGATTATTTATTAGGTAGAATTTCAGAACTGAATGATATTTTTGAAGAAGTTGAAATTAACAATACTTCAAAAGTTGAAGCAGAAACGAATGCAGAAAGTAAGGTTACAACAATTAAGGCTGAATCGGAGGCTGTAATTTCACCGATTGTGTTTGAGAAGTTGATGAAGAAAGTAGAAGAAATCAGAACTGAATTTATTTCATAATTACTTCTATTATTATGCGAGGAGCTTTAATAACTTTATTATTTCTGTTGAGTATGCACTTTATAAGTGCACAGTGCATGAATTTTGCAAAAAATGTAGGTAAGCCACTGCTTGGAGATTACTTGCACGATGGTAACTATAATGCCACTGTACTAGCAGAAGGAGAGAAAGCTGAATTATTTAAAACCTTTTTCAGTGGACAGAAGTACCGCATGGCAATTTCTAAAGTAGAGCAATTACCAAATATTCACCTTCGCTTGCTGGACAAAGAAGGTAATGTACTTTTTGATAATGCAGATCATAACTATTTACTGGTATGGGATTTTAAAGTAGAATCAACTCAGATGTTAGTGGTTGAATTAAATGTACTAGAAAAAGAAACTGAGTCAGAAGAATTAATTGCAGGATGTGTATCCGTGCTGTTTGGGATTGCTTCTGATAAAAAGAGGAATAAATAAGCAAGATACTATTTATTAAAATATGTAAGAGCTCAGTTATACTGAGCTCTTTTTTTTGAGGTAGGGTTTTAAATATTTTGCGGTGTAAGAGTTTTTGCAATCAATAAGATCTTCAGGTGTACCTTCAAAAACCAAATGTCCACCGTCATTTCCTCCTTCAGGTCCTAGGTCAATTAACCAATCGGCTGATTTTATTATATCCATATTGTGCTCAACTATAATTAGGGAATGTCCATTTTTTATGAGTGCTGAAAAGGCATCTAAAAGTTTCTTAATATCATGAAAGTGAAGTCCTGTCGTTGGCTCATCAAAAATAAATAAGGTAGGTTGGCTTCGTTCATTAGCTAGAAAAGATGCTAGCTTAACACGTTGGCTTTCTCCGCCGCTTAATGTGCTAGATGCCTGGCCAAGTTTAATATAACCTAGGCCTACATCCTGAAGCGGTTTGAGTCGTCGGATAATCCTTTTTTCAGTTGAAGTAGGGCTTGTTCCAAAAAAATCGATGGCTTCATTAACAGTTAATTCAAGAATGTCAAAGACGCTTTTTCCATTGTAACGTACATCTAAAACATCATCTTTAAAGCGCTTTCCTTTACAGCTTTCGCACTGAAGGACAATGTCAGCCATAAATTGCATTTCTACTTTTATTGTTCCTTCACCTTGGCATTCTTCGCAACGACCTCCATCAATATTAAATGAAAAATGCGATGGTTTATAGCCATTGTTTTTTGCGGCTTGTTGGTCAGCCATTAACTTGCGAATTTCATCATAAGCTTTAAGGTAAGTAGCTGGATTGGATCTAGAGCTTTTACCAATAGGATTTTGATCTACAAATTCGACCTCGCTTATACGTTTCAATGAACCTTGAATTAAATCAAATGAGCCTGTTTTGTCAGCATATCCTCCAAGGTGTTTTTTTAAGGCGGGATAAAGAATTTTTTTGACAAGAGATGACTTTCCTGAACCTGAAACTCCAGTTATCACCGTCATGATATTTAAAGGGAATCTAATACTAATGTTTTTAAGGTTGTTTTCACATGCTCCTTTGATCTCAATGAAGTCATTGTGTGACCTTCTGGTTTTAGGTAGGTCAATTTTTTCTGTTCCATTAAGGTATTTAGTGGTTAGGCTTTTATCAGAAGCTTTAAGTTGTCGAAAGTCACCCTGAAATACCAATTCGCCTCCTAATCTACCAGCTAATGGGCCAATATCGATTATTGTATCAGCCGCTCTAATGATATCTTCATCATGTTCAACAACAATTACTGTATTCCCAACTTGTTGTAAATTACGGAGAACATTAATTAATAATTCTGTGTCTTTTGAGTGAAGACCGATACTAGGTTCGTCAAGTATGTAAAGTGAACCAACCAAACTACTGCCCAGGCTGGTTGCTAAATTAATGCGTTGACTTTCGCCACCAGATAGGGTTGATGATAAGCGATTTAGAGTTAAGTAGCCCAGTCCAACATTGCAAAGGAATTGCAAGCGAGTTTGAATCTCATGGAATAAACGCTTTGCTACCTTAAGTTCGTGTTTTTTTAGTGATAATTGGCTAAAGAAGGTATTGAGCTGGTTTATTGGTATGGTAACTAGCTCATGAATACTTTTATTGCCTACTTTTACCCAGCTGGCTTCTTTTTTTAATCGCGTTCCTTTGCATTCAGGACATATCGTTTTTCCTCGGTAACGTGATAACATTACACGAAATTGTATTTTGTATTGCTTTTCCTCTAGATGTTTAAAAAATTTGTTAATGCCTTTAAAATGCGTATTCCCTGTCCAAAGTAGTTCTTTGTGTTCTATGCTTAATTCAAAATAGGGGGTGTGAACCGGAAAACTAAACTGATGTGCACTCTTAATTAATTGCTCTTTCCAACTCTTCATTTTATCACCTTTCCAACAGGCAATTGCATCTTCAAAAACAGATAGGCTTTTGTTAGGTATAACTAGGTCTTCATCAATGCCAATTACGTTTCCAAATCCTTCACATTTGGGACATGCACCAACAGGATTATTGAAAGTAAACATGTGTTCGCTGGGAATTTCAAATTCAATGCCATCTAGTTCGAATTTATTAGAGAAAGGATGAATTGTGTGAGTTATATCTGTGTATACTTTAACGATACATTCGCCTTTACCTTCGTAAAATGCAGTTTGAATTGAATCGGCAAGCCTGCTTAAAGTATCTTCATCTTTATTTGCAGATAGGCGGTCGATAACCAGATAAATTTGCTGACATTGATCTGTAATAAGCTCTTTACTTTCGAGTAATTGGTCGATCCGTTTAAATGTATTATTTATTTCTACGCGGCTAAAACCTTGCTTTAATAATATTTCCAAATGTTCATGGCATTCTCTATCATCTGTGATTATGATAGGAGAGAGGATAGCCAGCTTAGTATCTTCTTTAAGATCTTTAACAAAGTCAACGACATCAGATATATGGTGGCGTTTTACTTCATTACCACTAACGGGTGATATAGTTTTTCCAATTCGGGCATATAGTAGTTTAATGTAATCATACACTTCTGTGCTTGTACCTACTGTTGACCTTGGGTTACGTGTATTTACCTTTTGCTCAATGGCTATGGCAGGTGGTATACCTTTAATATAATCGACATCAGGTTTATCTAATCGACCAAGAAATTGTCGTGCATAAGAACTTAAACTTTCAACATACCTTCGTTGTCCTTCAGCATATAAAGTGTCAAAAGCCAAAGATGATTTACCACTGCCTGATACTCCTGTGATGACAATGAATTCATTACGAGGTATTTGGATGTCAATATTTTTTAAATTGTGAACTCGTGCTCCTTTAATTGATATTAAGTGCTCTTGCATTCTTGTGATTTAATTTAGTGCTTGTAAAGATAGATAACTGCTTTTACGTAGAGAAACAAATACAATGTGGATTAAGTTGAGGCAATAAGATTGGATTTGGTTTTTAAATATTTTTTTACTTTTTTTACAAGTGAAAACAATTAAGTAAAATCCTCAAAAATATTTGGCCTATAGAAAAAACTTTACGCGATGTTTAAATAAAATAGTATGGAAAAGCAAATAGTGCTTTCTGATGAGCAACTCGTGAAGGAATTTATTGTTGGTAATAGTATTTCAATTGATATACTAATTGACCGGCATAAGGCAAAGATTTTCTCTTACATTTTAATGTGTGTAAAGCAACAGGTGTTGGCTGAAGATATATTTCAGGAAGCTTTTATACGTGTTATAAAAACTTTGAAAAATGGTCGTTACGCCGATAGTGGTAAATTTTCATCGTGGGTGATGCGTATCGCTCATAATTTGATAATTGACTATTATCGTAAGCAAAAGAATCATTCGGTTATTTCGAATGATAATTATGAGTACGATTTATTCAACTCAACTCAATTTTCAGATCCCTCTATTGAAGACCAGATGGTTGTTAACCAAGTGATGCAAGAAGTAAGTATGTTGGTTGAGCTATTGCCTGATAATCAGCGAGAAGTTGTTGTAATGCGACATTATAGAGATTTAAGCTTTAAGGAAATTGCAGAAGAAACAAATGTTAGCATTAATACTGCATTGGGACGTATGCGGTATGCCTTAATGAATCTTCGACGTTTGGCAGAAGAACGTAATATTTCCCTTACATTATCATAGGTAGACAATAATTGCTCTAGCACTGCGTTAATATAACAATTAACTTAATTTAAAGTGCCTATGAGCCATATAACTACCCATGATTTTTTAGCTAATGAAGAAGAAGCTATGTACTGGTTGTCGGTATTTGAAGCTCTTCCGGATAGTATTGGAAGCGAAATCCAGGGGGAACCTAGCGTCTTTATTGTAAAACAAATTAAAGCTTTTGCAAAGGTGTATCGGCCAATAGTAATTTCGGGCAGAATTGAGGAATTGATAATCAATTGATATTCTTAATCGTAAAATGATTGAGCAAAATTATGAAATGAGCCTTTCCCTTTTATAATCCGTACCCAAAAGGCCTTAATAAAACCTGTTCCATAACCTGTTAGTTGAATTAGGGATGCCCATGTGCTTAGTAATGCTACATAAGCACTTTTTGTTCGATAAGTAGCATCTACAAAAATGATTAATGGAAATAGGGCAAATAGTATATAGAACCAAGTAGAGATAAAGTGTCCTAATAGGATTAATAAAGGATAACCAATTGTAAATATCGACGGTAATAAATGCACCGGTTTAAGTGTGCCTGGATGTATTAATGATAAATCTATTCGAGCAATTCCTGAATTAAAAACTTGCTTAAAGAACGCCTTAAAGTGGGTACGTCGTTTATGATACACCGATGCTTCTTGTATTAAACCAACCTTGAAACCATTTTTTATTGTGCGCATGCTTAGATCTAGATCTTCGCCAAAACGCATGTCTGCAAAACCATTTAATGACTCAAACACTGTTTTTTTAATACCAAGATTAAAGCTGCGTGGATAAAACTTATCCATCTTTTTACTTCCTCCTCTAATGCCTCCTGTTGTAATGGGCGAGGTCATAGAATAACTAATTGCTTTTTGAATCGGTGTGAAAAAAGGATGTGAATTGTCCGGTCCGCCAAAGCAATCAAGTGGCTGAATATCTATATGTTCTAATACGTAATTAAAGTAATTAGAAGGTATGATACAATCGCTATCGAAAAAGACGAGATATTCACCTTTTGCTTTTAAAGCTCCAAGATTTCGTGCTGGTCCAGGGCCTTTGTTTTCCTGAGTGAAGTATTGTAAATCAAGTTGGTTGAAGTAGGGTTTAATAACTTCATCACAAGGAACTGAAGAGCCATCTTCAATAATAATCACTTCAAATAGTGATTTTGCAGATTGCAAGGTTAATGATTCGAGTAATTCAACAATCTCCTCAAGTCTGTTGTATATTGGAATTATAACTGAAAACTGCATGTAGGTTATTTTGTCACCAAAGATAATAATTCTTAGCGGCTGTGAAAGGTTATAGAAAGTTAAAGCCTTTCAGAAATTGAAAGGCTTAATAATTTATTCTCTTGTCAATATCATCATTGGATCACCTAAGATATTTGAGTAAATAGGCCTGTACCTGTTGATATCATAGAATTTGGAAACATTAACCTTTTTAGTACTTTGGCCATGTTCATCTTTTTTAACTGCCTCAATTGAAATATGGTTGTATTTTCCATCATTAATGCAGACCATTTGTCCAGAATTACCATTAAGAATTAGGTCCATAGCCAGATTAGCATAAGCTGTTGGCACAATTGAATCTAAAGCATCTGGCTCGCCTGAACGAACTAAATATCCAAGCTTTTGATTAACAACATTAATGGCCTTGCCATTATTAAATTTTGGAGATAAACGCCTCAGCTGGTTGCCAACATCTTCCCCAATTCCGCCAAGTTTTTTATGACCGAAAGCATCCTTCTCTTGGCTGCTGTAAATAATATTCCCTCCTTCGTAACTTGCTCCTTCAGAAACTAATACAACTGAATATTTACTAGGATTATTATTGCGATCTTCCACCATTAGCGCGGTTAACTGCTCTATGTTTACTTGATACTCAGGGATAATACAACGATCAGCAGCGCCTCCTACAGTTGGCAAAAGAGCAGAAAAACCGGCGTTTCGCCCAAATACTTCTAGAACCAAAAAACGCTCGTGCGAACCAGCACAAGTACGAAGGGCATGAGTAAGTTCTATTGTTCTTGTTATGCAGGTGCTAAAACCAATACAGTATTCGGTTCCTGGTACATCACCATCCATTGTTTTAGGTATGCCAATGGTTTTTATGCCTTCATGATGCAGGCGAACAGCGTAACTAAGCGTATCGTCACCGCCAATCGGTATTAGAAAGTCGATACCAATATGTTTTAAGTTGGCAACGGCTTCACCTGTTAAATCATTGTATTCATCTTTATATATTGCTTTCAAATGATCTGGAACGTCGTTTAAAGGAACCTTATTGGCTTTAGTACGACTTGAATGAAGAAATGTCCCTCCTGTTCGACCTAAACGATTTACCATATGATCATTCAACTCAAGACAATAGCTCTGTTCTTCAAGAGGATGGAGCGGATTAATGGAAATTACACCTTTCCAGCCATTTCTGATTCCTATTACTCGAAAACCTTCTCTGATGGCTCTAATTGTTATGGCCCTTATTGCAGGATTTAATCCTGGGACATCTCCACCACCTGTTAAAATACCAATTGTTTTAGAGTTGTGTTTCTTTATAATCATGATGCATCTTTTTTTTGATTATTATGAGTAACGAGTAATACAAGATATTATCTAAAAAACTGCAAATCAATCTTAACTGCATTTTTTTTAATGACAAATTTCAGTTTTATGCGTTTTCAATGTTAAAATGCTTTTGAAATGTAAACTAGATTAAAGATTTGAAGTGACTTTAATCAAAATCACTCTAAATAAGTTAAAGATTGTAAATTGTTAGATACTATTATTTCTGTTTTGAAAAAATATCAGCAAATTTGCAGTTCTTTATAAGAGATGTGTTTTTAACACAATTGATTAGATTCCAAATTATAAACAATACAAGACAGTATGATGATTAAGAGTCCACTTCAGATTGCACGCGAAAGCTATGTGCCGAAGATGCCATCATCCTTAAAAGGTGGTGTGAAAATTGTTGAAGGAAAAGCAACAGAATCAGTTGCTGATCAAGCTGACATTGAAAAGATATTTCCAAATACCTATGGAATGCCTGTTCTATCATTCGAAGCTGGTGAAGAAAAAGAATTCGAGGCTAAAAATGTAGGTGTAATTTTATCTGGTGGACAGGCTCCAGGAGGCCATAATGTTATCTCTGGATTGTATGATGGTTTAAAGAAATTAAATCCAGACAGTAAATTGTATGGTTTTCTAGGTGGCCCTGGAGGATTGGTAGATAATCAATATATTGAATTAACCAGTGATATTGTTGATCACTATCGTAATACTGGAGGTTTTGATATTATTGGTTCAGGACGTACAAAACTAGAAGAGGAAGCACAGTTTGAGCAAGCATTAGAAAACTGTAAAGCTCTTGATGTAACTGCATTGGTTATTATTGGTGGTGATGATTCAAATACGAATGCATGTGTTTTAGCTGAATATTATAAGGCTAAAGGAGCAGGAGTTCAGGTTGTAGGTGTGCCAAAAACAATTGATGGTGACCTTAAAAACGAAATGATTGAAACTTCATTTGGTTTTGACACAGCATGTAAAGTTTATAGCGAGTTAATTGGTAACATTCAGCGTGATGCTAATTCAGCTAAAAAATACTGGCACTTTATTAAATTAATGGGACGATCTGCTTCTCATATTGGTTTAGAGTGTGCGTTGCAAACACAACCAAATGTTACAATTATATCAGAAGAAGTTGAGGCCAAGCAGCAAACTTTAGACGATGTAGTGAGCTATATTGCTAATATAGTAGCAAAGCGTGCTGAAAATGGTGATAACTTTGGGACTGTTCTAATTCCTGAAGGTTTAGTTGAGTTTATTCCAGCAATGAAGAAGTTAATTGCAGAGTTGAATGATTTCTTAGCACATAACGAGGAAGCAGTAAATGCTTTGGAAGGAAATAAAGAGAAACGCGAATTTGTTGCTGAGCGTATTTCGGATGAATCACGTGACGTATTTGTGTCTTTACCAAATTCAATAGCAAATCAGTTAATGCTTGATCGTGATCCACATGGTAATGTTCAGGTATCATTAATTGAGACTGAGAAGTTATTGATTGATATGGTTAAGGCTAAGCTTAAGAAAATGAAAAAAGCTGGTGAATTTAAAGGTAAATTCAAAGGACAGCCTCATTTCTTTGGTTATGAAGGACGTTGTGCTGCTCCATCAAACTTTGATGCTGATTACTGTTATTCTTTAGGTAATACTACCTCTATGTTGATTGGGGAAGGTAAAACAGGTTATATGGCATCAGTACGTAACTTAACTGCACCTTCTACAGAGTGGATTGCAGGTGGCGTACCCGTTACAATGATGATGAATATGGAAAAGCGTCATGGCGAAATGAAACCAGTTATTCAAAAGGCTTTGGTTTTATTGAATGGTGCTCCTTTCCAGAAGTTAGTAGAAAGCCGCGAAGAATGGGCAATTAATACCAACTATGTATATCCTGGTCCAATTCAGTATTTTGGTCCTTCTGAGGTTTGTGATATCACAACCAAAACTCTAAAATACGAGCAAGAATAAGTAATTCAATAATATATTAGCCCGCAACTCGTTGAAGTTGCGGGTTTTTTTTTATTTTTGGCACAAAGAACTATTTAAGTATTCAATTTCCTTTTTATTTGAATTATGTCGAAGATTGTTACATTATCAGAAGCGGCCTCAATAGCATTACATGCCATGGTTTTAATAGCCAGAAGTGATAAAAAAATGAATGTTAATCATATCTCCGAGGCAATTGAGAGTTCCAAACATCATGTTGCAAAGGTGATGCAGCGTTTGGCAAAAGAAGATTTTGTGGCATCTAATCGGGGGCCGAGTGGAGGATTTATTCTTAAACAGGATCCTTCAACTATTTCTTTGCTTATGATTTATGAAGCAATTGAAGGAAAGGTGGCTATACAGTCTTGTCCTGGTGATAAAAGATCCTGTATCATTGGAGCTTGTATGTTGGGTGATTTATCGCGTAATATGACCAAGGAA
>Ga0209692_10004063_pt1 | contig 13551 bp, 9 predicted proteins | sample tdDd472_FD_187129 | JGI IMG/M metagenome (GOLD analysis project Ga0209692, IMG submission 187129) | Marine sediment microbial communities from the Atlantic coast under amendment with organic carbon and nitrate - tdDd47.2 (SPAdes)... | ecosystem: Environmental > Aquatic > Marine > Coastal >...
TTATCTGGGCGGACATCATCACTACTGAAAGCAAGAGCTACACGTATCAGGAGTTCAGTTTTCGCGGCAATCAGTGTTTGAATAAAGTGAGGAAAGCCGGTGTTGAAAAGGGCGATAATATGTACATGATGGTACCTATCGTGCCTGAGACATGGTTTGCCAGTTATGCCTGCATCAAGGGCGGTCTACTATCGGTACCGACAGCCACGACAATGACACAAAGAGAACTTGAGTTCCGATTTGACACCTACCCAGCTGACTCGATTGTCGCAGATGAAATCTATACCGACATCATTGATGCAGCCCTTGAAACCAAGGGCATGTCTCCCAAAATCAAAATTGTACTTGGCAAAAAAGATGGTTGGGTAAGTTATGACGACCTCACTGGTGAACCTGTTGAGGCAGAACCAGCCAAGACGAGATCAGATGACCTCCTTTTTTGTTTTTTCACCTCAGGAACAACCGGACTCCCTAAAAGGGTTGGCCATACAGCCGTTTCCTATCCTCTAGGACATCTTTCCACCTCAGTCATGACTGGTGTGCGCACTGAAGACATACACCACAATCTTGGTGCCCCCGGTTGGGCCAAGTGGGCCTGGTCAAGTTTTTTTACTCCTTTGAATGTTGGCGCCACTGCTTCAGGTTTCAACTTCACCGTGCTCGACGGTGAAAAATACCTGACCCAAATCACCACCCATAAAATTTCCACTTTCTGCGCGCCTCCAACCGCATGGCGTATGTTTATTAATCTCGATACTTCTAAATTCGATTTTTCATCACTTCGCCAGTCCATTGGCGCGGGTGAGCCCCTCAACCCAGAAGTTATCAACAGGTGGAACGAGCTTACCGGAACGGAAATCAGAGATTTCTATGGTCAGACAGAATCGACCGCAATGATCGGTAACCACCCATGGATGAACGGCAAAATGCGCAACGGCTCCTTCGGACAACCTTCATTCATGTATGATGTAGCACTCGTCGATGACGACGGTAAAGAAATTACCGTATCAGATGAACCTGGTCATATAGTAGTCAAGCTGGACAAGTGGCGGTCAATCGGCCTCTTTACTGAATATATCGGTAATCCTGAAAAAATGGCAGGTGTCTTCATCGACAATTACTACTACACCGGTGATCGCGCTTCCATTGATCAGGACGGTTACTGGTGGTTCGTTGGACGGAGCGACGATGTTATAAAGTCTTCGGATTTCCGCATTGGTCCATTTGAAGTGGAAAGCGCTCTTTTAGAGCACGAAGCAGTGGCAGAATCTGCAATCGTTGGAGTTCCTGATGAAAAATATCATCAGCTGGTAAAAGCTTTTTGTATCCTCAAAGAAGGGCAAGAACCTTCCAGAGAGCTTGCCCTTGAGCTCTTTCAGCATACCATCAAGATTCTGGCCAAATTCAAGATCCCGAGAATAATCGAGTTCGTCCCTGCAGTACCAAAGACTCTCAGTGGTAAAATCAGAAGAGTCGAATTACGACAACAGGAAATCGACAGAAAACAAACAGACGGTTCCGCAGGATCAACTGAATATTTTTACTGGGATTTCCCTGAACTGAAGTCCAAGAAATAGTAAACAAAACCTTGCGGGAAGAGACCAGTCTCCTTCCCGCAAAAGTATACAAAACCGGTTATTGACTTGAAACCACCCACTACAGGTTGAAGATACAAACGGCATCTCAGGAGTGAGACATGATTTTTGAATTGACTGAAGAGCAAAACCTTATTCGCGACATGGTTCGTGAATTCGCCGAAGCAGAAATTGCACCGACAGCAAAAATTCGCGACGAAGAAGAACGATTTGATCGCCCGCTGATGTTTGACAAACTCGGTGAACTTGGACTCACCGGAATTGTCTTTCCCGAAGAATATGGCGGTGCCGGTGCGGACTATATCAGTTATGCAATTGCAGTTGAAGAACTCTCAAGGGTTTGTGCCTCTACTGGGGTAACCCTTTCGGCCCATCTCTCTCTTTGCGCTAATCCTATCTATTTGTTTGGCACTGAAGAACAGAAACAACGGTTTCTTGTACCTCTGGCAAAAGGAGAAAAACTTGGCGGCTTCGGTCTCACTGAGCCATCAGCGGGTTCGGATGCCGGCGGCACAAAAACTACCGCTGTACGCGATGGAGATGAGTGGATCCTCAACGGAACAAAGATTTTTATCACCAACGCCGGAGACGCTGAGACCTATGTGGTATTGGCCAGAACCGATAAAGAGGCTAAAAAACATCACGGCATCAGTGCCTTTATCGTAGAGAAAGGTACTCCGGGATTTTCCTTTGGGAAAAAAGAAGAAAAGCTTGGAATTCGTAGTTCACCAACCATGGAACTTGTATTTGAAAATTGTCGGATTCCGGCAGGCAACCTCCTCGGTGAGCTTGGTTCTGGTTTCAAGGTTGCTATGAAGACTCTCGATGGCGGACGGATAGGCATTGCATCCCAAGCCCTGGGAATTGCCCAGGGAGCATTAGAGGCAGCGGTAAACTACGCCAAGGAACGCAAGCAATTTGACACCCAAATTTGCAGGTTTCAGGGAGTTCAGTTCCAACTCGCCGACATGGCAACCCAAATAGAGGCATCAAGACTTCTGGTCTACAGCGCCGCGTACAAGGCCAGCAGCGGTATCTCATATTCGCAGGCGTCCGCCATGGCAAAACTGATGGCCAGTGAAACGGCGATGAAAGTGACTACCCAGGCCGTACAGATACTCGGCGGTTACGGGTATACGAGGGATTTCCCAGTTGAACGGATGATGCGTGATGCAAAAATCACTGAAATCTATGAAGGAACCAGTGAGGTGCAGCGGATAGTTATAGGAAGTTTTTTAACACGCTAAGAAAACGGTAAAATATAAGTCGTTGACCAAAATTATGACCTGTCGAAACTTAAGGGAGTGATGGGGCGTAAAACGCAATAAACTCTTATGTATCTGTGACGACTGGAGGGACAATATGAAAATACTGGTTTGCATCAAGCAGGTTCCTGACATGGAATCAAAGTTTAAAATCAATGGTACAGGAAACTGGTTCGACACAGCTGATCTTGCCTGGCGCATGAATGAATATGACGAATATGCGGTGGAACAGGCAGTACAATTGAAAGAAAACGCTGGAGATAGCGACATCACAGTTCTCTGCATAGGCTCTGATGGTGTCAAAGAGACTATGAAAAAAGCCCTGGCCATGGGCTGTGACCGCGGAGTGCATGTAAAAGATGATGCTGTCTGGAGTAAAGATCCCATCGCCAATGCCAGCATCATAGCTGAATACGCCAAAGAACAAGGCTTCGATTACATATTTACCGGCATGCAATCCCAGGATCGGGGCAGCGGCCAAACCGGAGTGTTGCTGGCTGAAATACTTGACTTGCCATGTATTACTACCATTGTCCATTTTTCCATGAACGAAAAAGAGGTCACCGTCAAACGGGAACTTGAAGGCGGCACCAAGGCAATTGTTAAAGTCACAGGGCCTGCCGTTTTCACTTGCCAACTCGGACTTAATACTCCGCGTTACCCTACCCTGCCAAATATCATGAAGGCGAAGAAAAAGGAACTCATCACCGTTCCCGCTGACCAGCTGCAAAAAGTTCCGGTCCGCCAGGAAACCGTTAAAATGGCTTTTCCTGAAAAGAAAGGGGGCGGCCTTGTCCTTGAAGGGGATCAGGCTGAGCTGGCTGAGCAACTCATTAAAATTTTGAAAGACAAAACCACTATTCTGGCGTAGAGGAGAACGTGACAATGAAGCTACTACTAGTTGCCGAATGCAGAGAGGGTAAACTCCTTGGATCGATATATGAACTTCTCGGTTTCGCAAATGAATTAGATGCCGAAGCCTCCGTCTTCCTTGTTGGCAGTGACAACGAGGTCCCCCGTTTTTCTGGAAATCTGTACCTGGCAGACGTTAGCACTTATCAAGAGTACAATCCTGCTGGCCATAAAGCACTTCTTCTCCAGGCAATAGAAAAAGAGCAGCCGGATCTCGTTGTTTTTTCTCACTCCTCCTATGGCTGGGACCTTGCTCCACGCATCGCTTTTGCTCTTGAAGCAGCTCAGATATCTGAAGTTGTTGGCATTGACAATGGAGAGTTTGTAGCTCCCGCCTGCAATGCTAAACTACGACGTCAGATTAAGAGCCTTTCGGGAAAAACTGTCGTTACCCTGCAAAGCGGGGCCTTTTCAGCTGTTGAAGAAGGCGACCTTCAACCTCAAATCACAGCACTTGCATGCGAGTCAGAAACAAAATTGAATTTTGAGGGCTATGAGGCTGCTGAACAGGGGGGCGTCGATCTCGCAAAAGCTGACGTTATCGTCAGTGCCGGCAGGGGCATAGGCAAACCTGAAAATGTCGAGATGATATCTGCTCTTGCAGAAGTCCTCGGCGGAGAATACGGCGCTAGTCGACCGGTTGTCGATTCGGAATGGGTAGAACACAATCGCCAGGTGGGTACTACCGGGCAGAGTGTCGCACCAAAACTGTATGTCGCCTGCGGTATATCAGGTGCAATCCAGCACCTGGCCGGAATGAAGAAATCTGAATTTATCATTGCCGTAAACACCGATAAGGATGCACCGATCGGAGAGGTTGCTGATGTACTTGTCGTAGCAGATCTTAAAAATTTTGTACCGACACTAACAGAAAAACTAAAGGCTCTATAAGAGATAGACCTGCTCACATATCGGTCTAAGTAAAAGATCTTTATTGAAGCAGGGCATAGATTTACCTTTTGTTCTCTTGTTTTTTTTGTATTATTTTTTAGCATGACGTTTCATCCACATGACGAATGAACAAAAAAACATCTCCAGGAGAAAAAAGAACAATGCATCCAGATGATGACTCGAGAGAGGTTATAACACATATAAAGAACCAGGATCTCGTAAAGCAGCGCAGACGACAGATTGTAGATGCGGCGGTCAAATTGTTTATCAAAAATGGCTACCACAAAACCACAACCAGGGTATTGGCCAAGGAAACCGGGCTGTCAATCGGGTCGCTCTACGAATATGTGTCAACAAAAGAAGACGTTCTCTATCTGGTCTGCATTGCTATACATTCCGAGGTTGAACGTGGTGTAAAGGAGGCACTCGCCCGGCCTACCGTCGGAAAGGCAGCACTGGCTGAGGTCATCCGTGAATATTTTCTGGTCTGCAATCGAATGAGCGACCATGTCTTACTCATGTATCAGGTCACCCATTTTCTTCCGCTAAAATGGCAGGAAAAAGTCCTGCAGGCGGAACTGCGCATCACCAATCTTTTTATAGATGCCATGCGTGAGCTACGGGAACTGAAGAAACTGCCAGACCTGGATGACCATACCATTATTTTGATTGGCCATAATATCTCGATTATAGGCCACACCTGGGCTTTTAGACGATGGTATTTTGCTAAGAAATTCACCATAGAACAATATATTGAACAGCAGACTGATTTCATAATGAGCTTTTTGAAGGATAAGAAAGAGTAATCCCTTTCCCCTCCCACTTAATACTCAAGATAACAATACAACGATATCTTTCTGCAAAGTATTACTTGAAATACGATACCTATTCCTAATCAACATGTACGATTGAAGGAGTTATCATGCACGCGGATATCGAAGTTTACAGACCTAAAAATGTTGTCAGAGTAATCACCGCCACTTCTCTTTTTGACGGCCACGATGCGTCGACAAATATAATGCGACGGATATTGCAGGATTCGGGCGTAGAAGTTATTCACCTTGCCCATAACAGGTCTGTTCTTGAGCTCGTCGAAACTGCAATTGAAGAAGATGCTCAAGGCATTGCCATGTCCAGCTATCAGGGCGGCCACATGGAGGCCTTTAAGTATATGATTGATCTCCTGAAGGAAAAAGAATGTTCCCATATCAAGGTCTTTGGTGGTGGGGGTGGTGTTATAGTTGCCGATGAAATCAAAGAACTTGAAGAGTACGGGGTTGCAAAAATCTACTCACCAGAGGATGGCAATACCATGGGGCTGCAGGGGATGATCAATCATATGATTGAAATACTTGATTTTTCCACCTTGCCTTACCACACTCTTGACCCGCTCCTACTCAATTGCACCGACTCGAAAAACATTGCCGGTTTTATCACCGCCATGCAACAGGCCAAAGCTGAGAAAAGCGGTGATCTGGATCAACTGTCAGCAACAATCTCCACGCTCGCTGAAAAAAACAACCCGCCTGTGGTTGGGATTACCGGCACAGGAGGAGCGGGGAAGTCCTCCCTCACCGATGAAATTATTGTACGTTTTCTTCATGATATAAAAGATATCCGAATCGCTATTATCAGTTGCGATCCTTCCAGACGAAAAACCGGTGGAGCCCTTCTTGGTGATCGTATTCGAATGAATTCCCTCAGTGGTTCAGACAAGGTTTACATGCGCAGTCTGGCAACTCAGGATTCTGCCAATGAAGTTTCCGAGGCTCTACCGGAGGCAATCCAGATCGTTAAAGCTGCAGGTTTTGACCTGATTATTGCTGAGACCGCGGGTATCGGCCAGGGTGATTCTAAAATTACCGATATTTCCGATATCGCTGTCTACGTCATGACCAGCGAATATGGAGCGCCATCACAGCTGGAAAAAATCGACATGCTCGATTATGCCGATTTAATCGTCGTCAATAAATTTGAAAAGAAAGGCAGTGATGACGCCATCCGAGATATTCGCAAACAGGTCCAACGCAACCGAAAAGCCTGGGAAACAGCCCCTGAAGATTTCCCCGTATTTGGCACCATCGCCTCGAAGTTTAATGACGATGGCATTACTGCACTTTATCATGGCTTAATAGAAGAGCTTAATGCCAAGACCGACATGGACCTTCATCCAGGGCTTGCCAAACCACCACTCAAAAATTCTTCTTCCAAAACAATTGTTATTCCCTCAGAGCGCATACGCTACCTTGCAGAAATTGGTGCATCTATCCGTGGCTATCATGCAAAGACCGACCAGCAGGCAGAGATGGTGCGAAAAAACAATCACCTGCTGCAAAGCGCAGAACTTATTAAAGAAATAGAAGGAAAGGACGTATCACAAAGTCTTGAGCTTCTAAAAGAAGAAGCTGCACGAATCAATCAATCCATAGATAAAGAGACTATAGATACAATTTGCCAATGGGAGGATTTAAAGGAAGGTTATTCCGGGGATGAACTCGTCTATTCAGTTCGAAACAAAGAAATCCGTGTCCCTCTCTACACAGAATCATTGTCCCATTCCAAAATTCCCAAAATATGTTTACCTAAGTTTAAAGATCCCGCCGATATCTACTGCTGGATGCGAAAAGAAAATCTGCCAGGCTATTTCCCTTTCACCGGCGGCGTCTTCCCCATGAAAAGGGCAGGCGAAGATCCCACCAGAATGTTTGCAGGAGAAGGTGGACCTGGACAAACGAACACCCGCTTCAAGCTCCTCTCTGAAAACTATCCAGCCAAGCGTCTGTCGACGGCCTTTGATTCAGTAACCCTTTACGGCTGGGACCCTGCTGTTCGACCAGACATTTATGGCAAGATCGGTACTTCCGGCGTGAGTATCTGTACACTTGATGACGTCAAGCTTCTATATGACGGTTTTGATCTCTGCTCCCCCACGACCTCGGTCTCCATGACCATTAACGGCCCGGCCCCTATCATTCTGGCAATGTTTATGAACACCGCAGTCGACCAGCAGCTCGATAAATTTACCGAGGAAATGGGCCGACAGCCAAACCAGACGGAATCTGAGGAGATCAAGGCAACGGTCCTTGCAAATGTCAGGGGAACAGTCCAGGCCGATATACTCAAAGAAGATCAGGGTCAGAACACCTGTATTTTTTCCATCGAATTCGCCTTGAAGATGATGGGTGATATCCAGGAATACTTTATCGCCCAAAATGTCAGAAACTTCTATTCTGTTTCGGTCTCCGGCTATCATATTGCTGAAGCTGGTGCAAACCCGATTACCCAGCTGGCCCTTACTCTTTCCAATGGTTTCACCTACGTGGAATACTATCTGGCCAGAGGTATGGATATTGACGCCATCGCTGCAAATCTTTCTTTCTTTTTCTCCAACGGCATGGATCCTGAGTATACAGTCATTGGCCGAGTTGCCAGACGTATCTGGGCAATTGCCATGAAGGAAAAATATGGTGCATCAACCACCTCACAACGACTTAAATACCATATCCAGACCTCCGGCAGATCACTGCATAGCCAGGAAATTCAGTTCAACGACATCCGTACCTCCCTGCAGGCTCTTTGTGCCATATACGACAACTGCAACAGTCTGCACACCAATGCCTTTGACGAAGCAATAACCACTCCAAGTGCTGAATCAGTGCGCAGAGCTCTTGCAATCCAACTCATAATCAACCGGGAATGGGGACTCGCCAAGAACGAAAATCCCAACCAGGGCAGTTTTATTGTTGAAGAACTTACTGATCTCGTTGAAGAAGCTGTTATGGTAGAATTCGATAGGATAACTGACCGAGGCGGTGTTCTGGGGGCAATGGAAACTGGCTATCAACGCAGCAAGATCCAGGAAGAATCGATGTACTACGAATACCTCAAACACTCGGGAGAGTATCCTATCATCGGAGTAAATACTTTCCGTAACCCGCATATCGATTACGACCAGCAAACTGCCACCCTGGAACTGGCAAGGTCTACAGATGAAGAAAAAGATGCACAAATTTCCAGGCTGGCAAATTTCCACGAAGCTCATCAGGCAGCATGTTCCACAGCTCTTGAAAAACTCAAAGCGATTGCCCTGAGCGATGGTAATATTTTTGAAGAACTACTGGACACCGTCAAACACTGCAGCCTGGGACAGATCACTAATGCCCTTTATGAGGTGGGCGGCCAGTATCGCAGAAACATGTGATATCTCGAAAAATTGGCTGAGTGCTACCACAGTTGGTGGTGCCAGCCAAGCATGACCTGGCGAGAGAAAACCGCTTATGAGCAGGCGACAGGTCAACTATTACTTGTTGAAACACAGACTCAATCTGACGTATTCCATTACCAAGCTTCAATTCAATCAGACAGCAACAGCTTATACCTGCTTCCAATATTTTTGGAAACATCAACGATCGCCATTTAGATTCACACAGCGTAACTGATCAACAGATGTGAACCAGACAACATATACAAAAAATTGCGCACTTCATTGTCATATGCATGAAAAAATTGTCTACAAAACCATATAAAATCAACATTCCTGTTAAACACCTTTGTCCTTCGACTGCAATATTATTACGATATAATAATGGTTAGTGTCATCGATATTTGATTGGCATTATTCTTGCCATACACTGACGAACTTGAGCGTTTACGTTCTACTGAATCCATAGCTGAATTTACCACAGATTAAATTATTAGAGGTCGCACCACATGGTAACGAGTTTAAGGGACTGTAATGGGATTTTGATAAAAGCAGGTGATATCATTCGTGATCACAACGGATTAACAGGCAAAGTACTGTTTACGAATGGCGCATGGCGTTATGATGTAAACAATGGCACTTACTTGAAATGTAACTCGTCATTGTTGTTTAAGGAAGACACCGGCACCTGTAAACTTGAAATAGTCGCTCAACTCTCATAAGTTTAACCATATAAATATTTCAAGGGTAAGACAGCAGTTCGCCACATCGGATCTAACAACTTTTCATTCAGTTGGAATTGCTAATGTCTAGCAAAAGACACTTCCTGCTAGCTCCCTGCCCCTTGACAAGACCTTTCAAAGCCAACGCTTTGATATGGTCCAAGGCAAGATGCAGGGGGTATCCGGTCTATTTTTTCAAGCCGGTATCTTTCATCGCCTGCTTGCAGCGTGAACTCACCTTGGTTTCATTGTGCTTGATGCAATCGAGCAGTCGGCCCTCACCTGGCTTGATCTCAGCGCAGTATGCCCTTAGATCGTCACGGCACTCGCTGACGGCATAACTCAGATTGGTCAGTGTCCGATCAAGCTGGTTGATAGAATCGTAGACAGCATACTCGCATCTTGGTGAAAGCTTATCGGCAAACGCATAGAGACAAGACAAGATACGGCCCTCGCCTGGCGTGACATCCTTGCAGTAAGTGCTGAGTTCCTTCTGGCATCCCTGGGCCAAAGTGTCGACCGCGCCCTCCAACCCTTCTTGGAGAGGATCCTTAGATGCGCATGCCTGAAGAGCCATGCACAGTATAATTACAACCACCATCGACAACGGTTTTTTCATGTTTAGACCTCCTAGGTTTGGATTTTTTAGCCACATTGGCTCCTGATAAACTTCACCCCACTACTCTATAATGGCTACCCTACCTTACGGTTGCAGCCAAGTCGATAGTTATATGGCCATGACCACTTTTCTGTTAGGAAATCAGATCAGGTAAAAAAAAACCGAGCTACCTTTCCATATGGCTGCCCGGCTATCTGTAAAGACCTGCGACTTTCCGTCCCTGCCTAACGACAGGTTTGGCTTTTTCTCGTATTAGATAAATTGAATCATATCTCTAGATTATATGATAAGTCTGAGAGTAAAGTCAATGGAACAACGTTACACACATTTTTTGTGCAAGGGGAAGAAAATTTTTCCGAATCGTCTTCAGGTACCTACACTGCCCCATCAGCAAAAAAACAGTTTATCTCTTCTTCTGAGTAACCTGTTTCCAGAAGAACAGACCTGGTATCTTCTCCGAACAGGCTTGGGGAAGTTCTTATACTACCAGGAGTTTCATCTAACTTCACAGCAATACCAATGGATGATTTTGTAGCACCGCTTTTATCAGTATAATCGACGACCATATCTCGTTGTTTAAACAAGGGATCATCCATGACCTCTTCCATTTTACGAACGCCACTATAACAAATGTCTAGAGCTCCCAGCTCACTTTCCCAGGTGACAAAGGTCTTTTTCAGGAATACTTGACGCAGATAACTGATAATCTCCTCTCTTTTTTCTTCGTCATACTGTAGGGGGGTAAGATCGGGACGATTGAGGTATTCGCAGAATCTTTGCCAAAACCTGTTCTCCACGGCACCAAGAGCAACATATCTCCCATCACTCGTCTCATAGGTGTTGTAGCAAGCGAACCGGTGGGAGAGAAGGCCATCGGCAGCTTTGGGACACTTTCCGGTTACATTATAAAAATGATTGGGAAGCGACAGCAAGCCAAGAATTCCATCGGTCATTGAGATATCTATGTATTGCCCTTCTCCTGTTTTATCTCTGGCATACAAGGCCAAGAGTATGCCCACGGCAGCGTTCATGGCCCCCCCTGCAATATCAGCAATCTGAACACCGGGGATAACATTTCGCCGCCCTTTTTCACCGATAAGATCAAGAACTCCTGCTGTACTCAGATAATTCACATCATGTCCTGGTCGGTCACGTAGGGGACCTGTTTGTCCATAACCACTGATGGAACAGAAGATGATCCCTGGATTTCTCTTTTTAACGGTTTGATAATCAACCCCAAGCCGTTTAACGACTCCAGGCCTGAAGCCTTCTAATATCACATCCGCCTTATCCGCCAGTTTCAAAAAAATCTCTAACCCTTGCTGATTTTTCAGGTTGAGGGTCATATGTTTTTTGTTGCGGTTCAGATCATTAAAAAAGAGCTCGTCCTCCTGAAACTTCCTAGCCTCAATGGCAATCACTTCTGCCCCATGATCTGCCAGAATCATTGAACAATAAGGTCCAGGTAACATCCGCGAGAGATCAAGAACCCGTATGCCCTTTAAAGCTCCTCTATGCTCCATGATGCCTCCTCTTTTATATCCAGCTGACTATTGGAAAGGGTAAAGGCTGTGAGTGGATTTTACAGTCACTCCACCCACAGCTACTCAAAAGCTATTATTTTTCATGTACATAAAAAGGCCATTTGTGGAAGAACCATTCATTCCATAACAGGGGAATTATCCACCAAAAATTCCACACTAGAGATTCACCGTGGGCAAAGCGGTGAGAAAGTTCAGTCATGTGATGATTTCCCAATGCCCAGTGGCCAAAGTTACCATAGTAAAATATCCAGTAACTTCCAGCGGCCAGAAGAAATACGCCAACTGTTCGAACCAAAAAAGCCGACCATGCATCTTTATCCAAACCAAAAGCGATATCGTCAAAATAATGATGCCAACTCAGAAAAAATATCAGAGTAAAACCTGCAATTTCGGCTGAATGAATCCAGAAAAAACGCTGAACCTCTGCTACTCCTTTCGCGTCTTCAAGCAATTGAAAAGTTTCCGCCGGTACCCACATTGGAATAATTGCCTTACAGATATACGCTAGAATAAAGGCGCCGATCATAGATAAAATTACGGAAATTATTCCTTTCCATGGTTGGGGAAGTGTAATAAGAGTCCAGGGCTTCATCCGCCAAACATTAGGCGTCATAAAAAGGATGACAATAGCCCATTCCCACCAACCAAACACCCAGTGAACGTGTGATGTTCCACCTATGTCTGTCCACCAGGAAGGATTCAGAGCAGGACCAGACAGAAGGCTGCCAAAAAAAGGCACTATCAACGCAGTGTAGCAAAATACAGTTAACAAAGACCCCCAGCCAATCTCAGCAAAACCAGCTGCAGGTTGTTTGATATTGCTTGGCTGCACCGGCCACTTGCCGAAAAATATTGTAGACACCGGATAGGTATAAAAGCCAATCAAAACAAAACACACCACTGCAACTTGAGCAAGTATTACCGGTTTTCCAATGGCATCAAGACCATAGTAGCTTAAAAAATTGAACCCAAGGCCAAGGATACGGTAAAAAATAATGTCTATGACAAACCACACAATGACCAGATTCACCACGGTCATTATGATTCCGCGCTTGGGCTGCTCAATATTTTGAAAAGGCCAATCTCCAAGAAGCATATGCTGCCATATCCCGACCAAAATCATCATAGCGAGGTACATGACAAAAGGATAGGGAAACCAACCTATAGGTCCCCTGTGGTCACTGAAGATAAACCAGGTAACCAAAGCAATTACAAAAAATACACAAAACGAAATAATTCCTGTTAGGGGTTGCCCCCATCGGGGTTTCAACTCTCCTGCAGCCATACACTCCTCCTTGTAAATCTTATTGATTAGTAAGATATAGATTTTCCGGAGAACCGAATATAAGGAACACATCATTCGGTTTTCAGAAGTACCAACAATCCAAGACTTTATTTGGTATAGACGCTATACAGACTGACCGTTCAGTCAGTAATTAAAATATATAATTCCAATAATTTGTTTCCTATTACATTATCTATCTGTTCACGATCTGTTCAAACTGACCAAACGCTCAGTCGGAGCCGTTCGATATTGAATGAATACTACAGTTTTGTCAATCTTTTTCACTTAATCAGTCTAAATTATCGTGTAAATTCAGAGCCATGCCCTAAAACAGTCCAATTATCTATCCTCAATTGAAGTGCATTGTCTACTCAATCCTCTCTTATGCTTGATCAAGTCTCGGTGGCGTTCCTTGATCAAGCAGGGAAAAAATCGTATAATATAGATATGGAATTGCATTCTATACGAGAGGCAAATCAGTCACACTGAATGCCTATAGAGCTTCTTTAACAAGGAG
>Ga0209692_10004067_pt1 | contig 13543 bp, 14 predicted proteins | sample tdDd472_FD_187129 | JGI IMG/M metagenome (GOLD analysis project Ga0209692, IMG submission 187129) | Marine sediment microbial communities from the Atlantic coast under amendment with organic carbon and nitrate - tdDd47.2 (SPAdes)... | ecosystem: Environmental > Aquatic > Marine > Coastal >...
CGTTGGACATGGCGTCGGCGCTGGCCGGCTGGCTGGGCCGGACCTTCGGCCCCAAGCTCGCCGCCAACCGGCGCGCCGAGCGGAACCTGCGCCTGGTCTTCCCCGACCTGAACGACGCGGCCCGCCGGCGCATCGTCACCGGCATGTGGGACAACGCGGCCCGGGTCGTCACCGATTACATCCATCTGGGCGCCCTGCTCGCCCAGCCGGACCGGATCGAGGTCCGCGGCGGCAAGGTCCTGGAGCGGCTGCGCCGGGACGGCCGCCCGGCGCTGTTCTTCTCCGCCCATCTGGCGAATTGGGAGATGGTCACCCTCGCCGTCCGCCGCGCCGGCCTGCCGCTCTGCGTCGTGTATCGCCGGTTCAACAATCCCGGCGTCGACCGGGTCGTCCGCCGCCTGCAGGGGCAAAGCGGCGTTACCCTGGTGCCGAAGGGAGGACGTGGCGCCCGGCGGCTGGTCGGGCTGATCGAGGATGGGATGTCGACGGTCATGCTCGTCGATCAGCGCCTGAACAATGGAATCGCCGTGCCCTTCTTCGGCTATCGGGCGATGACCGCGCCGGCGCTGGCCCGCTTGGCGCGGCGGTTCGACGCGCCCATCGTGCCGGCGCGGGTCGAAAGGCTGGCCGGCGCCCGGTTCAGGGTAACCTTCGAGCCGCCGCTGGAGGTTCCCCATGGCGAAGATCCCGCCGCCGAGGAACGGGCGGTCATGGCCCGGGTCAACGCGCGCCTGGAAGCCTGGATCCGCGAACGGCCGGAGCAATGGTTCTGGCTGCACCGGCGCTGGCCCAAGGAGCCCGAAGCCATGACGTCGGAAAACGGAGATTAGCCCGTGCCCGTGCAAGGAGAATTGACGTCGCTCGCCATCGTCGTCCTCGCGGGCCTTCTGTGCGGGATGGCGATGACCCGCCTGCGTCAGCCGGCGGTCGTCGGCTACATCCTGGCCGGCATCGCGCTCGGCCCGTCGGCCCTGGGTCTGGTCGCGGACCGCCACCAGATCGAATTGCTGGCGGAACTCGGCGTCCTGCTACTTCTGTTCGTGGTGGGCATGGAGCTCTCCCTGCGGGGGTTCCGCGCCGTCTGGGTGCGCGCCCTCGCGACGGCAGGGCTGCAGATCGGCGGCGCCGTCGGGCTGATGATCCTGCTGTCGTCGCTGTTCGATTGGCCGCTTGGCGTCGCCATCCTTCTCGGCTTCGTGGTCGCGATCAGCAGCACCGCCGTGGTGATCAAGATGCTGGAGGACATGAACCTGCTGCGCACCCAGGTCGGGCAGATCACCGTCGCGGTGCTGATCGCCCAGGACCTGGCCATCGTGCCGATGCTGCTGGCGATCCGCATGTTCGCCGGCGCGGGCACCCTGGCGGAGGGGCTGGCACCCATCGCCGGCGCGATGATCCTACTCGGCTTTCTGATCTGGTATCTGAGCCGTCGCAAGCGGATCGTCCTGCCCTTCTCCGGCCTGATGGCCCGCCACGCGGAATTGCGCCCGGTCTACGGCCTGACCTTCTGCTTCGGCGCCGCCGCGCTGTCGGGCGTTGCCGGGCTGTCCGCCGCCTATGGCGCCTTTCTGGCCGGGCTGGTCGTCGGCAACAGCTCGGCGCGGCGGCCCATGCTGCGCAGCGTTCAGCCGATCCAGGACCTGCTGATGATGGCCTTCTTCCTGTCCATCGGCCTGCTGCTGGACCTGACCTATCTGTGGGAGAACCTGACAACGGTCCTGTTCGTCCTGTTCGTCGTGACGGTGGTCAAGACCGGGCTCAATATCGGGATACTGGCGCTGTTGCGCGAACCCTGGCCGCACGCCTTCATCGCCGGCCTGCTGCTCGCCCAGATCGGCGAGTTCTCCTTCCTGCTCAGCGCAGCCGGCGCCGATGTCGGGCTGATCGGACCCGAGGCGCACCAGCTGGTGATCGCCGTCACCGCCTTGACCCTGCTGGTCAGCCCCCTCTGGCTGGCGACCGCGCGGCGGCTGCTGCGGATCGCCCTGCTCAGCATCTCCTCGGCCCAGGAAGGCGTGCGCCTGCTTCTGCGCGGCGGCTGGGCCGACCTGTGGCGCGCCGCCATCGGCCCGGCGCCGAACGCCGCCGTCGCGGCCCGCTTCTTCGGCCGCCCGGGACGCAAGCGGCCCGCCGCCCCGCCGCCGCCGGACGCCCCGCCGCCGGACGCCCCGCTGCCGGACGCCCCGACCGAGCCGGACGACGACAGGGGGGCCTGACCGGCGATACCGGGCGCGGCCTTGCCCGCCGGCGGGCGCGGTCCCATGTCGCCCTCATATTCCACCGCCGCCTGAAGAGGGAGCTTGCCATGTCGTCCGGCCCGTTGGAGATGACCGACGCGCTCTACGCCTATTTCCGCGCCCATGCCTGCCGCGAGCCCGACATCCTGCGCCGGCTGCGCGAGGAAACCCAGAAAATGCCCGAAGCACGCATGCAGATCTCGCCCGAACAGGGCCAGTTCATGTGCCTGATCGCCGAATTGATCGGCGCCCGAAAGGCGCTGGAAATCGGCACCTTCACCGGCTATTCGGCGCTGTGGACGGTCCTGGGCATGGGACCGGAAGGGCGTCTGGTCACGTTGGACCGGGCCCCCGCCTACACCGCGACCGCCGAGCGCTACTGGTCCGAGGCCGGGATCGCCGAGCGGATCGACCTGCGGCTGGGCGAAGCCCATCTGACCCTGACGGAAATGCGGGCCGCGGGCGGCGACGGAAGCTTCGACCTGGCCTTCATCGACGCCGACAAGACCGGCTATGGCGATTATTTCGAACACGCCCTCGCCCTGCTGCGTCCCGGCGGCCTGATCCTGGTCGACAACGTGTTGTGGGGCGGCGCGGTCGCCGACCCCGAGGACGACGAACCCGACACCCTTGCCTTGCGCGTCTTCAACGACCGGGTCCTGGGCGACGACCGGGTGAGTTTGAGCATGATCCCGTTGGGTGACGGGCTGACCCTGGCCCGCAAGCGCGGCTGACCGGTCTTTTCGATCACGCGGTCGAGATCGACGGTTAATCCCCCCTTAACCGAGTCGGCTTAAGGTCGCATCCCCGAAACTGGACCGCCCAAGGTATGGGCGAGGAGGATGGCCATGCTGCGACTCACAGCCTTTTTGGCCTTGCTGCTCGCGGCTGTGCCAGCCGCGGCACCGAACGCACAGGCGATGTGCAACCAAAGGGCCGAGGTCCTGGCCCAGCTTAGCGACCGCTACTCCGAGGCGCCGGTAGCCATGGGCTTGGCCAGCAATGGCGGGATGATCGAGATCCTGACCTCGAACTCGGGCACCACCTGGACGATCATTCTGACCATGCCCAACGGCCTGGCCTGTCTGGTGGCGGCGGGCGAAGGCTGGGAAACGGTCCCCGTCCCGGCCAACGCGCCGCGGGTCTAGGCCGCCGCGCGCGGCATCAGCGCGGACGCGCGCCCGCGACCGCGACCGCCGGGTGCCGCAGAAGGTCGCCGACGGCGATCCCGAGCCGCGCCGCCGTGCCGGCGTTCACCTCCAGCACCCCGCGCACGGCGCCGCCCGACGGGATCCGCGCTTCCGACAGCGGCACCGCGCGCTCGACGATCCGGGTGATCCGGCCATCGCCCGCGAAGAAGATCATGTCCAGCGGGATGTAGGTGTTACGCATCCACATGACGATCGGGCGCGGCGGATCGTAGAGAAACAGCATGCCCGCGTCCGCCGCCAGCCGGCGGCGGAACATCAGCCCCCGCGCCTGCGCCTCGGCGCCGCGCGCGACCTCGACCGCGAAGACATGCCGCGCCGCGTCCGTTTCGATGATCAGCCGGTCGGCGGCCCGGACGGGCCCGGCAACGACCGGGACCAGCGCGACGACCGGGACCAGCGCGGCACCCAGGGTCAGGGCGGCAACAAGCCATCGGCGCGAACGGGCGCGAAACGAATTCATTCGCCTTCGATAGCGGCCCCGCGGCGGCGCGTAAATCCCCGCCCGCCCCGCCGCCCTTGCCAAGCGGCCCGCCCGAACCCATAGTTGTCGGGTCACTCGGGGGCGCCGGCGATCCGGCTGAGAGGTTTACCCCTAGAACCTGATCCGGTTCGTACCGGCGTAGGAAGCAGTGCGACATGGCCGCGAACCAGGCTGTTCCATCCCCGTCGATCCGCGTCCGCGACGCCTCCCTCGCCTATTCGGGGACGTCCCTGTTCGACCGGCTGGATTTCGACCTCGCCGGCGGGGTCTGCACCTGCCTTCTGGGGCCGAGCGGGATCGGCAAGACCAGCCTGCTGCGCCTCGTCGCCGGCCTGGCGCCGCCCGGCCTTCGCGGCGAGGTCGCGACCGGCGACGGCGCCCCCCTCGCCGGCCGTGTCGCCTATATGGCCCAGCAGGATCTGCTTCTCCCCTGGCTCGGCCTGCTCGACAATCTCACCCTCGGCGGCCGCCTGCGCGGGGAGCCGGCGGCGACGGACAGGGCGCGCGACCTGCTGGCCCGGGTCGGGCTGACGGGCCGGGAGAACGCGTTGCCGGCGACGCTGTCCGCCGGGATGCGCCAACGCACCGCCCTTGCCCGGACCTTGACCGAGGGCCGGCCCGTGGTGCTGATGGACGAACCCTTCTCGGCCCTGGACGCGATCACCCGGCTCAAGCTTCAGGCGCTCGCCGCCGAGCTGCTGGACGGGCGCACGGTGCTGCTCGTCACCCACGACCCCTTGGAGGCCCTGCGCCTCGGCCACCGCATCCATGTCATGGCCGGGCGCCCGGCGCGCCTGGACGATGCGCTGGTGCCGCCGGGCCCGCCGCCGCGCGATCCCGCCGACCCGGCACTGCTCGCCTTGCAGGGCGAGCTGCTCGACCGCTTGGCGGCGGCGGGAGGCGCGGCATGACGGGCTTGCGCGCCCTGACGGTCGGCGCCGGCCTCGTCCTTCTTTGGCAGGCCGTCGTCTGGCTGACCGGGGCGCCGCCCTACATCCTGCCCGGACCGGCGCTGGTGCTGGAAACGCTGCTGGGGCGCTGGCCCTTGCTGGTCGGCCATGCCGGGACCACCCTCGCCGAAATGCTGCTCGGCCTCGCCCTCGGCGCCGCGCTGGGCACGGCGAGCGCGCTGGCGATGGCCTATTTCCGCCCCGCGCGCCGCTGGCTGATGCCGGTCCTGGTCATCAGCCAGGCGGTGCCGGTCTTCGCCCTTGCGCCGGTGCTGGTTCTATGGCTCGGCTACGGCATCGCGTCGAAGGTCGCGATGGCCACCCTGATTATCTATTTCCCGGTGACCGCCGCCTTCTTCGACGGGTTGCGGCGCACCGCCCCCGGCTGGCTGGACCTTGCCCAGGTCATGGGCGGCGGGCGCTGGCGGACCCTGCGCCATATTCAGATTCCCGCGGCCCTGCCCGCCTTCGCGTCGGGCCTGCGGGTGGCGACGGCGGTGGCGCCCATCGGCGCCGTGGTCGGCGAGTGGGTGGGCTCGGCGTCGGGCCTCGGCTACCTGATGCTGCATGCCAGCGGGCGGATGCAGATCGACTTGATGTTCGCCGCCCTGTTCGTCCTCGCCGTCATGGCGGTGGGGCTCTATTTCACGGTCGACCGCGCGATGCGGCGCCTCGTGGCCTGGCAGCCGGAGCGGCTGCCCTTCTCACCCCCCACACCCTAGACAACCGGGAGACCCGAATGCGTCCCTTCCTCCTTGCCCTGACCCTGCTCGCCGCCCTGGCGGCAGCCCCCTCGGCGCGTGCCGCCGACAAGCTGACCGTGCTTCTGGACTGGTTCGTCAATCCCGATCACGCGCCGCTGATCGTCGCCCGCGAGAAGGGGTTCTTCGCCGCCCGGGACCTGGAGGTCGATCTGGTCGCCCCGGCCGACCCCAACGATCCGCCCAAGCTGGTTGCCGCGGGCAAAGCGGACATCGCCGTCTCCTACCAGCCGCAACTCCATGTGCAGGTCGACCGGGGCCTGCCGCTCAGGCGCATCGGGACGCTGGTGGCGACGCCGCTGAACAGCCTGGTCGTTCTGCGCGACGGGCCGATCAAGTCGATCGCCGACCTGAAGGGCCGGCGGGTCGGCTTCTCGGTCGGCGGGTTCGAGGACGCGCTGCTCGGCGCCATGCTCGCCAAGCATGGGCTGACGCTCGACGACGTGACCCGGATCAACGTCAATTTCGCCCTGTCGCCGTCGCTGATCGCGGGCAAGGTGGACGCGGTGATCGGCGCCTTTCGCAACTTCGAGCTCAACCAGATGGATATCGTCGGCCGTCCGGGACGCGCCTTCTACGTCGAGGAGGAAGGGGTCCCGGCCTATGACGAGCTGATCCTGGTCGCCAATCAGGCCAAGCTGCGCGCCCCAGAGCTGCCCCGCTTCCTGGCCGCGCTGGAGGACGGCGTGCGCTATCTGGTCAACCATCCGGACGCGAGCTGGAAACTGTTCGTCGCCGCCTATCCAGACCTGGACGACGAGCTGAACCGGCGCGCCTGGCGGGATACCCTGCCGCGCTTCGCGCTGCGCCCCGCGGCGGCGGATGCCGGGCGCTACGAGCGCTTCGCCCGCTTTCTCGCCGCGCAAGGCTTGATCGACAAGGCCCTGCCGGCGGGCGCCTACGTCATCGAGCTGCGCTGAACGGAGGGCGCCCATTGCCAAGGGTCGGGGGCGGGGCTACGGTGCCGCCCCCATGGCCACCGACCCAAACGCGAGAGCATCATGAGCGACATCAAGACCATCCTCGTCCATCTCGCCGACGACGACGCCCATACCGCGCGGCTGGATGTGGCGTTCGATTTGGCGACGCGGTTCGACGCCCATATCACCGCGCTCTATGTCACCACGCCGGTGACCATGCCGGCGGCGATCTCGGGACGCGGGGCATCCTATGCCTACATCGCCGCGGCGACCGAAATCGCCAAGGAAAAGGCGACGGCCATCGAGGCCGAGTTCCGCGCCCGCAGCGAAAAGGAAGGCCGGTCCTGGGAATGGCTCTGCGAGGAGGGCGACCATATCGACCTGCTCGATTTCCACACGCGTTATGCCGATCTCGCCATCGTCAGCCCGTCCAAGCATCACAGCGCCGAGGAAGAAGTCGCGCTGCATCTGCCGGAACAGCTTCCGCTGGTGGCGAGCTGTCCGGTGCTGATCGTCCCCCGTGGCTGGACGCCGACGCCCATCGGCAAGACCGTCCTCATCGGCTGGAAGGCGCGCCGCGAGGCCGCCCGAACCGTGCACAATGCGGTCAACTTGCTGCGGCAGGCCGAACAGGTCACCGTCGTCACCGTGTCCAAGGATCACGAGCAGCGCTTGCCCGGCTCGGAGATCGGCACCTTCCTCGCCCGCCACGGCGTGGAGGTCGAGACCCGGCTCGTCCCCGGCGACGACTGGAAGGCCGACGAGGCGATCCTGGACACGGCCGACGAGATCGGCGCCGACCTGATCGTCATCGGCGCCTACGGCCATTCCCGGCTGCGGGAACTGATCTTCGGCGGCGTGACCCGCGAGATCGTCTACAACACGAAGGTTCCCGTCTTCACCATGCACTGACGATGCGGCGCCGCGCGAACGGCCCCGGCTAAAGGAAGAAAACGACCGTCGTCAGGGCGAACAGCGGCAGCAGGAAGACGATCGACCAGGCCATATAGCCGAAGAAGCTGGGCATCGCGATCCCGCTCTGCTCGGCGATCGACTTGACCATGAAGTTCGGCGCGTTGCCGATATAGGTCATCGCCCCCATGAACACCGCGCCGGCGGAAATCGCCAGCAGCGTCGATGCCATGGCGCCGGTCAGGACCGCCGGATCGCCGCCGGCGGTGTTGAAGAACACCAGATAGGTCGGCGCGTTGTCCAGGAAGGACGACAGGATGCCGGTCAGCCAGAAATAGACCGGATCGTTGGGCGCGCCGTCGGCCGTCGTCACCATCGCCACCAGGCCACCCAGGGCCCCGTCGGTGCCCGCCTTGAGAATGGCGATGGCGGGGATGATCGTGACGAAGATGCCGACGAACAGCTTCGCCACCTCGACGATGGGAAACCAGGTGAAGGAATTCGCCTTGCGGCTCTCGGCGCTGGTCAGGCGCCAGGACAGATAGGCGACGAACAGCAGCAGCAGATCGCGGGCCAGGTTCTGAAGCTCCACATGGACATGGTAGACCGTGAACTCGATCCCCGGCCGCCACAGCCCGCTCAACAGGACCGCGCAAACGACCCCGCCCAGAAGCAGAATGTTGAACCCGCCCTCGATGGCCAGCTTCTGGTCCGACTGGCGTCGCACCGGCGGCTGCGCCGTTTCGCGGGCATAGAGCCAGCGGTCGACGAAATAGAACACCACCAGCAGAATGCTGCCGACCATCAGCAGGGGCAGCAGCATATGCGTCGTCGGCCAGAAGAAGGGCACCCCCTTCAGGAAGCCGAGGAACAGCGGCGGATCGCCCAACGGGGTCAGCGACCCGCCGATATTGGCGACCAGGAAGATAAAGAAGACGATCACATGCACCTTGCGCTGGCGCCAGGCATTGGCCGCGATCATCGGCCGGATCAGCAGCATCGCCGCGCCGGTCGTCCCCATCCAGCTCGCGATCGCGGTGCCGATCAGCAGCATCCCCGTGTTCACCGCCGGCGTTCCCTGCAAACTGCCCCTCAGCCGCACCCCGCCCGCCACCGTGAACAGCGCGAACAGGAGGATGATGAAGGGGACGTACTCCAGCAGCAGGGTATGCAGCAGCTCGTAAAGGGCCAGGTCGAACCCGTGGACCGCCGTGAAGGGCCCCAGGAAGGCCAGCGCCCAGAAGGCCGAGACCTTGCCGAAATGATCGTGCCAGAACTGCGGCAGGATTAGCGGCAGGATCGCGATCGACAGCAGGATGCCGGCGAAGGGCACCGCCCAGACGAGCCCCAATTCGCCGCCCTCCAAATGCGGCGCGCCGCCGGTCGCCGCCGCGAAACCGGGATCGGCGCCGCCAAAGAGGGCGAGCGCGGCGAACAGGCCGAGGACGAAAATTTTCATAGGCGCGATTCTTCAAGGGTCATGGGCTGGAACGTGGCGGCGGAGTATGCCCGATGCCCCCGACCCCGCCAACCCCCGCCTCGCCAACCCCCTTGCCGCGCCCGCCGCCGCCAGGCAAGCTGCGGCGGAAACCGAACGCCCGCTGCCGGACAGGACTGACGATGCCCGCGGACAAGAAGGCGCTGATCGCCGGGGTCACCGGCATCGCCGGACGCCATCTGGCCGCCCTGCTGGCCGGGTCCGAGGATTGGGAGACGGTCGGCGTCTCCCGCCGTCCGCCGCCGGCGCCGGACGCGTCCGGCGCCCATATCGCCCTCGACCTGACCGACGCCACGGCCTGCCAAGCGGCCCTCGCCGGCCAAGAAGACGTGACCCACATTTTCTATGCGGCCCGCCTGGACCGGCCCGACCCGGCGGCGGAAGCCGCCATCAACCGGACGATGCTCGCCAATCTGGTCAAGGCCGTCGCGCCGCGCGCGCCCAATCTGGCTCATATACAACTCGTCCACGGGACCAAATGGTACGGCAACCATCTGGGCCGCTACAAAACCCCGGCCAAGGAAAGCGACCCGCGGCACATGCCGCCCAACTTTTACTTCGCCCAGCATGATTGGCTCGGCGCCTATCAATCCGGCAAACCCTGGCGCCGGTCGTCCCTGCGCCCGCACACGATCTATGGAATCGTGACCGGCCAGGATCACAATCTGATCCTGCTGATCGCAGCCTATGCGACCATCTGCAAGCATCTCGGCCTGCCGCTGCGCTTTCCCGGCAGCCAGGGCCGCTACGACACCGTCGCCCAGGCGACCGACGCCGGGCTGCTGGCCAAGGCCATGCTATGGGCCGCGACGACGCCGGCCTGCGCCGACCGGGATTTCAACATCGTCAATGGCGATCCGTTCCGCTGGCGCCAGATCTGGCCGAGGATCGCCGCCTTCTTCGACATGGAGGCGGGGCCGGTGCAGCCCCTCGACCTCGCCCGCTTCATGGCCGACAAGGCGGCGCTATGGGACGAGATCGTGGCCCTCCACGGCCTGCGCCCCACCCCCTTCGCCGATCTGGGCGATTGGGGCTGGGCGAACGGGATCCTGTCGCCGGCCCGCGACGATGTTTCCTCGATGATCGCGGCGCGCCGCGCCGGTTTCCACGAGGTCGAGGACAACGCGGCCATGTTCCTGCGCCTTCTGTCGGACTTGCGCGCCGGCGGCTACATCCCCGCCGCCGGAGGCCGACCATGACCGCCAAGGCGCTGGTGGCCGGCTGCCTGGGGATGAGCGGCCAGGCCATGATGGAGCATCTGGCGACCCTGGAGGATTGGTCGGCGGTCGGCATCTCGCGGCGCCGGCCCGAAGGCGACCCGCCCTACACCCACCTGGCCCTCGACCTGACCGACCCGGCGGCCTGCCGCGCCGCCCTCGCCGGCCACGGCGATATCACCCACCTGTTCTATGCCGCGCGCAGCCCGCGCCCCGACCCGGCGGAAGAAGACGCGGTCAACGCGCGGATGCTGGAGACTCTGCTGGACGCCGTCGAGGCGGCGGCGCCCGGCCTGCGCCATGTCTGCCTGGTCCACGGCACCAAATGGTACGGCTGCCAGGTGACCGGCTTCTACGAGACCCCGGCGCGCGAGGACGATCCCGGCCATCTGCCGCCCAATTTCTATCTCACCCAACAGCGCGCCATCGCCCGGCGCCAGACCGGCAAGGGCTGGACCTGGTCGGCCCTGCGCCCGCACCATATCTGCGGCGCGTCGCTGGGCTATGGCTACAACCTGCTCGCCATGATCGCGGTCTATGCGGTGGTCTCGCGCGAATTGGGCCTGCCGCTGCGCTTTCCCGGCACAGAGGCCTGCTACCGCTCGCTGTCCCAGGCGACCGACGCGCGCATTCTCGCCAAGGCGATGATCTGGGCGGCGACGACGCCGGCCTGCGCCAACGAGGCCTTCAATATCGTCAATGGCGACCTGTACCGCTATTGCCATCTGTGGCCCAAGATCGCCGAGTTTTTCGACATGGAGGTCGGCCCCGTGCAGCCGATCCGCCTGGCGCGCGTCATGGCCGACAAGGCGCCGTTGTGGGACGAGATCGTCGCCAAGCACGGCCTGCGCCCGACCCCCTTCGTCGACATCGGCAGCTGGGTCTCGGCCGACACCCGCCTCGCCTACGACCAGGACGACATCTCCGCCCTCCATAAATGCCAATCGCGAGGATTCTTCGAGGTCATGGATTCCGAGGACATGTTCCTCGACATCTTCGCCCGCTTGCGCGCCGAACGCATCATCCCCTGACGGGGCGTCGCGGATCGAGCGCGCCGGGCCTCTCCTACTAGCGGCCGGCGCGCGCCGACCTTGAGCGCCGGCGCGGTTGCCGCTACACAGGCGGGGATGGAACTGACCGGCGACTACACCATCCCGGCCGCCCGCGAGGCGGTATGGGCGGCGCTGAACGACCCCGAGGTCCTGCGCGCCTGCATCCCCGGCTGCGAGTCCCTGGAGAAGACCTCGGACACCGAATACACCGCCAAGGTCCGCACCAAGATCGGGCCGATGACGGCGGTCTTCACCGGCAAGGTCACCCTGTCGGAGCTGGACCCGCCGAACGGCTATCGCATCGACGGCGAGGGCCAGGGCGGCGTCGCCGGGTTCGCCAAGGGCGGCGCCCGCGTGGATCTGACGGCCGACGACGGCGGCACCCGCCTCGCCTACACGGCGGACGCCCAGGTCGGCGGCAAGATGGCCCAGCTCGGCTCGCGGCTGATCGACGCCACCGCCCGCAAGATGGCCGACGCCTTCTTCGACGCCTTCAGCGAACGCCTGGGCGGCGCCGCGGCCGAGGCGCCGGCGGCCGAGCCGGAGGCGCCGGAAGCACCGCCGGAAGCGCCCGCGCGCCGGGGCCTGCCGCCGCTGGTCTGGATCGCCGGAATCATTCTCCTGGTCGTCCTGCTGCATCTGATCTTCGTCGGTTAGCCGCGCGCAGCCCGCGCCCGCCCTTGACGCGCCGGGCGCCGGGCGGGAAAGTAGTGGCGTCCCCGGCGCCGAACGGCCGGGACCAGGGAGGAAAAGGCATGCCGCAGACCATCTCGCTCACCGTGAACGGCAAGCCCGTGACCGCCGAGGTCGAGGGCCGGACCCTGCTCGTCCAGCTCCTGCGCGACCAGCTCGGCCTGACCGGCACCCATGTCGGCTGCGACACGGCCCAATGCGGCGCCTGCGTCGTCCATGTCGACGGCCAATCGGTCAAATCCTGCAACCTGCTGGCGGTCCAGGCGGAGGGCGCCGAGGTGCGGACCATCGAGGGCGTCGCGACCGGCGACGAGCTGCACCCGATGCAGGCCGCCTTCCGCGACCATCACGGCCTGCAATGCGGCTTCTGCACGCCGGGCATGGTGATGAGCGCCCTCGACCTGGTGAAGAACAATCCCGACCCGGACGAGGCCGAGATTCGCGACTGGCTGGACGGCAATCTGTGCCGCTGCACCGGCTACCAGAACATCGTCAAGGCCATCCGCGCCGGCGCCCAGGCGATGCGCGGCTGATCGGATCGCCGGAGGACCGTCATGTACGAATTCGCCTATCACCGCCCGGCCACGATCGACGAGGCCGTCGCCGCCCTGGAGGCGGCCGGGGACGGCAAGCTTCTGGCCGGCGGCCAGACCCTGATCCCGACCCTCAAGCAGCGCCTCGCCGCGCCGACCGACCTGATCGACCTGGGCGCGATCCCGGACCTGAAGGGCATCCGCGCGGAAGGATCGCGGATCCTGGTTGGCGCCGGGGCCACCCATGCCGAGATCGCCAACGCCGCGGACATCCGCGACCGGATTCCGGCCCTCGCCGACCTCGCCGGCGGCATCGGCGATCCGCAGGTGCGCAACCGGGGTACGATCGGCGGCGCCATCGCCAACAACGACCCGGCCGCCGACTATCCGGCCGCGCTGCTCGCGCTCGGCGCCACCGTGCGCACCAACAAGCGCGAGATCGCCGGCGACGATTTCTTCACCGGCCTGTTCGAAACCGCCCTGGAGCCGGCCGAGATCGTCACCGCCGTCGCCTTCCCGGTGCCCGAGGCGGCGGCCTATGCGAGCTTCCGCAACCCGGCGTCCGGCTACCCCATCGCCGGGGTCATGGTCGCGCGCGGACCGGCGGGCACCCGGGTCGCGATCACCGGCGCCGGCCCCTGCGCCTTCCGCTCGGCCGAGATGGAATCGGCCCTGGCGGCGACGTTCTCGGCCGACGCCCTGGCCGATATCGCGATCCCGGCGGATGGGCTGAACGCCGACATCCACGCCAGCGCCGCCTACCGCGCCCATCTGGTCGGCGTCATGGCCCGGCGCGCCGTCGCCGCTTGCGGATAAGGCCCGCCCGGCGCGGACGATGACCGCCGCCCCGCCCGCCAGCGTCGACGCCACCCGCGCGCTTCTCGCCCAAGGCGACTACGTCGCCGACCGGGCGCTGGCGACGGCCCTGTTTCTGGCGCTGAAGCTGAACCGGCCCCTGTTCCTGGAGGGCGAGGCCGGGGTCGGCAAGACCGAGATCGCCAAGGTCCTGGCCCGGACGCTCGACCGCCAATTGATCCGTCTGCAATGCTACGAGGGGCTGGACGTCGCCTCCGCCGTC
>Ga0209692_10004068_pt1 | contig 13541 bp, 8 predicted proteins | sample tdDd472_FD_187129 | JGI IMG/M metagenome (GOLD analysis project Ga0209692, IMG submission 187129) | Marine sediment microbial communities from the Atlantic coast under amendment with organic carbon and nitrate - tdDd47.2 (SPAdes)... | ecosystem: Environmental > Aquatic > Marine > Coastal >...
CCGGCGGCGAGGTGGAGGCACCTCGAAACCCTATGGCGAATGCGAGAAGGTTGTTGTGATCAATCGTTTTCAGAGCATTCGCGCAAAGGGTGGTGTGGGGCAATTGCCTCCGCAGGAGATACCGGGTTTATTGTTCGCTTCGGAAGCGGCTTGTTTTTTTTATTTCGAACGATTTGGGCGGAGAGGTAAATGTTCCCTTGTCACAGATCGCAGGATGGGCAAAGCGACAGCGTGCCCATCAGGGTACATGGAATAATAACATGGCTTCCGGGCAGACATGGCCAATGATGGGCACGCTTCGCTTACAAAATATTAAATTAGGTGCCCATCCTACCTCAGGGAGGCGTTTTAGACGTTTTTTTGATCGTGTGGTTTTGTTTACCGTCATCACCACACCGTACCCACACCCTTACGGGGCTTGTGGCATTGCTTGCGCCACCACCCGCTTTGGTGGCGGGGCAGCCCGCTGCGAACGCCCTTGTGCTTTGCCCCGAGGAACGAGGGGCAAGGCGCAAGGGCAATCAGGTGTCCAGGTGCCTCCACCTGGCCGCGGGAGGCAAGCTTTTGGCTACTTAATCTTCCGCAAACAGGGCGTAGTAGGTGACGGGGATGATCACCAGAGTGAAAAGGGTGGAGGCCATGAGGCCGAAGATGAGGGCCCAGGCGAGGCCTGAGAAGACCGGGTCAAAGGTAATGGGCACGGCACCGATGGCGGTGGTGAGGGCGGTGAGGATGATGGGCCTCAGGCGTTTGGCGCCGCTCTCAAGGACCGCTTCGGTAAGCCCCATGCCGACTTTCATGGCGTCCTGGATGAACTCGATGAGGACCAGGGCATTTCGGATGACGATGCCCCCTAAGGCGATCATGCCGATCATGCTGGTGGCGGTGAAGAAGACGGGGTTGTTGAAGCCTCCGATTTGCTCGCCTGTGATGAGGTTCAGGAAGAAGAATCCGGGCATGATGCCGAGGATGGTCAAGGGGATGGCCATCATGATGAGGACCGGCATGGAAAATGAGCCGGATTGGATCACGAGAAGGATGTAGATGCCCAGAAGGGCGGCGGCAAAGGCGATGCCCATGTCCCGGAAGACCCGGATGGTGATTTTCCATTCCCCTTCGCCCGACCAGTTGACGCGGATGCCCTGGTCTTTGAAGGCATGCTTCAGCTTGGACTGAAGGGAGAGGATCGCTTCAGCCGGGGCGCGCCCCGCCATTTCCGCGGTGACGAAGACCACCCGTTCCAGGTTTTTGTGGGTGATGGGCTGGACTTCGTTCACGGTGTGGATGGTGGTGATTTCAGCCAGGGGGACCATGCTGCCGTCCGCGGCTTTCACCGGGATGTTGCCGAGGGCCGGGATGCCGGAGCGTCTGGCCAGGGGCAGGGTGACCCGGATGTTCAAGGGGTTGCGCTCCCCCTGGGCATGGACCTGGGCGGGGATCGCGCCTCCGGACGCCGTAGCGAGGGTGTCAATGATGGTCTGGGTGTCCACGCCGTGGAGGGCTGCTTTTTCTCGATCCACCTCCACCTCCACACGGGTGTGGGGCGCTTCGGCGGTGGTGTCGATGTCTGTCACAAAGGCTTCGCCCTTCATGGTCTCGGCCACGCGGCCTGCGGCATTGACGAGGTCCTCATAGGGGATTTCGGGGTCTCCGTATATTTCGGCAACAATGGTGGAGAGCACTGGCGGGCCGGGCGGTACCTCCACGATTTTGAGGTCGGCCCCGAGCTCAGTGGCCAGGGTTTCCAGTTCTGTTCGGAGGCGCAGGACAATGGCGTGGCTCTGCATGTCCCGGTCGCTCTTGTCGGCCAGGTTCACCCGGATATCGGCCAGGTGGCTCCCCTGTCTCAGGAAGTAGTGGCGGACCATGCCGTTGAAATCCATGGGGGAGGCGGTGCCTGTGTACGTGGCGATGCTGGTCACTTCGGGCACCTGTTTCAGGTACGCCTCAAAGCGTCTGACCACGGCGTCGGTGGTCTCCAAGGTGGTGCCTTCGGGCATGTCGAGGACGAGCTGGAATTCGTTTTTGTTGTCAAAGGGGAGGAGCTTTAGCGGCACGAGCCCCACGGCGGCCAAAAGGGCCGAGGCAATGAACAGAACCACCACGCCTGCTGCCAGGGCTTTCCGTCTTTTTGAGGAAGCAAGGAAGAAGCCAACGATCCGTTTGTAGTTGCGGACAAAGAGGTTGTCGGGTTTTGGGGTGGCCTTCTCTTCTCCTTTTTTGAGCGCAACCCCAGTCCCTTTGAGGAGAATGTAGGTCATCCACGGCACGATGGTGAGGGCGCAGAGGGTGGAGAAGGTCACCGTTAAGGGGACGTTGATGGCCATGGGGGCCATGTAAGGGCCCATCATGCCGGTGATGAAGAAAAGGGGCGTAAAGCAGACGATGATGGAGATGGTGCTCATGATGACCGGTGAGAGCACCTCCCGGATGGCGAAGAGGGTGGCATCGATGGCATTTTTCGTCCCTTCGGCCATGTGTCGCTGGATGTTCTCCACGTTGGTGATGGGGTCGTCCACCACGAGGCCCAGGGAGAGGATGAGGGCGAAAAGGGTCACCCGGTTGATGGTGTAGCCGAAGAGATGGTTGACGAACAGGGCCAGGGAGAAGCTGATGGGGACGGCCACAGCCACCACCAGGGCTTCACGCCACCCTAAGGCGATCATGAGAAGGATCACCACGGAGATGATGGCAAAGGTCAGGGAGCTTAAGAGCCCGTTGACCTTGTCCTGGGCGGTCTGGCCGTAATTGCGCGTGACTTCGGCTTTGATGCCGTGGGGAAGAAGGGTCTGGTGCAACTCGCCCAGGCGTTTTAAGACCTCTCTGGAGACGGTGACGGCGTTGGTGCCCTTTTTTTTAGAAATGGCCAGGGTGACGGCGGGCATGGATTCGTCACTTCCCTCAATGCCCCGCTCTTTGATGGCGTGCCAGGAAAAGCCCAGGCGGCTGTATGAGGTGGGCTCCTCCGGGCCATCGATGATCTCGGCCACATCCCGGAGGTAAACGGGGCGTCCGTTGGTGACCCCCACCACGAGGTTCTTCACCTCGTCGAGGTTTTTCAGGAACGAGGAGCTCGTCACCTTGTAGTCGGTGTCCACCCGGCTGAAGCGCCCGGCGGTGACAGAGGCATCGCTTAAGGCCAGGGCCCGGTTCACCTCCGGCAGGGAGATCCCGAGGCCCTTCATGCGCTCGGGCATCAACTCCACGCGCACCTCCCGTTTTCTTCCCCCCACAATCTGGGTTCCCGAGACATTTTTGACTTCGGAAAGCCTGGCCAGCAGTTCTTCCCCCACACGCCTCAATTGAAAGTCGTCGTGCTCCTTGGAATAGAGGGTGATGCCCACGATGGGGACGTCATCAATTTCAACAGGTTTCACCACCCACCCGCGGATAAGAGGAGCCACCATGTCGATGTTCATGTTGATCTTGTTGTAGAGCTTGGTCAGCGAATCTTCCCGGTTCTCGCCCACAAAAAAGCGGACGGTGACCACGGCCATGTCCCGATGGGCCATGGAGTAGACGTACTCCACCCCGTCGATTTGCCAGAGAAGCCGCTCCAGGGGGGTGGCCACAAGCTGTTCCACCTCTTCGGCCGTGGCCCCCGGGGCCTGGACATAGATGTCGGCCATGGGCACCACGATCTGGGGCTCCTCCTCCCGGGGGGTGATGAGAATCGCCGCCATGCCCAGAAGAAGGGCCGCAATGACCATGATGACCGAAAGCCGCGAGGTGAGAAACCGCTTCACCACGCCCATGACAGAACTGTTGTTGATCTTCTCCATATCGCTCATGTCTGCTGTGCCTTTCAAATGATCGAAGAGAATGCCTCCGGCGGGCAGGGGATGATCCCCTGCACCCCATATGGCGAATGCGATGCAGGTGTCGCTTCTCATAGTGTACCGCTTGCGCATTCGCGTGGAGTGCGAGGGTGTGAACTATTCGTCGCAAGTGCGTACGCTGTGGGGCTCGGGTTTTAATCCAGAGGTTAATAATCTTGTTGGTATTTGTGTTTGTTAAAGTAGCTTTGAAATTCTAATCAACATTCAGTCCCAAGTTAATTCGGTTAAAGTGGCAATGTTGTACCCATATATCTCAGAAGCTTGTGTTAGCATTTAAATGACCTCCAGCTAAGGGGGCGGCGAAGTACGTGGCGAACGCCCTTGCGATTTGACCCGAGGTACGAGGGGCAAAGCGCAAGGGCAATAAGCTTTCGAGGTGGCTCACCTCGCCGCCGGAGGCCGGCTTTTAGCCCTTACACCGCTGCCTCAGGAGCCATTAGGTTTGTCGTCAAAACCCCACCGTTTCCCCGGCTTTGAGGCCGGAGAGGACCTCCACGTCATTGCCGATTCTGTTTCCCGTGCGGATGTAGCGCCGTTGCCACCCCTCTTTGTCCTTGACCTGCACCAGTTCAAGCTGGCCCACGCGTTGGACTGCTTGTGCGGGCAGGGTGATGACATCCACGGTGGCCAGGGGGACGAGGAGTTTGCCGTACATGCCGGGGTAGAGTCCTTCCACGAAGGGAAGGGTGGCCTTGACGAGGAAGGTGCGGGTTTGGGGGTCGGCGTAGGGCACGATCTCTTTGACCTCTGCCGTGACGGTCTGGCCTATGGTTTTCAGCTCCACATCCAGGGTGTCGCCGGGGCGAACTGTGTCGATGAGGCCTTCGCGCACATAGGCCTCTAAGATGAGGCGCCTGCTGGTGCGAAGGACCATGAGGGGTTTGCCGGGGAGGGCGAGGTCTCCGGGTTCGGCCATCTTCTTAAGGACCTCCCCGGTTTCCGGGGCCTTCAGGTCGGTATAGCCCAGGGCGATCTGGGCCTCTTTGACCACCTCACGGGCCTGCCTAACGCCGCTTTCGGCGGCGGCCAGGGCTTGCTCGGACCGAATGACGCCTGCTTCGGCGGTGAGGAAGCCCGCCCGGGATTCCTCCAGCTGTTGGTCGGTGGCGGCGGCAGCAGCGTGGTATTTTTGGGTGCGTTCAAAGGCGGCATTTGCCTGGTCAAACCCGGCCTTGGCTGCCAACAGGGCTTGCTGGGCCTGTTTCTTTGCAGCAACGGCGGCGTGCTCCCCTTCCCGAGCCTGGTCCAGCCTCGAAGAGAACTGCCGGTTGTCGAGCCGGATGAGCAGGTCCCCTTTGGTGACGGAGGTGCCGGGGGCCACTGCGATTTCACGGATCTGGGCGGTGACCTGGGCTTCGATGATGGTCTCGGTTTCAGGGCGGATGGTTCCCACGGCTTCGTAGGTTTGCACCACCGGGGTGAGGGTTGCCCGTGTCTGTGCCTGGGGGGCTGCGGTGTCTCCCGGTTTGACCACGGGGGTGTCCGGTCCAATGTCACTGCCGCACCCGGTTGCGATGAGCATGGCTATGGCAACGACCCAAAGTGGGTGTGGATGGTTCTTGGTGTGTCTCATGGCAATTACTTCTCCCGTTGGGTAGGTGGTTCAGGGGGCATGACAAAGAGTGTGCCGGGGCCGGTTTCGGTGGAGGCTGTGGCCAGGGCAATGGCGGTGAGGGCCTTTTTCATGTCGTAGAATGCGGCCGCTTCGCGGATGCGGGCGCTGTTACGGTCCAGTTCGGCTTCCAGGTATCGGGTGATGGTGGCCGAGCCCCCTTCGAACTGCTGCTTGACAAGGGAGAGGGACTCCTCGCCCATGGCCACGGCGTTTTCGGCCACCTGGTGCCTTTTGACCGCTTCATCGTATCGCAGGTAGGCGTTTTTGACGTCCAGTCGGACCTGGAGCAGGGTTTTTTGCCTCAGTGTTTCCGCAGAACGTTCACGGGCACGGGCGGTTCGGGTGTCGGCTTCCACGGAGAATCCGGAAAAGAGCGGCAGGTCCATGCGCACGGCCACAGACCAGTTGGCCCGGTCGGCTGAATGGTCAAAGCCGTCATCGTCGGCATAGAGACGTCCCGCCAGCTTGACCACCGGGTGGTGACCGCTTTTGGCGGTTCGGACTCCGGCTCCGGCCTGGTCCACCATGGCCTGGGCGCCTTTGATTTCACAGCGCTGCTCAAGGGCATGGGCAAGGCCTTCGGTGTAGGTGGGAGGAGCCCAGCTTCCGAAGGGGTCGCCTTCGCTCAAGCTGTCGGGTGTGTCGGGGCCCTGGCCCAGCAGGGTGAAAAGGGCTGCCCTTGAAAGTTCCAGGCGGTTGGTGCTGGCCAGGAGCCGCTCTTCAGCTTCTGCCAGGCGCACTTTAAGGGAGAGAAGGTCAGATTTGAGGGCGCTTCCCCCTTTGTAGCGAATGGTCATGGCCTCCAGCTGTGAGGTGACCGTTTTTACAGACTCTTCGGCAATGTGGATGAATTGTCGGGAGGAGAGGATGTCGTACCAGACATTGATGACTTCGGAAATGAGATGGCGTTGCACACTGGTGCGTCTGGCTTCGGTGGCCGTAAGGCCGGAGCGTGAGAAGTCAACGGCCAGCTGGTTCCGCCCCCCGTTGTAAAGGGGCATCTGCATTTCAAGGCCCCCTTCGATGTTGGTGAGGATTCCGGGGTCATTGAAGTCCGTGCCTGGGTCAAAGAGTCGCTGGTCGATGGTTTTAAACAGGTAGGCGGACGGGGCGTCGGCTCGAAGGGCTTCGGCATAGAGGCCCACCTTCGGCCAGTAGGCGGCTTTGGCTTTTTCAACCTGGCTCCGGGCCAGGGAGACGGTTTCCTCCGCTGACTGGAGGTCTGGGTTGTTTTTCAAGGTTTCCTCAACGGCCATGGGCAACGTGAGGGGCGATGCACCTGCTGCAGTGCAAAGGAGGAGCATTGCTGCCGTGAGTATTCCGTAGCGGGGGAGGCGGTTTCGTTTGGGATGGTTCATGTGCACCCGTGCTCCTTAAAGTTCGGTCGTCGTATGTGTCGGCTGTTTCTGTGGCTCAGGGGGACTGCGTTGTCAGTTGATGAATGAAGAAGCAAAAAAAGGTTACACGAAAATAATAAATGGCGCAATCATCTGGTGAGGTAATGGCTTGCCATTAAAGGATATCGTCTTGTTTGTCGTGTTGATTTTACAGGAACCCGGCGGTTGCCGGGCGACGGGGTGAGAAAACCCTGTCGGTTCGGGACAGGGTTTTTCCAAAGGGGGGGGAGGGTCAGGTGGCGTTCCCTTTGAGTCCGAGTTTCTTCAGGAAGGTCTCCATGGGGCAAAATCCGGTGAATGCCGATTGAAGGAGGTTGGCTCCCACAAAGGCTGTGAACAGGTGCCACCAGGGGCTTGTCAGGTACCCGAGGGCAAGGCTCAAGAGTACGAAGGTTCCGGCAATGGCGCGGATACTGTTTTCGATGGTCATGATGGTCTCCTTAGGGTGTTTCCCAGGCAACCCGAGTGGGTGCCGGTTATGGTGGCAGTTACGATGGGGTTAAGACGGGTGGTTTTCCCACCACCCTTTCCGGATGTGGGCTTCCCGTTCCATCTCTGCCACTTGTTTGATCTTGTAGGCGGCGTCGCGAAGAATACCGTAAAGGATGCCGCACCCGTTGTCTTCCCGGTCACTGTCCCCTCTTTCCGCCAGCTTGATCATGGCCTCAACCAGCTCAAGGGTGCTTTTTATGTTGTGATCACATGCTTTCACATTGTCTCTCCTGCATCGGTTTATTTCAATAGGGACTTTTCAAACGTTGGGTTACGCCCTGTTTATGCCTTTACTTAGTTGTGATTCAAGATACGTGCCAGTGTTGTGGAGATGTGCGGTTGATGCGTTGAGACGGGACGGAGACAGGAGAGGGGTGCCTCTCAGCCTCTTTATATTAAAGGGGAATATGAATATTTTACGGGGGTCCGGGCGTTTGCGGGCTGGTCTGTCGTGTGGGGAGGGGGCTTTGGGAATGGCCCCGTGGCTGGGATATGTCTCACATAACCGTGATGAAACAGAGGTGTCTTTTCAGGACAGGGGAGACAGCCCCCGCCGAGACAGGCAGGGGCTGTGTGGGGTCTGTAAATATTCGGGTTATGACTCTTCCACGGGCTTGCCGAAGAAGAACAGGATGGCGAGGAGGGCGGCAATGGCAACGGGGAGAATGATGTAAACCGGAACACCGAGGCCTGCGGGGATGTACCCGAAGACCACCGTTACCAGGGCCACGACCACGGCGTAGGCAAGCTGCGTCCGGGTGTGGTCGATGTGGTCGCAGGCGGCCCCCATGGAAGAGAGGATGGTGGTATCGGAAATGGGGGAGCAGTGATCCCCGAAGATGGCGCCGGTGAGAACCGCCCCGATGCTCATGAGCATGTAGCCGCTTTCCGGATTGATGGCATAGGCCAGAGGGATGGCCAGGGGCATAAGGATGCCCATGGTGCCGTATGAGGTTCCCGTTGCAAAGGAGATGAGGGAGCCCAGAATAAAGATGATGGCCGGAAGAGAGAAGGGCGGAATGGCATCGGAGAGAACCGATACCAGGTAGGTGGCGGTGCCCAGTTGCTTGATGACGGAACTCAACGACCAGGCCAGGAGGAGAATGACCCCGGTAATCACGAGAGACTTTACCCCCTGAACCCAGGTGTCCACGGCCGTCTCGATGGAGAAAATTTTCTGGGTCACCCCCAGGATCATGGCAACAATACCGGCAAAGAGGGCCGCCTCGAAGAGAACAATGGAGGCATCCGAGGAACCAAAGGCTTCCCGAATGGCGGTAAAGGAGGCCGGGCTCTCCGTGAGGAGTTTCACAAGGGCCGCATCGTCCCCACCCATGATGGCGCCGCGACCGTTGAAATAGAATCCGACGAAGGCACCGAGAATCAGGGTCATGATGGGAATGATGGCGTTCCAGACTCTCAGGGTGACGCCCTCGTCCGGTTCCAGGCCGGTGGATTCGGCGGCTATCATGGGTTTTGCACCGTCGGCAAGTACTTTGCCGGTCGTTCGGGCCCGTCTCTCTGCGGTGAGCATGGGGCCGAACTCACGAAGCATCACGGCCGTGGCCACAATGAAAATCAGAATGAGAATGTTGTAGAACCGGAACGGGATGGTGCCCACAAAGATGCCGTATGCGTTGGTGTCCAGGCCGAGGCCGGCGTACCCGTCCTTGATGAGCCCGATTTCATAGGCCACCCAGGTGGAAATAAGGGCAATGCCGGCAATGGGTGCGGCGGTGGCGTCGATGATGAACGCGAGCTTTTCCCGGGAAATCTTCATGCGGTCGGTGACAGGCCGCATGATGGGACCCACGGTGAGGGAGTTGGCATAGTCATCGAAGAAGATGAGGAGACCCATGAACCAGGCGTACATCTGTGCACTGGTGGCACCTGTTGCCTTTTTGGCCAGGGCTTCGGCGATGGCTTTGGCTCCCCCCATCTTGGAGACCAGGGCGATGAGGCCGCCGATGGCGAGGCATTGAAGGACGATACCGGCGTTCCAGGGATCGGCCAGTGAGTTGAGTACCTCATGGTTGAGCTGGATGAAACCGTCTTGAAAAGCGGTGATGATGCCTCCCTCCAGGGAGAGCATGAAGGTTCCGGAAAAGATGCCTGCGAAAAGGGAGAGCACCACGTTACGTGTGACAAACGCCAGGACAATGGCCACAACCGGCGGAATCAGGGTGAGAATCTTGAATTTTTCCGCGTTGGCTGCCACAGAGGCATTGCCGGCAAGAAGCAGTTCGGGAACTGCAAGGGTGAATAGTAGCGAAACAGCTGAAACAAGCGCCACTTTGCGTGAACGATCCATGGTCATCCTCCTTAAACGTTATCGCCGCTGTTACAAGGGGTACCCAATGCATAATCGGGCCGGATTGAAACGTATTGCAGAATGCGTGTGGCTTTCGCGGGGTCTGGCGGGCCACAACGTGATGCCGTATGTGGGGATCAGAAGGCCGTGCCCTTGGACATGTTGCCCATGAGCACTTTTTAAAATTGTTGCTGATATTGAGAAAAAGCAGGAATGAATTAGGAAAGCAAGGGGAAAATACGGGGGTGGGGTTCTGGCCGGAAAAAACAGTAAGCAAGTCCGGGAGACGGAGGAGGCTCTCATCAGGGCAGAGACGGCTCCGGCCGTGCGGATTGCCTGGAGGGGAATCGTCAAACAGTATAATCGATGGTTGTGTTCTTGAAAGGGGCGTGCTGATGGGGTATAATCAAAAATATTCAACAGTTCTGGCTTTTCCGAGTCCTTTTACCCACGACCACCATCCCGCCATTCGACAGCGTATTTCATGCCTTTTCTCTATATAAGGGGATACGGAAGAATGCTTACACACCACTCACCACGAAGGAGTGACACGGGGGCCGTCTATGGTTGATGGAGCACCAATTCAGAAGGCACGCATCACGCAGGCGTTCAAGAACCTTCCTCCTGAGATCTCCGGCCTTTTGTCCCTGATGGATCGCGAGAAGCACTATCAGGGGAACCCCGATGGCGGAATCCCGGCCATGACGCACTTTGTCAATCGCAGAAAAGTCCCCCGGGGGATGCTGAAGGTCATCTCGCATTGGTTTTCCGGCAACGATTCCATGAAAGAGAGTCGTCCGGAGTGGGGGGAGTATTATGCCACGTTGAAGGATATTCACGGCGGAGAGATGCGTGTCTCCCTGCGTGTGGAGGGGGATGACGGGGGCGGTGGCGTTGAGGTTCTTGTGGACGTTGAGATTATCCATAATATTGATGATGAAATCCCTAATTGATGAGAGCAATGAGCTGAGGAAAACGTGCGGTGGGCAGGGGCTGGTAAAGGCCGTAAGTTTGATGTGTTAACAAATGTTTATATTTTCTTGATCCTTTGCGAAAATCGGTTTAAGAATCTGTGGTATGTCGCGAACGCATGCGGGGTTTGTCCCGCTGGGGATTTGGTAACATCCGGACCCGGTGATCGGGGGCTGTCCAAACTGAAGGAGGCGTCACCATGGCCAAAGAGAACAGTGATGGGAAAAGTATTCCTGGGCGAAAGCATCGTCTCGGCGAGTTGATGATGGAGTATGGTTACATCAGTCAAGAGCAGTTGGAAACGGCCCTGAAACGTCAGATGCATGACGGGGGGCAGCTGGGCTCCATTCTCATCGACATGGGGTACATTGGTGTGGATGATCTTTTAAAGTTCCTGGGCAAGCATTTTGAGGTGAAGCCGGTCAACCTTTTCAGCATCAACATCTCCCAGCATGTACTCGACCTGATTCCGCTGGAGAAGATGCGTTCCTTGCGGGCGCTACCGATTCGCCTGGAGGGGCATGAGCTGGTTTTGGCCATGGTGGCTCCCCAGGATTTTGTGACGATCAATGACCTGGGATTCTCCCTTGGGATGAAGATCAGGCCCGTGGTGACTCCGAGTTTCATGTTGGAAGCAGCTCTTCAGTCATTGACCGGTGATTACGGTGACGGCATCTCCGGTGAGGTGATTCGGCGCACCGCAGAGGCCTTGAGCCTGCGTATTGAAAAGGCGCCCAAGCTGAAAAACCTGCTGGAAGAGATGGTGAAGCAAGGGGCCAGTGACATGTTTATTTCGGCTGGATCTCCTCCCTCCCTTAAAATAAGCAGCGTGTTGAAGCGAATGCCCATGGGGGTCCTCGGCCCGGCCGACTGTGAAAAATATGCCCGTGAGCTTTTGAATGATGACCAGTGGCGCGCCTTTCAAGCCGACAATGACTTCGAAATGGCTTTGAACGTCAAGGAGATCGGACGGTTCCGTATCTCGTTTTACAAGCAGCGCAACACGGTCTCCATTGCTTTCAGGTCACTACCCGAGGTGCTGCCCAGCATGGAGGCCCTGAACCTTCCTGATTGGGTCCATGATTTTGCCCTGAAACCCCAGGGGCTGATCATGGTCTGCGGGCCGGCAGGCCATGGCAAGTCCACCACCATGGCAAAGATGGTGGACATCATCAACGACAACCGCCGTTGCAACATCATCACGTTGGAAGACCCCGTGGAGTATCTCCACAAGCACAAGAAGTGCAACGTGAACCAACGCGAGGTGGGGCGGGATTGCGCCACCTTCACCGATGGGTTGAGGGGCATTTTCAGGCAGTCTCCGGATGTCATTGTTATCGGAGAGATGCGGGACAAAGACAGCTTTGAAATAGCCCTTCGCGCGGCACACACCGGTCACCTGGTGATCAGTACCGTCCATGCCGATGACTCGACGGGCATCATTGAGCGCGTTATCAATATGTTCCCCTCCCATCAGCAGGCCCTGATCCGCACTCTCCTGGCCTCTTCTCTTCTCTGTACGGTTTCCCAGCGGTTGATTCCGAGAAAAGACGGCAAAGGTCTTATCCTTGCGGTGGAGAAGTTTATCAACAGTTACCGCATGAAGAACCTGATCCGGGAAGAGAAGACCCACATGATTCGGACCCAGATGCAGACGGCTTCCGATGAGTTCATTCCCATGGATTTTGTTCTGGCGGACCTTTATGCCAGGGGGCTTGTGGCGTTCGACGATGCGGCCCGGTACATGGATAATATCGGAACGCTGCAAAATGCCTCCCTTCAGAATGGTTTGCTGGCTACCAAGGAGGGCTAACCCGACTATTTATGAGAAAGCGACCATATCAAAATAAACGTATTTTATTAAAGATGGTTACGGTGAGAAGGTAAGGTGTTTCAAAAGCACAACATGTCATTCACGGTTTCCAGCTCGATTTTCTCACCCTTCGGGCGAGCCGATTGCACCCATCTTCTGCAAATCAGAGCATTGAGGTAAACCACGACATCTGCAGCTCTGATGCCTTGAATATGGATGCACTCAACTCGTGGAATATCCGGGTTAAGGTCACGGCGGTCACGCATGTAATGCGTGGCCGCCAGCCATCCTCTTTAAGGCTTTCCCTCTGTCTCACCCCTATATTATGATGCGACGCCTCCCTCTCTCTGCCGCAACTGACCGGGTATCAGCTGAACGGCCATTAGCGACACACATGCCATGCCGGCTCCCCCCCAAAATGGAATGCGATAGTCCACCATCCAGAGCATGCCGCCAATGACGGGCAGCACCACGGCGGCTATGTGGTTGATGGTGAACCCTGCTGCCATACTCGGAGCGATGTCCTTGGGATCGGCCATTTTCTGGAAGAAGGTTTTGATGGCCATGGCAAAGTTGAAGACCATGTGGTCAAGGATGTAGAGGATCGCCACGAGAAGTCGGGATTCAGCACAGGCATAGGCAATGAAGATGAAAATAAGGCTCAGGTATTCCAGGGAGAGGACCCGTCTCTCGCCGAAGCGTACGATGGCACGTCCGATGAGGGGGCTGATGAGATAGTTGACCGCATTGTTGATGAGAAACAGCATGGCTATTTCCTGGACTGAAAAGTGGAATCGCTGGACCATCAGAAAAACAGAAAAAGCGATGAATATCTGTCTTCTGGCTCCGGCCATGAAGGTCAGGGCGTAAAAGAGCCAGTAGCGCTTCCGGAAGATCGCTTTCTTGTGCTGGGCGGTGGCCATGGGACTGGTGGGGTTCTGGCGGAGGCTGAAGAGCCCTAAGCCGGCGATGGTGCATCCGCAGATGGTGAAGAGCTGTTGAAAGGAGAGAAAGGGTGACGCAACAAAGAAGAGCAGGCCGGCCCCAATGCTGGCGGCGGCAGCGTAGCTTCGAAGTTTCCCTAAGACCAGCGGTGCGGTGA
>Ga0209692_10004071_pt1 | contig 13531 bp, 10 predicted proteins | sample tdDd472_FD_187129 | JGI IMG/M metagenome (GOLD analysis project Ga0209692, IMG submission 187129) | Marine sediment microbial communities from the Atlantic coast under amendment with organic carbon and nitrate - tdDd47.2 (SPAdes)... | ecosystem: Environmental > Aquatic > Marine > Coastal >...
CGATATTGAATTCGTTGATCTGCGCTTCACCGACCCGCGCGGCAAGTGGCAGCACCTGACCATGTGCTCCGACGCCATGGACGAGGATGCGTTCGAAGACGGCATCATGTTCGACGGCTCCTCCATCGCAGGATGGAAAGAGATCAACGAGTCTGACATGACCCTGATCCCGGACGTGACTTCCGCCGTCCTTGATCCGTTCTCCGCACAGACCCAATTGATCCTGTTCTGTGACATCATCGAGCCTTCGACGGGCCAAAACTACGAGCGCGACCCGCGCTCCATCGCCAAGAAGGCCCTGGCCTACATGGCGTCCGCCGGTGTTGGCGACACGGCCTACTTCGGCGCTGAACCCGAATTCTTCGTCTTCGACGACGTGCGTTTCGACGTTCAGATGAACAAAACCTTCTATGAACTCGATTCTGAAGAAGCCCCTTACGTTTCCGGCAAAATCTTCGCCGAAGGCAACGTCGGTCACCGTCCGGGCATCAAGGGCGGCTACTTCCCGGTTCCGCCGGTTGACGCCGTTCCCGACCTGCGCGCCGAAATGGTCACCGTGGGCAAGGAAATGGGCCTCAAGATGGACAAGCACCACCACGAAGTGGCGCCGTCTCAGCACGAACTGGGCATGTTGTTCGACACCCTGGTCAAAGCAGCCGACAATGTACAGATTTACAAGTACGTCGTTCACATGGTCGCCCATACCTACGGCAAGTCGGCCACCTTCATGCCGAAGCCGATCATCAACGACAATGGCTCGGGTATGCACGTCCACCAGTCCATCTGGAAAGACGGCAAACCGACTTTTGCCGGTTCGGGTTACGCCGATCTGTCGGACACCTGCCTCTACTACATTGGCGGCATCATCAAACACGCCAAGGCGATCAACGCATTCACCAACCCGTCGACCAACTCCTACAAGCGTCTAATCCCGGGCTTCGAAGCGCCCGTGCTGCTGGCTTACTCGGCCCGCAACCGTTCCGCTTCCTGCCGAATTCCGTTCGCGTCCAACCCGAAAGGCAAACGCGTCGAAGTCCGCTTCCCGGATGCGACCGCTAACCCGTACCTGGCCTTCACCGCTATGATGATGGCCGGTCTGGACGGCATCCAGAACAAAATCCATCCGGGCGACGCCATGGATAAGAACCTCTACGACCTGCCGCCTGAAGAACTTAAAGACGTCCCGACCGTCTGCGGCAGCCTCCGTGAGGCTCTCGAAGCTCTCGACGCCGACCGCGAGTTCCTCAAAAAGGGCGATGTGATGACCGACGACATGATCGACGGCTACCTCGCGCTCAAGTGGGAAGAAGTCTACAACTTCGAACACACTCCGCACCCTGTCGAGTTCGAAATGTATTACAGCTCCTAAGAGCTTCCGTACTACCGCAAAGACAAGAAAGGCCCCGCCGATTTGGCGGGGCCTTTTTTTGAGATTTTTTTTGCCCGGTTAAAGGGTCAATCTTCTCGTCTCGGGCCGGTACGCCTGTTAATGCTCCGGCGTTCATATTCTTGACGGCGCTCACCGACGCGACGATCCTTGCCCGAACGGACGACCATCGGGCTGCCATCTTCCCTTGCGCCACCTTCAGCCAGAGCCTGATTCGGGTCCGCATCGTTTCCCTGGCGCCTTTCACCTTGCGTTCGGCGTTCGGCTCCAGAACGTCGTTCAACGTATTCTCTTCGGTCACGCGGCACACGCCGATCCACGCCAGAGCGCTCATCAACGCCGAAAATGCTGATTCCAGAATTCTTCCCCATACCTTGCAAAGGCCTCCTAACCGATTTCGTTTTTCACGGCGACGCCTCCCTCCCCAGGAAACCGCGAAACCCACCTACCATCATAAGAAATTAGGTTTGAATTGAAAGTCCAGGGGGAAGCCACCCTTAAGAAGGGCTAAAAATCTAATTTAAAAATATATGTTTCCTTTTTGTTCTTTTTTTGATACCTCTTTGTTCACGTTATTGAAAAGGAGGTTCCCATGTCAGTCATTCGTATGTCCAAAGATTTTGCCGCTTTGTCGTTGGTGTTTGCAGCGGGCTACCTATGGCTGGTGGCGGCCTAGTCGATTCGCTGGCCGCCATTTGCTGTTATTCAGATGGAACAGGCCGAGGGTCGCCGTTTTCATCAATGGCGACAAAGGTGAAAACGCCTTCGGTGACTTTAATCAGTTCACCTTCTACTCGGCGCTGGACCCAAGCCTCAACTTCCGTGGTGATAGAAGTGTTCCCAACCTTTGCGATGTTGACATAGAAACTCACGACATCACCGACATAGACGGGACGGTGAAAGGTCATTCCCGTCACAGCCACCGTTGCAACACGGCCCTTCGCCCTATTATCCGCCGCTGCGCCGCCGGCGATATCCATCTGGCTCATCAGCCAGCCGCCAAAAACGTCGCCACTGGGGTTGGTATCGGCCGGCATCGCCAGGGTCCGGATTTCAATTTCGCCGCGAGGGGCATCCAGCTCGGCCATTATTCGCTCCATTTGCACTAGATATTGTAAGAAAGTCTTTTCACGAACACTGTATCATGCTTGCGCCCGCCTTCCGTCAACCTTATAACCGAATGATCCATTCAACAATGCGATATGAGCACCGATTTTGAGCAGCGATCTCGACCTTTTTGAAGCGACCCCGACAGACAACGGCGATTATTCGGCCAAGGACATCGAAGTTCTGGAAGGTCTGGAACCGGTCCGCCGCCGTCCCGGCATGTATATCGGAGGGACCGATGAAACCGCGCTGCACCATCTGGTCGCCGAAGTGCTCGACAACTCCATGGATGAAGCTGTCGCCGGACACGCCTCGCGCATCGATATTGAGTTGGGCAGTGACAATACGGTAACCATCCGTGATAACGGACGCGGCATCCCCATCGATCCGCACCCCAAGTTCAAAGACAAATCGGCGCTTGAAGTTATTCTCACCACCCTTCATTCAGGCGGCAAGTTCAGCGGTAAGGCTTACCAAACCTCCGGCGGTCTGCACGGAGTTGGCATTTCCGTGGTGAACGCCTTATCCGAACATTTGGAAGTCGAGGTGGCGCGCGACCGGCAGCTTTACTCGCAGCGCTTCTCAAAAGGCGCCCCTCTCGGAAAAATCGAAAACAAAGGAGCCGTTCAAAACCGCCGCGGCACCTCGGTTATTTTCCGACCCGACCTCAGTATTTTTGGTGAAAAGGCACGGTTCAAACCGTCTCGCCTCTACCGCATGGCCCGCTCCAAAGCCTACCTGTTCAAAGGAGTCGAAATTCGCTGGTCCTGCAACCCGGCTCTGATCGCCGAAGGCGATGAAACTCCTGCCGAAGCAACCCTGCACTTCCCTGGCGGTCTGGCCGACTTTCTCGCCGTTTCCCTGGAAAAGCGCAGAACCCACACCCCCCGCCCCTTCGCCGGAGAAGCAAAACTCAATGGCGGGTCGGGCAAAGTGGAATGGGCCGTGGCCTGGCCAATGGACGACGATGGCTTTCTCAGTTCTTACTGCAACACGGTCCCGACTCCTTTTGGCGGAACCCATGAAAGCGGCCTCAAATCGGCGCTGACAAAAGCCATTAAGGCTCACGGCGAAATGCTCAGCATTAAGAATATCGGCAAGATCATGGCCGATGACGTGGTCGGTGGCGCAGCCATCATGCTTTCGGTCTTCATCCGCGACCCTCAGTTTCAGGGGCAGACCAAAGAAAAGCTGACCACGGCGGAAGCGGCAAAGCTCGTTGAAGCTGGGGTCCGCGATCATTTCGACCACTGGCTCTCTGAAGACCCGGAAGTCGCACGAACCCTAATCGAGCATGTGGTCGGCCGGGCCGAATCCCGGTTACGCAAACGCCAGGCAAAAGAACTCAAACGCCAATCGGCTACTCGGCGCTTACGTCTACCGGGCAAGCTGTCCGACTGTAGTCAGTCGGTTGCCGAGGGAACCGAGATTTTCCTCGTCGAGGGCGACTCGGCGGGCGGTTCGGCTAAACAGGCCCGTAACCGCAAAACCCAAGCCGTTCTGCCTCTGCGGGGCAAAATCCTCAATGTGGCCAGCGCCAGTGAAGACAAACTCGCCGGAAATCAGGAGCTTCGCGATTTAGTCGAGGCCCTGGGATGCGGCTTCGGCGACGCTTTTGATCTGGAAGGCTTGCGCTACGAGAAAGTCGTAATCATGACCGACGCCGATGTGGACGGCGCACACATCGCCTCGCTTTTGATGACCTTTTTCTACCGCCTCATGCCGGAACTCATCGAGACGGGACATCTCTATCTCGCCATGCCGCCGCTCTACCGAATCGCTCAAGGCGGCACCGTTCAATACGCCCGCGACGACGCTCACAAAGACCAGTTGATCAAAGAGGTTTTCACCGGGCGCGGTAAAATCGATATCAGCCGGTTCAAGGGCCTTGGTGAAATGCCCCCCGCTCAACTGAAAGATACCACGATGGACCCGGAGCGTCGCTCTTTGATCCGAGTGACCATTCCTCACGGACTGACCGATGAAGAAGCGCCGGAAGCCGACGAAACCAAGACGCTTGTTGAAGACCTGATGGGCCGCAAGCCTGAAAAACGCTTTGCTTTTATCCAGGAACACGCCCGCTTCGTCGAAGACCTGGACGTCTAAAACGATCACACTCTAGGTTGCGAACATTTCCGCTTCAAGCGCGGCCAGTTCATTGGGATCATCCGGAAGCGATTCGCGGATGTTGACCATTTCATCATAAATCTCAAGGAAATGGTCGGCTAGGTTAGGATCGAAATGGCTCCCAGACTTCTCGATGATAAACTCTTTGATCTTATCAAACGGCCAGGGTTCTTTGTAGGGCCGCTTAGATGATAGCGCATCGAACACATCGCAAATGGCGGTAATTCGCCCCTCAATCGGGATATCCTCACCTTTTTTCCCATTTGGATAGCCGTTGCCATCCCACATTTCATGGTGACTAAGGGCAATCCGCCCCGCCATGATTAAAACCGGGGCCTGATGGGCCTTGAGGATTTCCGCGCCGATGCTGGCGTGGGTTTTCATCACTTCCCATTCATCGGGATCGAGCTTTCCAGGCTTAAGGAGAATACGATCAGGAATACCGATCTTCCCCAGATCGTGTAGCGAACTAGCCAGATAAACATCTTCAACGAACTGATCGGGCAACCCGACCTTGCGCGCCAGAACCCTACAGTACTTGCTCATGCGCAAAACATGCGTACCGGTTTCATAGTCTCGATATTCACCGGCGATCCCTAAGCTGCGGATAACGTTGCGTCGCGAGCGCTCCAGCTCTTTGGTTCGCTCGGCAACCCGCTCTTCCAGGCGGTTCCGGTAGGCTTTCTCAATTTTACGAAGAGCATTTTTTTCGAGGCAAGCGTGGACTCGCGCACCTAACAAAACCGGGTTGAAAGGCTTCGGCAGGTAATCCTCCGCCCCCATTTCAATGCTGCGTACGGCGCTTTCAAGCTCCTCAATAGCGGAAATGACGACAACGGGAAGCCCCGGTATCAGCCCCTCCTTACGCAATTCTTCCAACACGCCAAACCCGTCCATCCCGGGCATCATGATATCAAGCAAAACAAGATCGTATTCGGCTTGAGAAATAGCCTTCAGCCCCGAGAGGCCGTCATCGGCTTCATCAATGGCGGAATAGCCCAGTCGTCGCAACCTTCGAGCCAACGTATACCGGTTGTCTTCGTTATCATCGACAATCAGAATTTTGCTATCTGTTACCTGCACGATAGACCTCTATTCCAGCAAACGTTCAATTTTATCCTTCAGCGATGTAAACCGCACAGGTTTGCTCTCATATCCGTCAGCTCCGGCCTCGTCGGCCTTGGCGCTATCCGATGTCATTGCATTGGCCGATACGATAATGATCGGCACCTGCGCTAGATTTGAAACTGAGCGAATTTGGCGCAACGCTTCATAGCCATCAATCCCCGGAAGGTTCACGTCCATGAGAATCAGATCCGGCCCTTCTTTGGCTGCGAGCGCCACCCCTTCTTCTCCCGAGGGAGCCATAAGAACCTCATACCCCGCCTTTTTCAGGCGGCGCGTCAGCATGTAGGCGCTATCCTCGTCGTCTTCTACATAGAGAATACGTTTCATAGCCCCTGGTTCCTCACTCGCACAATCTCACCCACTCGCTGCCTCAGCCTTTCCCGTATAGATTGCCCCATCTCACCACCTTTTTGAAGCAATCCTTGAACCCGCCCATTCAAAATATGTTTTTCCTCAAGCGATAAATCCATGGCGGTCAGAATAACAACCGGCAACTTATTCCATTTCGAATCGCCACGAATTTGGGCAAGAAATTCAAATCCGTCCATCTCCGGCATCATCAAATCAAGAATAACGATATCAGGGGATTTTTCGCTGATTTTGTCTAATCCCTGACGTCCATTTTCCGCTTCTATCACCTCGAACCCAATTCTCTCCAGCGCCGAGCGAGCGATCATCCGGTCATCCTGTTGATCATCAATGACCAACGCCACCTGATTACGTTTTCTTCCAACATAATTGCGGGCCAAAGAAATTAAGCGTTCTTTTTCCACAGGCTTCGTCAGGAAATCAGTCGCTCCCAATTCAAACGCTTGCCCCTTATTACTCATAATGGTTGTTACGATGACCGGAATATCGGCGGTTTGCCGATTACTTTTGATGGTATTCAATACTTCCCAACCATCCATATCGGGCAACAGAATATCGAGCAGAACAATTGTCGGCTTAAGCTCCCGCACCATCTCCAACCCTTCCAAGCCGGAATGGGCAAAAAAGATATCAAACCCCTCCCCGCTTAAAAGCCGAGCGACCTCCCGGCGCGAAGCATGGTCACCATCGACAACCAAAATGACGCCGTTAGAGGCGCCAAGAGCCCCTCCGTCCTGCTCACCTTTAACAACGTCTCCTTGAATCGTTTCTTCCATCCATTCCGGCAACTGAGCGGTAAACAGCGCACCCTCACCAAGCTCGCTGGCGACTGTAATTCGTCCCCCCATGAGGCTACAGAGCCTTCGGCAAATGGCAAGGCCGAGCCCTGTACCGCCATATTTCCGCGTTGTTGACGGATCGGCCTGGGTAAAGTCTTCGAACAAATGAGGGATTTTCGACGCCTCAATTCCAATGCCGGTATCGTAAACCTCAAAAACGATGCTGGGGCTTTCGCCTTCCTGTTCCCGTCTGACGTCGAGACGCACCTCGCCATTTTCCGTAAACTTACAGGCATTGCTCAACAAGTTGATCAGCAACTGCCGAACCCTGACCGCATCCGAATGCATTTTTTTGACTTGCGGATCACAGGTTACAAAAAGCTGATTACCATTCTTTTCGGCCAAGGGAACGGTCGTGCTGCGAATTTGATCAACCAGTGTTGCGACATTGAATTCTTCGAGGTGCAGTTCCATGCGCCCCGCTTCAATCTTCGAAATATCGAGAATATCGTTAATCAGCAGTAACAGGTGATCTCCTGAACGGTTGATCCTTTCCAGAGGCTCTTGATAGTCGGTATCCTTGTTTTCCGTCGCTTCCTCAAGCAACATTTCCGACAAGCCGATAATAGAGTTTAGCGGGGTCCTCAATTCATGGCTCATCCGCGCTAAAAAGTCCGATTTGGCTCGGTTAGCCGTATCGGCAGTCTCTTTTGCCTTTTCCAGGGCTTCAGCCGCCATTTTCTGGCTGGTCACATCAAAAAGAGTGGCGCAGATACAGCTCAATCCATCCCACTCGATCATGAAGGCATGATTGCTGACCCAAATTTCCGCGCCATCTTTCTTAAGCAGCCTGAATTCATAGGTTGTCGGCACGTAGCGCCCGGCCGCCCGCTCAATTCCAAAGCTCTCTATGCGCTCCCGCTCATCAGGAGCGACAAGGAGCCGCGCATCGTTCAAAGCCTTCACCTCTTGGGCAGATTCATAACCCAGCATCTGCGCAACAGTCTCATTGACGAAAAGCATCTTAAAGTCATGGTGAACAACGACACCAAGGCTCGAGTTTTCAACAAGCCCACGGAATCGACGCTCACTCTCTTCAACAGCCCGTTTTTGTTTAATTTCCTCAGTAATATTGGTTCCCGTTCCACGATAGCCGAAGAAGACGTCTTGCTCGTCAAACAAGGGTTTACCGCTAATACTGAGATACCGCATTTTCCCATCTGGGTGTTTATAGCGATATCGGAAATCCCGGAAGGGCCGCCGGTTTTCCAAATCCTCAAGGTGTTTGGACCAATCGCTATCCTCATCATCTAAAACCACGACCTCCCGACGAGTTTTGCCAAGAGTGAATTCCGGCGGAACCCCAAGAATCTCACGAATTCTTTCTGAGAAATAGCTAAAGTGGAGGGTGGCATCCATTTCCCAGACCCAGTCGGACGCCGTTTCCACATAGTCGCTAAGGCGAGCCTCGCTTTCCCTTAAAGCTTCTTCCCGACCGCGCAACTCTGTAATATCGCGAGCCGTTCCTCGATACCCTTGGAAGTCGCCGTTTTCAGCAAAGAAAGGTTTCCCACTGATGGTCAACCAGCACCTTTCTCCATTCCGGTCGAGGAGCGTATATTCAAAATTGTTAAACGGGAGACGCTGCTTTAAATCCCTAAAATGCTGAATCCATTGAGGTGTGTCCAGATTGGCCCCCAAGTCTTCAAGCGCCTCTTTCCGCGTTTTTCCCAGCACACTTTTCGAACTGACATTCATCGATTCAAAACCACGAGATGAAATGTAGCTAAAGCGAAGATCCGGCCCCATTTCCCAGAACCAATCGGATGCCGTCTCGGCAATATCGCGAAAGCGTTCCTCGGCAGCTTTATGCGCTTCCTCAGTCCGCCGCTGGCTGGTAACGTCCCGGCCCGCTCCGCGATATCCTTTAAAACGGCCTCTGCCGTCAAAAATCGGAACACCGCTCAACTGGAGAATGAACGGCTCTCCCCCCTCCGTCGTCAATTCATACTCAAAATTAGAAAACGTCCGGTGCGCCTCTAAGTCTTCAAAATGCCGTTTCCAGGCATCGGGCGCCTTTGCAATTCCTTTTTGTCCGACAAATTGCTTCCGGCTAAAACCGATAACCTTCGATGGATTGATGCCGTAAATCTCAAAGAAACGTCCGGAAATATAGGTAAAACGGTGTTCATGATCGGTCTCCCAAAACCAATCGGACGCAACCTCGGCGATTTGTTTGAACCGTTCTTCGCTAACCCGTAGCTGCAACTCGGCCAATTGCCGGTCTTTGATTTGTTTTTCCAGATCAGCGGTGCGCATCTTGATGCGCTCTTCCTGCAAACGGTGTGTTTTTCGCAACTCTTCGGCAACAGCTTTGTATCGCCCGTAGTCGCGCACCTCGACAGTGACGTAAGCGACTTTCCCCCTGCTGTCAGGCACTGGCTTAAACCAAAGATCTGAAATAAGTCGGCCCGTATCGTCGCTGTCCTGCACGAGTTCGACCCGCTGAGGCTCGCCGTTACATGCCTCAAAAAACGCCTTCTTGACCTTGTCGATTTCGCCTTTCATCTGAAGGTCGATCCATTGGGTTTCCCAAAAGACCTTGCCCCGCACCTCTTCTTCGGAAACCCCCATGAATCCCAGCGCCCGATCATTGATCATCAGGTTGCGGCCTTCCACGGATAGAAGGCCGCCAAATTGGAAGGACTGCTGAAAAAAGGCTTTGAATAATGGAGACGCTTTGACCGCCTCATCGTCCAGCGGGCTTTTCCTCTCAACCAAGCCCTGAGCATAGGCCTGCCCTATTGGCGCAAAAGCTTCGGCGGATTGCTTATCGGAAAGGAGAGCAAGGCAAAGGATATCACCGTTCTCAAGCGCCAGAGGAACGCCAAGTCCCTCAAGTCCGTCACTCTCTTCCTGTTTGATCGACTGTCGCTCAGTCTGACCCGACGTTATCCGTCGCACCCCATCAAGAGTGCATCCGATCAAGCCCGGATCGGAAGACGCAATAATCTTTTCGTTATTATCGGCGATCCCAATCGTACAGGGAACCTTGTCGGCGACAAGATTGCAAATTTCCTGGCAGAGATTTTTATCCAGGCCTTCTCGAGACACCTGAACCTCCCTCTAACTCCTTTTTAGGAGCGTTATTCTTATTGGGAAAGTTCAGGTTATCACACCCGATCAAACGAGGAAACACGCAGAATGAATCGGATCAATAGGGCCAGACCTTAGGGGAACAAAGGAACCAGATTGAGCCCGATGGTTTCTTCTATTCCCATCATCAAGTTCATGTTCTGCACAGCCTGTCCGGAAGACCCTTTGGTAAGGTTGTCGATGGCCGAAAGCACGATGACGCGGCCGGGAACCCGGTCCTCAAAAACCGAAATCACGCAGAGGTTCGAGCCCCGTACATCCCGCGTTTTCGGCGAGACTCCCTTAGCCGCAATCCTCACAAATGGCGCATCTTTATAAAAATCATCAAGATGGGTCCGCAAAGAATCCGCGCTTTCCCCTTCCGCCACTTTGACATAGATGGAAGAGAGAATGCCCCGGTTCATGGGGATCAGGTGGGGCGTGAAATTGACGATCACATCACGCCCCGCCGCCTTACCGAGGCCCTGCTCGATTTCCGGGCCATGCCGGTGAGTGGCCACGCCGTAAGCATGAATGCCCTCTCCCACTTCGGAAAACAACATCCCCTCTTTCGCCGCCCGCCCGGCGCCGGAAACACCGGTTTTGGAATCGATAATGATATCCTCGGTCAGCACTTTGCCGCTTTCGACCAAGGGCACCAAGGGAAGCTGCACGGAAGTCGGATAACACCCCGGACAGGCCACTAACCGCGCTTTGGCTATTTGCTCCCGATTAATTTCGGTCAAGCCATAGGCGGCTTCAGACTGAAGCTCGGGGGCGTAGTGCTCATGGCCATAGAGGGCCGCATAAGTTTCTACATCGGAAAACCGAAAATCGGCCGATAGGTCGATGATTTTAAGGTGGCTGGGCAACTCACGGATGGTTTCCTGACTGGTCCCATGAGGCAAACAGCAGAAAGCCACATCAATTTCAGACCAATCGACCTCATCAAGCTTAACCATATCAGGCAAGCCGAAACCTTCAAGGTGAGAATAAACCTCACCAATCCCCATTCCGGCTTTTCGGTCGGCGGTGAGGGCGACAATCTCCGTATGGGGATGATTGATCAGCACACGCATGGTTTCAGCGCCCGTATAGCCACTGGCTCCGACGATTGCGACTTTCACCTTGTCCGACATTGTAAAACTTCCTTCTTTCCACAAAAAAAGCGCCCCGCTTGGGACGCCGAATCAAAAACAGACCACGAACCTAACGCGTTAGATCATTCTATGCTGGCGGACGCGTCGGCGTCGAGCGATGGTCGAGATCATGGGTCTGTTTCCTTTTTTGAACTGGCGCTGATATACGCCGATGAGGGCAACGACGCAATAAAATTCAACGTTCGGCCAAGGCCAGTCTTCCGCCAAGCAGCAAAAAAGCGCCGGCGAATGTCCGCCGCATCCAAGCCATAACACGCGGCCTGGAAATAACATGCCGACGGACCGCCGCTGCGCCGAAACCATAACCAACAAAAATGACAAAAGTCATCGCCATAAAGACGCCGCCCAACTCGAGCATCCGCCAAACGGCGCCACTTGTTTGCGCTGGAACGAATTGTGGCAGGAAGGCCAGAAAGAAGATCGAAAGTTTCGGGTTTAGGATGTTGATCAGAAAACCCTTGATGGCGATTCGGCTCCAGGTTCGACGATCAACCTTCTCTTCCACCGACAACGCGCCTTTTTCCTTAAGGACGCCCCAGGCCATATAGAGGAGATAGGCGACACCGGCAAATTTTACGACCTGAAAAGCCAAAGCACTGGCATGCAGCAAGGCGGCCAGTCCGAAAACGGCGGCGGCAATATGGGGGAGAATTCCAAGCGTGCAGCCAAAGGCCGCCGAAACACTTGCAGCACCGCCCCGCGACAGGCCGCAGGCCAGGGTGTAGAGCACGCCGGTTCCCGGCACCAGAACGACAACCAAGGAGGTTAGCAAGAATTCCGCACTCATGATTTCCACCCGTTGAAACTCAAAGGAAGGCTTATCTTTTAACTGGCAAACCCGTTAAGATAAACCATGGACAAAAAGAAACTGCTCATTGTTGCTCATGCACCTTCGCCAAACCTGATGAAACTGCGGGATGCGGTACTGCTCGGCACACAACACCCCGATATCGAAAACATCGCGGTCTCCATTCTCAACCCGCTGGAAACAAAACCCGAAGACGTTTTGGCCACTGACGCCATTATTCTCGGAACACCGGAAAACCTGGGATACATGAGCGGCGCGCTAAAGGACTTTTTCGACCGCATCTACTATCCCTGTCTGGAAAAGAAGCAGGGGCTGCCCTACGCACTCTATGTGCGCGGTATGCACGATGGCACCGGCACGGTACGCGCCGTTGAAACCATTGTCACCGGGCTACGATGGGAAGCAGCCTGCGCGCCTTTGATTTGCCGTGGAGAGTTCCGCCGAGAGTTTCTCGACAACTGCCAAGAACTGGGGGCCACCATCGCCGCCGGACTGGACGCAGGTATCTTTTAGCTCCCCTACTCCAACTCAGCTTTAACCTTGGGCCAATTGGCATCACCTTTGGCGATATTGCCTACTATATCCTGTTGCCAGTCTTTCTGAACGTTTTTCGAGTAATTGAGGTAAAGCTTGTCATCGACGATTCTCCAGGCTTTGGGATCGATGCTGGCCGAATAGCCCCGGCTGACCGCCCAGGCGCAATATCCGCCATACTGAGGGGCATAGCGGGCCGGTTCGGCCTCAAAGGCTTTCCGGTTGGCCTCACTGGAAAAACGCCAGACGGCGCCGCGCCACTCAACGGCGTGAGCCTTCTTGCCTTCAACGGCGTGGCCTTCGGTAAAATAGGCCACGGGGTCTGTCCCCTCGATGGCAACCTTACCAAACGTCGAAGCATTGATCTCTCCGGCAGCAGCAGTCCCAAGGGCGGCAAACAGCGGCAGCAGGAGAAAGACGAAAAGAACTAAACGATTGTAAGGTAAGGCGGTCATCATATTCCCCATATTCTGAATCACGTTCCATCCGATTAAAAACACCTATGACCAATCAAACCAGTCACACCGTCACAACTTTTTGTGAACGCTATTGGAAGCTTTTATCAGTGAAAAGCGAATTGCCGGAAAGCATTGCATACAACCCGGCAGGCACGATAAAATCCGTGTTAGAAAACTAAGAACCGCACCACCGAGGGAGTATCCATGTCCGGCAGAAGCGAAAAGGAGCTGAAAGATTTAGAGCGGCTCCGACGCGTTCTCGACTATTTGCCTTGTGGCGTTTCCATTGTTGATAAAGATCTTCAAGTTATCGCCTGGAATGAGGAGGTATTGCGTCTTCAGGACTACTCTCGCCATCTTTTCAAAGATAACCTGCCAAGTTTTGCCGATGTGGTGCGCGATATCTGTGAACGTGGCGATTATGGCGGCGTTGATACCGAAAAGAAGGTTGCCGAAATGGTGACCCTAGCGAAAAAATTTGAACCGCATCAGTTTGTCCGTGAGCGCAGCGATGGCACGGTTCTCGAGATTCGCGGCGC
>Ga0209692_10004074_pt1 | contig 13523 bp, 9 predicted proteins | sample tdDd472_FD_187129 | JGI IMG/M metagenome (GOLD analysis project Ga0209692, IMG submission 187129) | Marine sediment microbial communities from the Atlantic coast under amendment with organic carbon and nitrate - tdDd47.2 (SPAdes)... | ecosystem: Environmental > Aquatic > Marine > Coastal >...
AAGTTTTTAATTCCCGCTCCAAGGATGGAGGAAAAATTCTTATCAATTGCCCTGGCTGCAGCAACACAGACATGGTCTTCAGAATCAGACAACCCGGCAGTAAGGGTATATGCACCCTTTTTCAGGGGCAAGAGGGCCAAGGCCTCATACGCAGCAAAACGAACGTTTGCGCTTTTCGGCTCGTTCGTCAGTAATTTTCGAATAGGCATAACCGCCGATTCATCCCCGATATCTCCCAGCACGTTCAAAGTATGAATCAAAAAGTCGGGATCGTCACGAACAAGATTCTCAATTAGTACTGGCACGGCTTTAGGACCAATCCTGACCAGTTCCGACTTGGCGAAGGTACGCATATGTGCATAATGGGAGCGGATGGTATCATTGAGCTTTTCCAGTGATATCTGGTCTTGCACTTCTGAAAAAATTGAGAGAATCAGATAATCGATTTCATTATCGGTTCCCATCCGCTCTGCAAGCCGGTGCATCGCCGTAGGACTGCCGACTTGTCCAAGCGACTGCACCGCAGCTATGATGAGCTCCCGATTGGCAGCATACAGATAGTCAGTCAAGGTATTGATCGACAATGGACTTCCAACAAGACCAAGAGTTTCAATGATCAATAAAATTTCGGCTTCATTTTCGGATGTGGCAACGAGATCGAGCAGAACCGCAGTTGCTTCTTCAAAACGAAGCTCCCCGACAACATTGATCAATTCGGTCTTATCATTGATTTTCGAAGAGCCTAGAAATTCAACCAATTTTTCCGGGTATGCAAGAAGAATTGAAAGCAGAGTTTCGCGAATGATCGGCATCTCATCAGCAACAGCCAACTGATCTGTCAGCAGGTAAATAAAAAGAGGAACAGAGAAATCAACATCCGCTCTTGAAAGCACATATATTAATCGATTTCGCGTTTTCTGGTCCACATGCTCTAAGTGAGCTAAAACAAGTTGCGCTTTAATGGCGTCACCTGTTTTGATATTATCCTGAAGTTCTTCAATCATATGTTGCGGATTCAGTTCAGCCATATATGCTCAGTCCTTTGTGTGCACTTTTATAAGAATTTTGTAAAGAGACTATCCTATCTGGATGGTAGATCATACCACACCGTGGCTCACCTTGTCTAACCATGACCAAAATAATTACCACCCCATCACGCGAGTCAAAAAAACTCCAAACATTCAATAGGAAATTCAGTGCAGAGACAAGATATATTTAAGTAACCGGTAACCAGTCAGCCCCCATGCGTTTGAGCACATTGAATCCCCCTGGAAGGACAATACTGTTTTTTATCCCAACGTAATCGAGAAATACTTGAATCTCAAATGATCTGGAACCGGCATTACAAAAGATAATAAACTGCTTATCAGTCGGTAATTCCAGGTATCTATCTCGCACCTGATCATAGGGCAATGATGTCCAAAGAGAATTGCCAAATTGCTCTACAAAAGGAGTAGCTTGCTTTTCATGACGAACATCAAGCACCTGCCAATCAGAATTACTGGATGGATCGGACATCCAGCTATAAAATTTTTCAATAGAAATTTGACGCATTCGTTTATCACAGAGATTATCAGCAATATAAGCCGCCGCGTTGATTGGATCAATGGCCGAAGAAAAAGGAGGTGAGTAGGCCATTTCAATATTAGCAAAATCATCTATAGTGGCACCAGCACTAAGTGCCACAGCCGCAGCATCTATGCGAGCTGAGAGTGCATCATTGAGTGGCCCTGTCCCTTGGAATCCAAGAACCTTTCTGGTGCGTTTGTCAAAAATCATCTCCAGACAAATTATGTCCTGTCCTGGATAAAAATGAGCACGATCAGAGGGTGAAGAAAGTGAAAAATCGGCATCAAAACCTTCGGCCCGCGCTGTTTCAAGACTAAGACCAACTGAACCAACTGAAAGTTCAAATGCTTTGACAATAAAACTACCAACACCACCCTTAAAAACAGAGGGTAGTCCAGCAATATTATCGGCCGCAACACGACCTTCTCTGTTAGCCATGCTACCAAACGGGGCGACAAAACGTTTCCCGGAGACTAGATGGGGAATATCAACACAATCGCCGGCTGCGTATATATCCGGATCGGAGGTTTGCATCCGCTCATTGACAACAATTCCGCCTGAGGCTGACACTAAGAGCCCAGCGTCTTGTGCAAGTTTGGAGCGTGGTCTTACCCCAACTGCCATTATTACCATATCGGCATCAAGTGTTCGTTTACCTGTTCGAACGGCAACAACTTTATCGTCCTGCACAACAATTTCTTCCGCTGCTTCCCCCAGGTACACGTCCACGTTATTATCACGAAGATGTTTTGTCAGGATTGTTGCTAGGGGCCAGTCAATGATTCTCGGCAACAGCTGATCCATGTACTCGACAATCGAAGTTTCAACACCCCACAGATCAGTCAGTGCCTCTGCCATCTCAATACCAATAGCTCCACCACCAATTACCACAGCTTTGCCAACTTTACCTTTGGCGATCATATCTTTTATAGCTATAGCCTTATGCAGATCACTCACGGTAAAAACACCTGTCGCATCGTTTCCAGGAATGGGCAATATTACCGGCTGACTCCCCGTGGCGAGCATTAAAGTGTCGTATTGGATCTCCGATCTCTTACCAGCCTTAAGGTCTTCCAGCTGGACCGTTTTATTTATACGGTCAATTGACAGTGCACGGGTGGAGGTTAAGGTTTTAACGCCCTTAGCCTTATTAAAAAAATACTCATCCCGTACCATATGGAAACTCGTTGATCGTAACTCTTTCTCGTCTGCAACATCACCTGAAACATAATAGGGTATGCCACACCCACCGTACGATATGAGACTATCCTGATCGATGACGGATACCTCAGCATCAGGCATAAGACGTTTTAAGCGACATGCCGCCTTGGGACCTGCCGCAACTCCGCCAACAATCACTATTCGCTTTCCCATCATGTACTCCACTTTTTATATTGAGATTTTTTTTACAACAACGGATTAATAATTTAAGTTTTTACGATCCCCAAAAGCACGAAGCTGTTTTAAACATATGAACATTAAATAGCAAAAAAACTCAAGGCCAATTCCAAGACGCCATTAACTCTTATCAGTCTTAAGGATTTCCAAACGCAGCCGGTGACGTTTATCAAAAAGCAGCAATCCAGACATCCAAATGGCGCTTACAACGCCAAAACCAGTTCCTGCTGCAATCAAAAACATTACAAGAATCTGATACTTTACAGCTTCAACCGGCGGTGTTCCACCTAAAATTTGCCCGGTCATCATTCCAGGCAAACTCACCAGACCAGCAGCAGCCATAGAATTAATTATTGGCATCATACCAGTTCTCATGCAATCGCTTCTAATATCACGGCTTGCTTCCTGCCAGGTCTGTCCTAACAGCAGGCGTTGTTCCACCTCCTCCTGCCTTCCGTGCAGCTGATCCGTCATCTTATCTAAAGCAAGGGAAACACCAGTCATGGTATTTCCAAGGAGCATGCCGAGCAAAGGAATAGCATATTGCGGAGTGTACCATGGGTCTATGCGAATAATGACCAACAGGGCGAGAACCGTGACAGAAAAAGAGGAAACAAACATGGCAGCAATACTGATCAGATACCCAGAAAAACCTGCCATCTTACGCTTTTGCCTAGCCTGAACCTCACGGCCTGCAGCGACAAGCATGACAGTCGACATCAGTAATATCAACAAAAAGCTGCCGCTGGCAAACAAGTAGCGGAGAACCAAGCCGACAAAGAGTAATTGGGCAGTCATCCGGACTCCCAGAAACAGAATCTTTCGCTCCAGGCCGAGACTAAACATCATACTGAGCCCAGAGAGTAAAACTAAAAGGGATGCTGCTATTGCCAAATCAATGCTACTTAAACTAACGACATCCATCACTTCACCGGATATACATCCTGATTACTTCCCGTCCCCAATTATGACTTTTCTAACAAAACTGAACGATTGATGGAATCGTTAGAAGTCTGTGTTCAAAGTTCTCAAGAGGCTCTGGGAAATGTTTAATGTAAAAAGGGTAGAAAATTCCCATAATCGTGCACCGAAGTAGATAGTATTGCTGTTTATCCTTTGGATACTTTTCACGACCCCATCAAGTTAAAAGATAGATCTAGGTTCTTTGGTACAGCCCATCCTGCTCCATGCGAAACTCCCTGCTTGCGACCCTTTGAAGTTGCTTTGGATCATGGCTGACCCACACTATTGCCGGCCTATTTTCTAGGCGATAATGTTCGATAAAAGCTTCCATCAACTCGGCATGATGCATATCAAGACCAGAACTCGGCTCATCGAGTAGTAAAACGGTCGGCCTGTTTTGCAAGGCACGCAACAAGGTCAGACGTTGGCGCTCTCCGGTTGACAGACGTTTAACCTGCCAATCCATCACGGCAGAATCAAGCCCCAGCTGCCTACAATTTTCACTCAGAAATGGGGTATGGTCCGTTACAGGAAAATGGTCGCCTACCCTGTCATACCACCAACAGGAATTGGCTGGTACCATGGTAACTTTTGATCGCCATTCTTTTGGGGAAAAGGAACTACATGGAATATTTTCCAATAGTATTTCACCACTGGCTGGGATGAGATCAGTTATCGCTTTAAAAAGCTGTGTCTTACCTATGCCCGATTTTCCGGTCAAACCAACACATTCTCCTTTTTCCACAGAAAATGTATAAGGGCCTTTATTTAGGAAGGTGATATTTCTGACAGTGAGGTACATTTTACTTATGCTGTTGGAGGTAAGGTAAGGGTGAAAGTCGTCCCCTCGCCTTCTTTACTCTGTACCACAATTTCACCATTGTGACTGTCAATTATAGTTCTTGTGATAGCCAAGCCCAAGCCAGTTCCCTTATTTTTATCTGTGAAAAAAGGTTTAAATATCTGTTCAACCTTTTCAGAAGACATGCCGATCCCGTTATCCCTGATTGATAGTTCTGTGCCACCAGATAAGGATCGACATGTACTCACCTGCAATTGACCGTTTTCAGTCATTGCCTGCAAACTGTTCATGAGAATATTTAACAGGGCACGATAGAAGAGATCGTTATCCAGGTTGTTTTTCGGTAGATCAGGAGCGAGATCAGTTATCAGCTCAATATGTTGACGTTTCAATTCAGGTGACAGGAAATCCAGAACTTGTCTTACGACCCGATTCACGCGAGACTGTTTAAGAATTGCCTTCTGCGGTCTGGCAAAATCGAGAAATTCCACCACAATATTGTTCAGCCGTGTCGTCTCATCAACCACAATTTTTGCAAGATGTTCATTACCAGGAGCCAGTTTTGTAATTCTTTTTTCCAGGATCTCGGCTGTACTGCGAACAATCCCCAAAGGACTTTTTATCTCATGGCTCACCGTTGCTACCATTTTTCCCAGGTGAACCAACCTTTCTGCCTGATTAAGTTTTTCTTCGAGCCTCAGCCGCTCAAACGCTCTCTTTTCAATTATTTCATCTGCCCTGGACACAATGGATCTCAGCACCAGAAAAAGTATGCCCATAACCACACTGGAGACAACTATAATTCGCCCTTGAAACTTAATGATATTTGTATAATTTCGTGACAGATCCTTTTCGATTTCAATGACACCCATAATTATATCCGCCCCCTCCCCATCGCGTCGTACCTGGCGAAAAGGGATAAAGGTCTTCAATACACATTCGACTTTGGTAGTTATGTGCATAAGGCTCAGAACCGAACCGCTATAGGTAAGTCGTGAGTTGGGAATCCCTACCAGAGCTTTTGAATATTCCGCCTTACCCATATCTTTTTTTCCGATAAGTTCCGGCAAAGTCGAATAGGAGATTATATTCATGCTTGAATCGTAGATGGTGACAGAGTCGATCTTCAAACCCTGCGTAACCCCTTTTATTATGCCATCAAGCAATTCAAATTGTTCGGGTTTGCGCAGAGCGATACCACCATATCGAATGACCGCAGGAAGGACAAAACGCCGGAAAACCTGTTGATTAATGTTTTCGGCGAGCAAAAGGGAATACTCCTCGTTTTGCTCCAGCATAATTTTTCGGGCGTTATTGGATATGATCCAGGAAAGCAGGAGGGTAAACACCAGGATAACAACAAGACTTGAAAACGAGAAAAATTTGACCAGCTTAAACGATTCAAGCCCGACCTTTACCTTCTCTTTCCGGATCGAATCAAGGACCGGATCGGTCTCATCCCCTTTAACCATTGTCTACTCTCCCGGGGAGATAAAGATTCAGTTTACTACGTACGGTACATGACCAATCATCTTGGTTATACTGCGGACTGTCGACCATAGGTCATCGACAAAACTATTGACAGGAAATGTGCTCACATCTTTCTCCAGAACCTTCCTCAGGGAATTGAGCTTGAGATACGACCATTTTATATTCTTACTTTTCAGATCCTCTATAATTCTCAAAATACTTTGATGAGGGGGTGTCAGTTAGCTTTTTTACGCAAATACGTTGGAGTTTCAAGATAATCATCGTTCCAATTGAGGGCGCTTGCAGGCTTTCCCTCCGATGTGTTCGAAGATCCAATATTATCCAGGGCCTCAAAATTAGACCCCGGTAACCGTGTCACTCTTGGCTGCTTGTTCGGCGCAGCTGGAGCCCCTTTCATTGCCTTTTCCGGCTCTTTTGCCTGCGCCGGTCTACTCATGTGATCCTCGACTGGATTAATGGTCTCTTTATTATCTATCATCCCACCTACTCCAGTAGCAATGACAGTTACATGCAGTTCATCCCCGAGACCATCATCATAAAGCGCGCCAATGACAACCTTCGCATCATCATCAACCTTTTCCTGAATAAGAGCAGAAGCCTCCATGAACTCTGCCATGGTGAAACTTTCTTCGGAAGCTGAGATGTTAATGAGCAAGCCCCGTGCTCCATCAATGCCAAAATCCTCAAGTAGCTGATTATCAATTGCTTTTCTGGCTGCCTCACTCGCCCGATTCTCTCCGGTTGAAGCGCCGGATCCCATTACTGCCGGCCCAACCTCTTTCATGACCGTTCTCAGATCGGCAAAATCGGCGTTAATAAGACCAGGTACATTGATGAGATCAGTAATACCCTTTACAGCTTGAAGCAAAACATTATCCGCCATCGACAACATGTCGGACAATTTGGAGTTTTTCTGCATAATGGAAAGAAGTCTGTCATTAGGCACGGTGATAATCGTGTCTGCATATTTTTGCAGTTCCTGCCAACCTTCCTCTGCATTTCGGGCACGATATTTGCCCTCGAAACTAAAGGGTTTCGTCACAACAGCGACAGTCAAAGCCCCCAACTCTTTACTCGCCTTGGCCACCACAGGGGCAGCACCGGTTCCAGTACCCCCTCCCAGTCCTGCCGTGACAAACACCATATCACTGCCTTTAAGAGCCTCTCTTATTTCTTCTAGAGACTCCATGCCAGCCATGTTTCCTGTTTCCGGGTCTGCTCCTGCACCGAGACCTTTGGTTATACTCGGACCGATTTGGAGACAGACGTCAGCCTTTGACTGATTCAGTGCCTGCTTATCAGTATTGGCCACAATAAACTCTACGCCCTGAAGTCTATTGGTTACCATAGTGTTAATGGCATTACCACCACCACCACCGACACCAATAACTTTCACAACTGCAACACCTTCTGATTCAGCCATCCGAAACGGCATGTTCTCCCCCTCGTTTGTTACTTAAACGTCCAATTGTAGAGATAAAGTACGAATATTATCAATGAAATACTATAGCATTCCGTTGTGGTCACTTAAACAAAAAACTTAACAACTACATGATTTTCTTAAACCACTCTCTTACCCGGCCTATAAAAGTGATATCCTGTCTGTCCATTTCATTACGCGCGTTTCTGCCATAAAGAACTAGCCCCGTCGCGGTTGTACAGCGTGGGCTGTGGAGTTCTTCCACCCTGCCGGATATTCCGGTTGGATACCCTATCCTTACCGGTAAATCAAAAATCTGTTCAGCAAGTTCGACAAGATTGGACAAAAGAGCGGTCCCGCCTGTCAAAACAACTCCACCGTTGATTTTATTTTTTTGTCCCGAGGCAACAAGCTCACTGTTCATCATCTCAAGTATCTCAATCACTCGTGCCTCAAGAATATCCACCAGCACCTTCTGAGTTACCTTTCTGGGTTCACGATCGCCAACAGTTGGCACGTCTACCACAAGATTTGGCTTAATGAATGAAGCTATAGCACCGCCAAAATCTTCTTTCAATCGTTCTGCTTCCTGAAGCGGTGTACGCAGGCCTACAGACAAGTCATTTGTGAGATTATGCCCACCTAGGCCGATTTCACACGTATGGCGAATTGTCCCATCACAAAAAATAGCAAGGTCAGTTGTGCCACCGCCAATATCAATTAAGACAACGCCTAACTCCATCTCGTCCTTACTCAAAACTGAGTTGGCAGAAGCAATTGATTCGAGTACCAGATCAGCCACTTGCAGCCCTGCCTTATTACAGCAGGTAACGAGATTATGTACCGCACCGATATCTGCAGTTACTATGTGCACATTGGTAACCAAGCGAACACCGGTCATCCCTACAGGATTTTGGATGCCGGTATGATCGTCAACCATATATTCCTGAGGCATAACATGGATAATCCGCTGGTTTTCAGAAATCTTGACGGTTCTTGCAGCAGCAACTACCTCATCAATATCAGCCTGTTTAATTTCCCGGTTATTTACAGCAAGTATTCCTGGACTGTTGAATCCCTTAATATGGTTACCAGCAATCCCAACATAGACATCTACTGAGCGCAAATCACAACCGGCTGATTCTTCAGCCAGTATAACGGCCTGCCGAATCGAGTTAACCGTGCTCTCAATATTGACCACGACACCTTTTTTCAATCCCAGAGAAGGTACTGTCCCTACCCCGATTATTTCAACCCGGTCATCAAGCACTTCACCTACGACGCAGCATATTTTTGTCGTTCCAATATCTAGCCCTACTACGAGTTCACCCGACTCTTGATAATCAGCATAGTTTTCCTCGGACCTAACTGGCTCAATGTCAGTTGCCACTGCAGTTTTATTATTCTTATTCATTCTATTTTTTAGGCCCGATAATCGGAAAATAAGTTGGGTTGTTTCATGAGCCCCCTATGGAGTCTCGTTTACCTGACAGTTGCTCTCTTTAGCATCCCCTTAAAGGATAGGATAAGATTCCAGGCTACTAGCCTGATTCACTCCGTGCAACAAGTACCTTATCGGCCAAATAATCCATTTGGATATATTCAATCTGTGAAATTGTACCTTTGCCTTTCTGATTCTTATACAATGCCTTGAGAACCATTACCAGACGTGAGTATTTCTTGCCAGCGTTACTGCTACCAAAAAAAATTGGGAATGGGTGTTCAACCAAATAAACAACCATTGCTCCATCTCGGTTAACGTGAATTTCTGATATTGATTGTGCCGGCAGATTAGGGTTATTGCCTTTTACTCTCTTTAAAAAAACCAGCACCTCAGCTAAAGCCGTTTCCCTAACCTCAGGTTCAAAAATGTCAGTTAATCCTGTAATAATAGGAAAATCTATATCTTCACCAGGACTAACCTGCAGGAACGACACACCATTTTTATCAACATATTGCAACTGGGCCCCGTTGGACTTTTCGCTATGCAGAAGTGCCACCGGGACATGTTCCTCAATGGAAATTTCAACAGTTGATGGCCAATTCCGCTTTACCTCTGCTCCCGCCACCCATGGAACAAAAAGTAGTTTTTCTACAACCTCGGAAGGATTTAATCCAATAAGACTCGTTTGGTGCAGGATTATTCCCGAAGCCTCCCGCAATCTTTCTTCTGAAACAATATCTAAACCTGCAAATACAATCTCAGACACCTGATAGAATGGCAATGATTCGAAATTACTCAGAATCATACGCCCGCCATCCGCTAGCATAAAGAGCAGAAGAGAAAAGGTAATAGTGGCCACTCCGGCTACCCTATAAAGTACTTTCCTCCTATTGACCACTCCTTTATATCCGTTATCTTTTGCTCTCTTCTGAGCCGCCAATAGGTGCAACAAGCGTGTTAGTCGATTCTTCCGCTGTGTATATTGGTTATTATCATGGCAACTTGTCCCAGGAAGCACATGCTTATGTAGCTCACTTTTAAGGTAGCTATCTCCTCGGTTTTTCTTTTTATCAGCAAACCATAATATTTTTTTAATTCTGAAGAGTAACATTTTCATTCTCAGATAAAATGTATTTCTGGCTCCAGGAGAATACCGCTATCGACTTTAACCTTTGCCTGAACCATTTTCATAAGATCCAGAACATCGGCTGCTGTGGCTCCGCCTTTATTAACCAAAAAGTTTCCATGATGTTCAGATATCATGGCTCCGCCAATAATCGTTCCTTTCAATCCGCTTGAATCAATTAAGCGACCGGCACTGTCGCTATCCGGATTTTTGAAAAATGACCCAGCATTGGGATATTTACAATGTTGGGTTTCTTTTCTACGGTCTTGCAATTCGCAGCAATATTGTCTGATTTGAGCTGGGTTTCCGTTCTTTAATTCCAAATCTATCTCGGAAACCACAGCCTTTCCAAGATAGGGCGCAAATCCATCCCAACATCTGTATGAAAATTTGAGATCTTTTTGGCCAATTTGTATTTCACCATCAGCAGTTATCAGCCTAACACTAGCAACAACCGATGACATTTCGCCCCCCCATGCCCCGGCATTCATTATTACCGCACCTCCCAGGGTTCCCGGAATACCACAAGCGAATTCAACCCCGGCCAGCCCCCAGTCCACACATTTTTGCACTAATTGGGTAAAAGAAAGGCCGGCCCCTACTCGAACAATGACTGTTCCACCACCTTCTGAGGGTTGTCTCAGGGCAGTTTTGAATTCGGGGCCCAAGATAATAATAACCCCTGCAAACCCCTCATCTTTCACAAGCAAGTTAGTACCACGGCCAACAACACGCCAAGATATGTTTTCATCAGCCAAAAAGGCGAGCAACAGTTGCAACTCCTGTCGTTTATCGACCCTGATAACCGCTTCAGCAGGGCCGCCAATTGAAAGAGATGTATAACTATCCAATCGGCATTGCCAATTCACAGGGTGCGAAACCAAAGTTGCTAATTTTTCATTTTGCGCTCTATTCATCCTTTCTATTGCTCATTTTTTTGCAATAACAAGAGTAATTCTTCACCAACTTTAACAATGTTCCCTGCCCCAAGGGTAAGGACCAAATCTCCCTCTTGCAGCATTGGCAAGAGTTCTTTCGCCATTTTCGTTATGTCCCCGATATATCTTGTGTGACGTTGGCCATGCAGTTTTGTTGCCTCAAGCAAACTCTCACCGGTTACGCCCGGGAGAGGCTCTTCACTTGCTGCGTAAATATCAGACATAACAAGGTAGTCCGCTTTATGAAAACAGGTCTGAAATTCTTTAAAGAGAGCCTCTGTTCTCGAATATCGATGTGGTTGAAAAAGAACGACCAGACGTTTTTGAGGCCATGCAAGTTTGATTGCCTCTAATGTGGCTCGTATTTCCGTCGGATGATGGCCATAATCATCTACGATGGTGATGCCGGCAACTGCCCCTTTTTGTTGCATCCTTCGCTGAACTCCGGCGTAACTTTGCAGCCCGGCTTGAATTTTTTCAAAAGAGAGCTCCAGTTCCAACCCAACACAAACTGCGGCAAGCGCATTGTAAACGTTATGGATTCCTGGCGGAGCCAAACCGATTCGACCACGAATACCGTCAGCATCTTTTACGGTAAAATAGATTCTGCCATCCTCCCAGGTTACTTCATCGGCAAAGATATCCGCCTGTGGAGTCAAGCCATAGGTTATCGTTCTCTTTTTGATCAAAGGCAAGATGTCTGCAATATTTGCATCATCAAGACAAACAATGGCAGCACCGTAAAATGGGATTTTATCAATGAACTCAAGAAATGTTGCTTTGATATGCTCAAGATCTCGATAATAGTCGAGATGCTCAAGGTCGATATTTGTGACAACTTCCAAAACCGGTGACAATTTCAAAAAGGAACCGTCACTTTCATCTGCTTCAGCCACCAAATACTCACCTTCGCCCAATTTGGCATTTCCACCGAGGGCGTCCACCTTTCCACCGATAACAATAGTCGGGTCAAGACCTGCTGAAGCAAGCATCCAACTTACCATAGAAGTTGTCGAAGTTTTCCCGTGACTACCGGCAATTGCAATGCCATTTTTTTTCAACCGCATGATTTCTGCTAGCATCTCCGCCCGCATAATCACAGGGATATTGGTGTTCTGAGCCTGAACAACTTCTGGATTAGTTGGTGAAATTGCCGACGACGTGACCACAACATCGGCTCCAGCCATCCATTCACTCTTGTGCCCTTTGTGAATTACACCTCCAAGCCTTTCGAGATTGTCAGTGATGGCAGAACTGTTCAAATCTGATCCGGAAACCTTGTACCCCAGGTTAAGAAGCAGCTCAGCGATACCGCTCATGCCGATACCACCGACTCCGACGAAATGGATATGTTTCGTTTTTCTGTTCATTATGCTCGGCGTCTCTCAATTTCTTCTAGACAGCAGGTAACAATACTTTGAGCTGCATCTGGAAAGGCAAGTCGTTTCATCGCCGCTCCCATTTCGTCCAAGGTTTCTTCGTTTTTCAACAGCTGCAGAACTGTCTCACTCAGTTGTTTTCCGGTGAGTTCATTTTGTCTAAATTGTACAGCACCGCCCCCAGCCACATAATATTGAGCATTTTTTTCCTGATGATTATCGGCAGCAGAGGGGTAGGGAATGAGGATCGCTGGTTTTCCCAATACTGCTATCTCCGATAGAGTGGTGGCACCTGCCCTTGAGACCAGTAGATCTGCATGGTCATAGACCTCGTGCATGTTCATGAAAAAACCTGCCACCTCGGCATCGACCCCTCTTTCGCTGTAGGCATTACGTACCTGTTCTTCGTCTTTTTCACCTGTTTGATGGATCACTTTGATCTCTTGCAGTTCCATATCTGTCAAAGAACACAATGCCTCAGTCATCAAACTATTAACAGCCTGGGCTCCCTGGCTTCCTCCCAGGACCAACAAGGTCCGCTTTCCAGCATGCCTGGGCCGATTTTTTCCAGCTAACTCAAGAATTTTATGTCGAACCGGATTTCCTGTGTAGAGTATCTTCTCATCAGAAAACTCCTTTCCACTCCCGGGAAGCGACAGACACACCCTGTCTGCCATCTTGCCGAGTTTCCGATTAGCCAACCCCGGAACCGAGTTCTGTTCGTGAATCACAATCGGAATGCCCTGACTTTTTCCGGCTGCGACCACCGGTCCTGTAACATATCCACCTACTCCGATAATAATATCCGGCTTAAAACGAAGGATTATTATCAGTGCCTGCAGGCAAGAAAACGGCAATATGGTAAGAGCTTTGAAAAGTTGTAAAGGGCTTTTACCTTTCAATCCATAGGACCGAATACTCTCACTGGCAAAGTCATAGGCTTCCAAACTTTTTGTATCGACCTTCCTTTTTGTACCGACGAAAAGAATTTCG
>Ga0209692_10004076_pt1 | contig 13522 bp, 11 predicted proteins | sample tdDd472_FD_187129 | JGI IMG/M metagenome (GOLD analysis project Ga0209692, IMG submission 187129) | Marine sediment microbial communities from the Atlantic coast under amendment with organic carbon and nitrate - tdDd47.2 (SPAdes)... | ecosystem: Environmental > Aquatic > Marine > Coastal >...
CGCCTCGTGCGACAAATCGAACACAGATGCAGGGACCGGCAAAAAGCCAGGTCCCGCCTCTGTTTTTGGGGATTCACACGCTTCTTTGCTTCGTTGACACTCGGCTTCGACTCCGCGATGAAACAGGATGTTGTTTTCCTTGTGGATATGGATATGCGTGTCTCGTTCGAGCGTCTCTAAGAGTGACAGGCAGGCGCGGTATGTCCCGCATGCGTCATCAGGTACACGATATTCGCCCGTAAGCGTTCGCATGGGCTCGAGCATCTCGCGGTCTGTCTGGCATGTCATTCTCCTTGGGTTTGTTCTTTCTCGTGTATCACCCCAAAGATCGATTCCCTGACCCGCTTCGCAGGTCAGCCCGTTTGTTTGTCTGTAGGCAGCCCAAGCGTGACCTTTGCTTGTCTTTCGCAGAGGGGCTTGATGTCGCTCTGTGTATCGAGGATGTCCCTGATCGTCGTCGTGGCGAATACCTGCACCGCGTTCGCCACCTGCTTGTCGATGAGCGAGTGCAGCGGGCAAAGCCGTGTGTGCCCCGAAATGCCTAGCGGGCATTTCTCTATACGCTGAGGCGATGAGTCGAATGCATCGAGGATTTCGAGCACCGTGATCTCATCGCTGGCCTTCGCGAGACTGAACCCGCCGCCCATGCCGCGACGGGCTTTGAGCACGCCGGCCCGTGTCAGCGTGCGAAGGACTTTCTGAAGATACGGGATCGGGACCTTCGTCCGTTCCGAGATATCGCTCGCGGACGCGTGTTGGTCGTCGGGCAGCGTCGCTAGATGGACGGCCGCCCGGAGCCCGTACTCAGCGGATTGGTTCAGCATGGTGCACGCCTTTCTTCTCTGATCGCATCCCGCATCCTTTCGAAGCCAAACCGGATGAGTTTCTCACCCGGCCCAGTGATCGTACTCAAAGTTTTCCCAAAAGTGGAGTTGACTGTCCACTTATGCATGATACCCTTTTAGTCGATAAGTGGATACATTAATCCACAATTAAAGTGAGGTCGCCATGGCACGCACAACGCATACACCTGAAAATCAAGCTTCAACGGCTCAAAAGAGCGATCCGTACCGCTGGGCGAGCATCGGGATGGCTTCATTCATGGGTGTAACCCTGCCCATCATTCTCGGACTCGTTGCACTCGCCCAGCCCAGCGGTTACGCGGTCGAAATGACTCAGGTAGCGGGGCAACCACAGAGCGGTGTGCTTGCACAAGCACAGCAGCTCGCCTCTGGTCGCGAGGTGTTCAGGAACGCATGTGCGGTATGCCATGGGCAGGACGGCGAGGGCGTGCCACGCTTGGGTAAGCCGCTCCGCAACAGTGCTTATGTCCAATACACGAACAACGAGGCAATGTTCGAGTTGATCGCCGAAGGTCGGAAAGTGGACCACCCGCTCAACACCACGGGCGCATTGATGCCCCCGCGCGGTGCCGTGGGCCTCAACGATGAGCAACTCCATGATGTCATCGCATTCCTGCGGGACATGCAGGAACCGGGCGAGCCAACGGTCTCAGTCGACGCGTGGGATCTGACAAGCGAAGAAGGCGGTGGACAGGTCGCGTTGCAGCTGGGCGCCCACCCAGGATTCCAGCTCTACATCTCATCATGCGCCGCGTGCCATGGCGATGGTGCTGAGGGTGTCGAGGGTATTGGTTTGCCGTTGACAACAAGTGGCTTTGTGCGAGGCGAGTCAGACGACGATCTCGTGAAGTTTATCAAAATGGGACGCCCCATCTGGGATGCAAATAACACTACCGGCATCGACATGCCCCCCAAGGGGGGCAACCCGGCCATTACCGACGATCAGCTCCAACAAATCGTGGAGTATCTGCGAGCCCTTCAGGATCAGGCGCTCGCTTCCAACTAAGTCAACACCCCCGCCGGTTCACCATCGGGAACGGCTCCCGACCCAGAACACGGCGAATAGAACTGAGGTGAATCGATGAGTCACGCTACACGAAAAGCAACACCCCTGTTGCTCGCGGCCCTCTCAGCCATCGCCGTCCCTGCAACTGTCACCAGTGCACAGTCCATGAGCGATGTACAGAAGGTGGCCAAGGAACGCGGGCTGAGCACCGCAGACCTGGTCGCGGCTGCCAAGACCTATGTTCCCACCGGTGAGAAGGACGAGTATGTCATGTTCGCATCCAGCGGACATGCGGGGCAGGTCTTTGCGATCGGCCTCCCGAGCATGCGTTTGCTCCGCTCGATCGCTGTATTCACGCCCGAGTCCTGGCAGGGCTGGGGCTTCGGCGTTGGCAACGAGATCCTCGAAGAGGGCTTCCCGAGCGGGAAATCCAACCTCTGGGGTGACACGCACCATCCTGCGCTTTCAGAAACCGAAGGTGATTACGACGGCGAGTGGCTCTTTATAAATGACAAGATCAACGCTCGCGTCGCGGTGATTGATCTGCGTGACTGGGAAACCAAGCAGATCATCAAGAACCCGCTCACCTTGAGCGATCACGGCGGGACCTTCGTGACACCCAATACGGAGTATGTCATCGAGGGCGGGCAGTACGCCGTTCCGTGGGGCAGCGAGTACGCGCCGATCAGCGAGTACAAAGAGAAGTACAAGGGCTCGGTGACCCTCTGGAAGTTCGACCGCAACCGCGGGCGCATCGATACGAGCAAGTCGTTCGCAATCGAACTGCCACCATACTGGCAGGATCTCTCCGACGCGGGCAAGCTCGCCAGCGAGGGGTACTTCTTCATGAACTCCCTCAACACCGAGCAGGCAACCGGCGGCATTCAGGACAAGAAGCCCCCGTTCGAGGCCGGCGCGAGCATGAACGCGACGGATTTCCTGCACATCATCGACTGGCATAAGGCCGAGAAGGTGTATCAGGCAGGTAAGGTCGAGATGATCAAGGACTTCCCGGTCATCACCCTCAAGACCGCGCTCGCCGAGGGGCTGCTTCATGTGACCCCAGAGCCCCGAAGCCCGCACGGTGTCGATGTCGCGCCAAAGGGTGACTTCATCGTCGTCTCCGGCAAGCTCGACCCGCATGTCACCATCTACTCGATGGACAAGATCAAGAAGGCTATCGCATCGAAGAACTACTCGGGTAAAGACGAGTACGGCGTGCCAATCCTCGACTTTGACTCGGTTCTGGAAACACAGATCGAACTTGGGCTCGGTCCACTACATACACAGTTCGGGCCAGACGGCTACGCGTACACCTCGCTGTATCTTGACTCCGCCGTTGCCCGCTGGACGCTCGGCGGCAGCTACGGTTCTTCGAGCCCGGAACCGGATTGGACGCTCGTGCACAAAACACCCGTCCACTATAATGTCGGGCATATCGCCGTTGCTGAGGGTGACACCGTTTCACCTGATGGCAAGTACCTCGTCTCCCTGAACAAATGGTCCGTCGATCGCTTTATCACGACCGGCCCGCTGCTCCCTCAGAACCTGCAGTTGGTGGATATCGCCAACAAGGGCACGGACATGCCCGTCCTCTACGACATGGCGATGGGCGTCGGCGAGCCTCATTACGCACAGATCGTCAAGGCCGACAAGCTCAACTCCTGGGAAACCTACCCGGGCGTCGGCTGGGACCCGCATGTGCAGAACCTCAAACCCATGGCTCCCAAAAAAGGCATGGAACGCGTGCAACGCAACGATGACGGCTCGGTCGACATCTTCATGACCGCGATCCGATCGCACTTCAACCCTGAGCACATCTACCTCAAACAGGGTGACACGGTGCGTTGGCACATCACCAACACCGAGCGTGCCTTCGACGCGACCCACGGCTTTGCTGTCCCGGTGTACAACATCACCGCGTCCCTCGAGCCGGGCGAGACCGTCACTATCGAGTTCGAGGCGGACACCGCGGGGACATTCCCGTTCTACTGCTCCGAGTTCTGCTCGGCGCTTCACCTCGAGATGATGGGCTACCTCATGGTCGAGCCGAGCGAAGACTGATCACCCCAATCGTCCGGGGCGCGAAAGCGCCCTTGGGCGATTTCCTGCGGGTATCACCCGCGATAAGTAAACGGAGTACACCATGCCACGCTTCATTGAAAAGATCATCGGCCCACGCGTCAACCAGTATGAGCTCAGAAAGCACGGGCTCAAGTATGGGCTGCCTGGCGGGCTTCTGCTTGTTGCACGCATCCTGCTGCTCGTTTCGCTCTTTCTTCCCTACTGGCAGATGGACCTCGTCGCGCCGCAGTACCCCGACAATCTGCACCTGACCGCCTATGTGAATCAGCTTACGGGTGATGTCGAGGAGATCGATGGTCTCAACCATTACATCGGCATGCGATCGCTGCACGAGGCAGCGCAGATCGAGCGGACCGTGGGCGTGTATGTGATGATCTTCTTTGTTGTTCTGCTCGAGCTCGCGAGCTTTATTCACAGCCGCTGGACCGTCCTGCTGGTGATCCCCGTGATGTTCTTCCCATTCGTGTTTCTCATTGATCTGCATCTGTGGATGAGTCACTTTGGGCAGAATCTCGACCCGAACGCGCCGCTTTCGAATGCAGTAGACCCGTTTGTGCCGCCCGTGCTCGGGACTGGGATGGTGGGGCAGTTCAAGACGGTCGCCTGGCCGGGCGTCGGGCTGATTCTGTCGGGTGTTGCGTCTGTCGTGATGCTGGTCGCCCTGTTCTTCCACCGGCGCGCGTACCTTCCGCTCGTCAAGGCATCAAAGAAGGCATGAGATGCGCACGCTGACCCTCGCCATCACGCTCGCGTTCAGCATCGCGGTATCGCACGCGCTGGGCGCACCAGCATCGGAGATCCAACGCCTGATCGATGAAGCCACGCCGGGCAGTGTTGTCGAACCAACCCCCGGCGTATACGAGGGTTCCATCCGGATCACCAAGCCCATGACCCTCAATGGGAATGGAGAAGTGACCATCGACGCCGGCGGCGAGGGCAGTGTGATCGAAGTGACTGCCCCGGATGTCACCATCAAGGGACTCATCCTGTCCGGGTCGGGCAAATCCGTCAGCAACGAATCCGCGGGGATCAAGGCCAATACCGGTCCGGTCATCATCGAGGAAAACCGCATCTCCGATGTCTACTTCGGGATCGACCTCAAACAATCTCCCGGTTCGATCATCCGCAACAACACCATCGTTGGTAAGGATCTTGAGCTCGGGCGACGGGGTGATGGCATCCGTCTCTGGTGGAGTCACGAGTGCGTGATCGAAAAGAACACTGTCCGCGATAGCAGGGACATGGTCTTCTGGTACTCCGAGGGCCTTCGGATCAGCAACAACGCCGTGATCGACAGTAGGTACGGGCTGCACTTTATGTACAGCCACAACACAACTGTGCGCGAGAATCATCTCACCGGTAACTCGGTCGGCATCTACCTGATGTACTCCAACTCGATCCGCTTAGTGCAGAACCAGATCGACAACAATCGCGGCACCAGCGGATACGGGATCGGGCTCAAAGATTGCGATGATATCGATGTGGAATCCAACCTCCTCGCGGCCAATCGCGTGGGGATCTACATCGATAACAGCCCATCCTCCGCGGACTCCACAGGTGTGATCCGCTCCAACAAGATCGCATTCAACGATGTGGGGATGCTCGCGACCCCCAACACGCACGACAACACCATCTACAACAACGGATTCATCGAGAACGAGGAACAGGTCAGCGTGCACGGCGGCGGGCAGCTTTTTCTCAATGAGTTTGCCAGCGATGAGAAGGGCAACTTCTGGTCTGATTACAACGGATTCGACCGAGATCAGGACGGGCTCGGCGAGTTTGCCTACGAACCGCGAAGTCTCTTCCGCACCATGCTCGCCCGCGAGCCCAACCTGCGATTGTTCGTGCATAGCCCGGCGCAACAGGCGATCGAGCTGACCGCCCGCGCCTTCCCAGAACTCGACCCCGACCCGATGCTCTCCGACCCGAAGCCGCTCGCACTCCCTCCCCGCTTCGATCTTCCCTCTCTCGAAGCTGGGGCGGGCGGCTTTCATATGGCTCTTGTCTCTCTTGGGCTCGTCCTCTTCAGCGCACTCGTCATGCTCAGACTAACCACCGAGCGCAACAACACGCCCGTTACGGGGAATACATGCAATGATTGAAGCACGACACATCACGAAGAAGTTCAAACGCGTGCTTGCGGTCGATGACCTGAGCTTCGATCTGAAGACCGGCGGTGCGCTGGCTCTCTGGGGGAGCAACGGTGCCGGCAAAACCACGCTCATCCGCTGCCTGCTCGGAGTCTTCCCATGCAAAGGCGCGGTTCGAATCGACGGGATCGATGTGCACAGAAAGGGCAAGCAGGCACGAGCGCAGATCGGCTATGTGCCACAGGAACTCGCGTTTCACGACGATGCAAAGCTCGGATCCGCTATGCGTTTCTTCGCGAATCTCCGCGGGGTCGAGCTGGCTCAAGCCGCACGATCATTGCATGTCGTCGGGCTCAATGGGCACGAGTCAAAACGCGTCCGGGATCTCTCGGGCGGCATGAAACAACGCCTCGCCCTCGCGATCGCCCTTATTGCCGATCCGCCCATCATCGTCCTCGACGAACCAACCTCAAACCTCGATTCATCGGGGCGCGGCGAGGTCGTCGATACCCTGCTCAGACTCCGTGAGCGGGGGAAGACGCTCATCTTCGCGTCTCACCGTCCCGACGAGGTCATCACGCTCGCCGACCAGGTGCTTGTAATGGAGCAAGGACGGCTCGTGCAACAAACCACCCCCGAGCTGCTCTGGCCAAGCCGTTCATCAATCCGATCCGTTCGCCTGTTCATCGAGCAGGGCGACGAGCATCACGCGGCAGAGATCCTCCGTGAGGGCGGCTTCGCCGTCAACCATGGCAACAGTGGGCTGACTGTCGCCATCGAGCAGCACCGCAAAGCGGAGCCGATGAACCACCTCGCGGCGAAAGGGATCACCGTGCGCGACTTCGAACTGCTCCGCGATGTCCACGATGATGATGAGCCCGAGATCCGGGTTCGCACAGAACAGATCAGCGAGGTCCTGCGATGAGCACGATGAATCTCAATGGCGTATCACGCCCGGACAATCAATCAAAGAACAGAGTCGCGCACCTTTCATTCATCCGATCGATCATGCTGATCGCTCAGCGCGAGTTCCGCGATGCCCTTTCAAGCAAATGGTTCCTGCTGTATACCATCGCGTTCACCACGCTGGCGATCGGTGTTTCGTTCATGTCGCTTGCCGGATCAGGGGAGCACGGGTTCGCGGGGTTCGGGAAAACTGCAGCAGGGCTGCTGAATCTGATCATGCTCGTTGTGCCACTGATGGCGTTGACGGCGGGCGCAGGGACAATCGCGGGCGAACGAGAACGCGGTACCCTTCTCTACCTGCTGGCGCAGCCTTTGTCACGGACGGAACTGCTGCTCGGTAAATATGTCGGGCTGGCGATCGCCCTGACCTGCTCGCTGTGCATCGGTTTCGGGCTCAGTGCGGGACTCCTTGCATGGCGTGCAGGCGGGGTCGGGGCCGGATCGTTCCTGATGCTTGTTGTGTTCTCAAGTGTGCTCGCGTTATCGATGCTTTCGCTTGGCGTGCTCATCTCGGTCCAATCTCGTCGCGCAGGTGTCGCAACAGGCATATCGCTCTTTGTTTGGCTCGGGCTAGTCTTTCTGAGTGACCTCGGGCTCATGGCCGGCACGGTGCTCTTCAAGCTGCGCGTGCAAGAGGTCTTCGCCCTCGCGATCATCAACCCGCTCCAGGCATTCAAGATGAATGTCATCATCAACCTCAACGCATCGCTCGATGTGCTCGGCCCGGTCGGGATGTATGCTTCTCAGGAGTACGGCGCATCGCTCCCGTGGCTCCTGACAGGCGTCATCGTGCTCTGGTGCGTGCTCCCATTGGCCATCGCGCTCTTGATCTTCCGTAAACGAGGAGGCATCTGATGAACAAGCTCACACGATTGCTGCTCACAATCTCACTCGCGTTTGTGTATGGTTGCGGCGAGACCGACCCGGATGCACCACCAAGTATCTTGCTGGGCGACTCGGTCTGCATCGAATGCGGCATGATCGTCAGCGATGAACGATTCGGGACCGCGACCATCGTGGAGGGGGATCGCGGCTCACAGGCGTTGATCTTTGATGATTTCAACTGTCAGAAGATCTTCGAACTCAAACACCCCGAACTAACGATCATCACACGCTGGTCACGCGACTACGAAACGCTTTCGTGGTTCCACACAGACGGAGGCTGGTTTGTTCGGTCCATCCAGATCCGATCACCCATGGCTTCGAAAGCCGCGGGCTTCGAGTCGCTTGAACGGGCCGAGGCGTTCGCGAGTTCAATCGATGGCGAAGTGATCACATACGAGGACTACGACCCTTCGAGCGAGCCGTAATCACAGACTGGCTGTTTTCTTGAGCCAGCCCGATACCATACGCCATGAACACAAACCGACACCGGCGCTTTCACTCACTCATGCGAACCTCCATTGCTCGCCTCTTGATGTGCCAGCTCGTGCTCGCGTGCACGCTCGTCGCATGCGACGATGCGGGTGTGCAGGAAGAGCAGATCGCCAAGGGCATCGAGGGCATCCCCGCGGCAGAGCATGCCGAACAACCCAGCGATGGGCAGCACGCCCAGCCCGAGACGCCCGAATCATCCGATTCGCGATTCCCGTGGGTTGTGCCAGAAGGCTGGGTGTTTGACGAGACTCCACGCCAGATGCGCGTCGCGACTTACATGGCACCGACCGAAACCGGCAATCAAGAGGTCGCGGTGACCCGGTTCCCGGGGCGGGTCGGTGGTGAACTCGCGAATATCAACCGCTGGCGTGGCCAGATGGGACTCGCGCCCATCAGCGAAGGCGAGCTGGAGGAGCACATCGATCGGTTCACGATGGATGGCTACGACGGGTATCAGATCCGCATCGAGTCCGACAGCGGCGCGATGCTCGCATCAGCGGTCTTTGATGAATCGATCAATCAGACCTGGTTCGTGCGTGCGACCCTTTCCACCCGCGAACTCGCAGACCAGCTCGAATCGGATGTCTTCGCCATGGCGCGATCCATCGCTCAGTAGAGCGGAATACAACCATGCTCAAGCGTTTCGTCTCTTCCCTCGCGTCGCTCAGACTCACTGTGCTGTTGCTGACGCTCGCGATGATCCTCATCTTCATGGGCACGCTTGCGCAGACCCAGCTCGGTGTCTGGCAGGCGGTCGACACCTATTTCAGGTCGTGGGTGGCGTTCATTGATCTCGGGCACATCTTCGGGGCCGAGCCGCGCGGTCTCGGCGTGCCCTTCCCCGGCGGGTTGAGCATCGCGGGTTTGATGATCGTGAATCTCATCGCCGCGCACATTGTCCGGTTTAAAGCGACACGCAAGCGGGTTGGGATCGTCGTGCTGCACGCGGGGCTGATCTTGTTGCTGATGGGTGAGTTCGTGACCGGTTTTTTCGCCGACGAGGGGCTCATGTCGATCGACGAAGGACAGCACAGCGCCTTCCTCGAAGATATCCGCGAGGTTGAGATTGCGATTATCGATCCGAGCCACCCGGATCATGACCGCGTCGTCTCCGTCCCAATGCACATGATCATCGAAGCGTCACGAACGGGCGAACCGATCGTGGACGAGCGCTTGCCGTTTGCCATCCGCATCGATCAGTGGATGCCCAATGCGCAGCTCTTCAAACTTCAGCAGCCCCACATCGCAACGAGCGGTATCGGGCTCGAAGCAAGAGCAGAAGGAGTCCCCCAGGTTTCGGGGGTTGAGGGCGGCAAGACCGACGCGCCGGCGAGCTATATCACGCTCCTGCACGAAGGCACCCCCATCGGGACATGGCTGCTGTCATCAATGCTGACCGAACTGCAGCGGGTCGAACTCGACAGCAAACCTTACGGGATCGCGATGCGTTACGCTCGCACCTACCTGCCTTACGAGCTTCACCTAATCGACTTCAGCCACGACACCTTCACAGGGACCTCCATCGCCAAGAACTTCTCTAGCGATGTCCGAATCATCGATCCACAGCACGGCACCGACCGCGAGTTGCGCATCTGGATGAATAACCCGCTCCGCTACGCCGGACGGACCTTTTACCAGGCATCCTACAAGCCCGATGGCAGCGGCACGGTTCTGCAGGTCGTTCGCAACCCGGGCTGGCTGATGCCTTATCTCGCCTGCATCTTGGTGACGCTGGGCATGACTTGGCACTTCCTGCAATCGATCACGGCCTTCCTCCGACGCCGAATACGAGAAGGGCCGATCGCGTTCGATGCCAAGACCGCACCGAAGCCGAGCGTCAGGCGAGGACTCCCGATTGTGGTTGGCCTTGTCGGATTGCTGATTGCGTTCAGCGGGCTGCTTAGACCACTGCCGCGGAGTGATTTGGATACACGGGCGTTTGCGCAGCTGCCCGTATCCTCCGGCGGGCGGATCAAGCCGATGGACACAGCGGCCCGGTCGATGCTGATGGTGGCAGGCGGCAAGCAAACAGCGCAGTCCGAGGAGGGCGAGCTCAGCGCCGTGCGCTTCATGATCGACCTGATCGCCAAGCCAGAGAACATCACGGGTGTCCCGCTGGTGCGTGTAGACCATCCGGATGTGCTCGCCCTGATCGACAAAGTACCGACCCAGAGCGGGCGAATCCCGCTGGACGACATCGAACCACACTGGCCGAAGATTGCGCAGCAGGCAAGCCAGTCACTCTCGGTCGAGCCCAAGGCACGCGACGGATTCCAACGGGCGGTGATCCAACTGCATAACCGGGTGAACCGGGTGCTTCAGTACGCTCAGATGCGACAGCCGTACGCCATCCCTCCCCGTTCACCAGACGGGCAATGGCAGCCTTTCCATGACGCGTTTCTCGATGATCAGGGGTCGGAAATACCCCACCCGAGTGTGGCGTATCTGACCACGATCATGAACGCCGCGAATCAGGGCGATGCGGACGGGTTCGAGCAGGGCGTCGACTCGTACACACAACTCCTTGAGGATTCGATGCCCGAGGTGATGCGCAAGATGCGGATCGAGGTCTGGTTCAATCGGGCCTCGTTGTTCACAGGGACGACCGCGGTGTACATCGTCGCCTTCCTGTGCGTGTGCGTGTCCTTCATCACACGAGCGGGGTCGCAGAACGCAAGTTTGTCCGAGCGGTTCCGATCGAGCGCCTGGGTCCTGCTCGTGATCGCGGTGCTGGTGCATACGCTGGCGATCGGGATGCGGATCTACCTGCAGGAACGCCCGCCGGTCACGAATCTCTATTCGTCAGCCATCTTTGTTGGGTGGGCATCGGCCCTCGCGGGCATCTTCATCGAGCGTTTGTTTCGTTTGGGCATCGCGGTGCTCGGGGCGACCACGATCGGTGGCGCGACGCTCATCATCGCTCATAATCTCGGCAACGACGGCGACACCATGCAGATGATGCAGGCGGTGCTCGACAGCAACTTCTGGCTCGCCACTCATGTCATCACCATCACGCTGGGATACTCCGCCACATTCCTCTCCGGAACCATCGCCGCGGCATATCTCCTCGGGAGAATCTTCACACGAGCGATCACGCCGGAGCGCGAGCGATCCATGATCCGCATGGTGTACGGGGTTGCTTGCTTCGCGCTCCTGCTCAGCTTCGTGGGCACCGTTCTGGGTGGTATCTGGGCAGATCAATCGTGGGGCCGATTCTGGGGATGGGACCCAAAGGAAAACGGCGCATCACTCGTCGTCCTGATCAACGCGATCATTCTGCATGCACGCTGGGGCGGGATGATCCGAGCGAAAGGGATTGCAGTACTGGCGGTTGCAGGAAACATCGTGACCGTATGGAGTTGGTTCGGTACCAACATGCTCGGCGTTGGGCTCCACGCGTACGGCTTCATGGATTCCGCATCGATGTGGCTCGCAATCTTTATTGCGACTCAGTTGCTTTTGATGGCAACAGGTTTAGTTCCCAAGCGTCGAGCGGAGTCACCAAAGACGAGCCCCGGTTTGCCTTAAGCAGTCACTTCCGGTATTGTGCGATTAGAGATGGGGAACCAGGATCAAACTCAATCTGAACCCGTCGCCGACCATCGCGGACGGGGACGAGCGATCTCGATGCTCGCACTTTTGTGCGCTGTTGCGTTTGGTATCCTCGGAGGCCTGGGTGCTTTTACCTTTGGGTACGGCGAGGGAACCGCGTATCTCAAGAACGACCCCGCCTCGTGTGCCAACTGCCATGTGATGCAGACGCATTACGATACTTGGATTAAGTCGAGCCATCACGGCGTGGCAACCTGCAACGACTGTCACCTTCCCCACGACTTTGGGGGCAAGTGGCTCACCAAAGCGGACAACGGTTTTTTTCATTCGCTCGCGTTCACCACAGGTGATTTTCACGAGCCAATTCAAATCAAAGAACGCAACAGGCGCGTGACCCAGCACGCGTGCCTGTATTGCCACGACGACTTCGTTGACCACATGCTTCCCGCAGAACCCAACGGCGAGATGCAGTACTGCGTCCATTGCCACGGCGATGTCGGGCACGCCGGGCGAGAGTCCGGCTTTGGCGAGCGCGACTGAACATGCCATCCATCCCGAAAGAGGACCCACGCATGAACTCCGATGAACACACCATGACACTCAAGAGCCGGCTCCCCAAGACCCGCTCCGGGCGTGCGATCCTCCTCGTGCTCGTATTCATCGTCGCGGTTATCGCGACGCTTACAGTCACATGGGTGCTCATCACCATATTTGGACACAAGCAGGAGGCACGCACGCCATTTGTCCGGGTGACCGAAGTCACCGAGATCAGCACGGACCCCGAACCGTGGGGGCAGAACTGGCCGCACCAGTATGACGGATGGAAAGCCACAGCCGGTGATAAGTTCTACGGCGGGTCCAGCGCCCTGCCCGAGAGCAAGCTCGATACCTACCCTTGGCTCAAGCGCCTATACGCCGGGTACGCGTTCAGCATCGACTATCGCGAAGCACGCGGTCATGCCTACATGCTCTACGACCAGGGCGTGACCGAACGGATCACGAAGAAGCCACAGGCTGGGGCGTGCATCCACTGTCACGCATCCAACTCGGTCATGTACCGACGCATCGGTATGGAGGCGATGGGCCAGGAGGTCACAGAGGAAACACTCGCCGCGGACTTCAACATGCCCGCGGTGATCCGTGGATTCCAGGAAGTCAGCCAGATGCCTTACGACCAGGTGCTCGCGCTCGTCAAACAGTCTCCCGACGGCACACCCGGCGAGAACGAGCCGGCGGTCCCGCAGGCACCGATCGGTGGGTTCACCGGCGAGTTCAGTGGCGAAGAGGTCCCCGAAGACCACCCGGCACTTGCGGGTGGCGAGGCCCACCCCGTATCGTGCATCGATTGTCACAATCCCGACACCATGTCCATCCGCGTGACCCGTCCGGGCTTCGTGCTCGGCATGGCGGCACTTGCCGAGAGCGACGAGCCAACCCCGCATCTCCCGAGTGTCGAGCGGTGGCGACGAGGAGATCGCGCCGAGCCCTACGATCCCAACAAGGACGGTACGCGTCAGGAGATGCGTTCGTTCGTCTGCGGGCAATGCCATGTCGAGTACTACTGCGCCAACAAGGACACA
>Ga0209692_10004078_pt1 | contig 13521 bp, 10 predicted proteins | sample tdDd472_FD_187129 | JGI IMG/M metagenome (GOLD analysis project Ga0209692, IMG submission 187129) | Marine sediment microbial communities from the Atlantic coast under amendment with organic carbon and nitrate - tdDd47.2 (SPAdes)... | ecosystem: Environmental > Aquatic > Marine > Coastal >...
AAGGCAACCGTCACTATCGATGTAATGATCTTTTTTGACATGGCTCTCGATCTTTATTTTAATTTTATTTTTTACCCGACGCGGGGTCCTTCTTCTCGATAAACTTATAGGTCACAGCCGTGCACGTGGTTGAAATCTTACCCTCTTTGTACCCACTCATTTTGATGTTCCGAATGTTTACAATCCGGTTGAGCCCTGTCACCTTGTCGAAAAACATCACCGTGTTGTGAAAGTTCCCATGCAACTTGAGGCTGACGGGGATTTCCCCATAAAAGTCCTTATTCACCTCTGCCAAGGGCTGAAACAGAAGAAACTCCAATCCCGTGTCCTGGCCGGATTGAGAAATGCTCGTCAACAGAGAAGGAATCTCCTTCTTCTCAGGCAGGGCGCGCATCACTTTCCTGAACTCGGCCTCCTTCATCTTCCACTCCCGTTTCAGGGAAGCAAGGCGAGCCGCTTTCTTCCTGGCAATGTCCAGTTGGGTCCCAAGGGACTGAAGCGTCTGCTTCTGCTGTTTGATCTCTTCGTATTTGGGCAGAATTGAGAAGTAGAAGATGGCCCCTATCAGAGCGATGCACGTGACCACACAGATGGCGATCCTCTGTATTCTGTCAAGTTCTTCAACCCTTTTGAACAAGGGGTCCATCGATTGAAACGCTGAGGGCTTGTTCATCATTTTACCTTCATACCGGTTGCGTTGGAGGGTTTTTGGGTCAACTTGGCTCGGGTACATACGATTTGAAAACTCTTCATGGCCACATTCTTCTGCGCGGCACCCCGCTGCAATATTTTCAAGGTGGCGCTGGAGAAGTACTCTGACGTTTCAAGCTTGCGGGTAAAGTCCGCAACAGTGATCTCATCCAAGGCAGACCCCTTAAGGGTGACACTGTTTCCGACCTCATCGTAACTCTGGATCCACATACGATCTGGAATCACGAGCTCCGTCATGGCTCCGAGAACCTTGACGGGTGCTTTTCGGACCACCTGCAACTCTTCAATGATGTCGATCTTCTTCTGGAGGACCTGATTCTTCTTGTTGATGGCGTCCACCTCTTTGGCCTTCTTCTTGAATTTGTTCAGTTCGGCCTGGGTGTCGCTCACCTTTTGTTTGTACTCAGCGACCTTGGCACTCACACTCATGGAGTACCCCCCCATCCCCACAACAATCAAAAGGACAAGGAGTAAAAAGATCGTCACCTGACGTCGGACATTCTCTTTCGTTCGAGCGGCTCGAAAAGGGAGTAAGTTGATTCGTATCATTTGTCGTTCACTTTCCTTATCGCAAGCCCCATGCAGATGGCGGCCTGGGGAGCCATCTGCTTGAGATAGTCATCGTCAATTCGACCATCCCCTAAATTCAAGGCCTTGAATGGATCAATGGTCTCTACTTCAGTGGATGTCCTGAGTGCCAGCATCTTCTTGAAATCGATGATATTGCCCCCACCCCCGCTGATCAGAATCTTCTGAATTCTCTCTTCAGGGTAGGTGGAATAAAAAAAGTCCAGAGCCCGACTGATCTCTGTACACCAGTCGGCAATGACAGCCGACTCGATATCTTTCAGTTCGTCGTTGGAGATACGTTCCCCGTTGTTGTTGAGCTTGACCTCTTCGGCCTCTTCGGCGGAACAGTCCAAAATGGACATGATCTTCTGGTTCGTCTGTCCGCACCCGAGGGAGACGTCCCTCATGAACAGCGACGTACGCCCTTTGAGAATGTTGAGAGAGGTCTTGCTTGCGCCCACGTCAATAAGCGCCACAAATTCATCCCCCGTTGCCTCCGGCCCCATGTAGCCCTGCTCGTAAATATTCTGAAGGGCAAAGGCGTCCACATCAACAATGCAGGGTCCAAGCCCTGCCATCTCCAACACATTGACATAGTCGGCAATCATCTCTTTTTTGGCCGCAACGAGAAGGACGCTCATCTGGTTGGGGTTGTGCTCGCTTTCCCCAAGAATCTGGAAATCAAGATTCACGTCACTGATGTCAAATGGGATGTATTGCTCGGCTTCAAAATGAATGGTGGATTGCAGGGCCTCTTCCGTCATGCTCTGAACGTTGATTTTCTTGACGACGACGGAATATCCCCCAATGGAAATCGCTGCATTGGTGGTTTTGATGTTATGGGCCCGCATGGCTTCGCGGATGGTTTCAGCCACCTCTTCGGGATCACGAATAACCCCCTCCTCAATGGCCCCATGGGGCATATCGTAAAGGCCGAAGCGCTTCAGAGCATACCCGTTCTTCGTATCAGCAACTTCAGCAACCTTGATGGTGCTGGAACCGATATCAAGCCCGATCAGCTGATCTTTTTTTCCAAATGTCATAAGTACACCCTTACAGGAATGGGATTTATGGACTCAACACGCATACACCCCAAAGGGGGGTACACCAATTCCATGAGGACACCACGCCGTGCCTGCTGAAACACATTATTCTCGGCTTTTCGCAGATAAATAAAATTCAGATAAACGCTCCCCGAAGCGAAAGCCTGTTGATGGCTTCATTTATTATCCGTTATATATATTCAAGTATTGCTACAATGAAGTCAAGGAAAATATATAACCCACTTGGATAACTAACATATCTTGTACCCACAAGAAAAAACCATCAAGATATTGTATAGCTGAGCACAGTTTAGCGTTTATCAGTTCAGCAAAAAAACCTATGAATACAAAAGTATGAGTACTGACAATGTATTCACGAGGAACAAAAACCTGTGCAAAATATCGCTAAAGAAAAAGCCAGCTAAACTGGATGGTGTGCCATCCACGCTCATTTCAGAATTTGGGTAAGATGGGGGGGGGAGGAGTACAGATCAGATCTGCAAACAGAATCATGTTGTCATGGATTATCCTTACGATTATCCATGACAACATGATTCTGTCAAGGTTTTTTGAACAGACAAAAGAACGGTGGGACAAGAAAGCTTAAAGCAGAGGGCTTAACGTATAAAGTACAGAACAGGCAGCATCAACATACGGCCCGCCCCTGTGCTGTCGGCGTTTCATCAAGAAACGATCAAACGCCGACGAAACCAGAATTAATGCAACCCTGCGACTTTCTCTTCGGCCAGAGCTTTGTAGGATGAAGCCGTACCACTCTCCATGATCTCTCGGTACAACAACGCAGCACCCTCAGTATCCCCTTGGACTTCCTTGATGCGAGCGAGATGAAAAACAGCCTCATAGAGCTTCACCGATGATTCACTCTTTCGAATCTTTTCGTACAAAGGAGCGGCCTCGACCGGTTTCCCCTGTTGCTCCAGTGCCTGCCCCTGGCCGCACCATGCGATATTCCTCAGGGAACTGTCTGAACCGAACTCCCCGGCCGCGCCACCATACCACGTGGCTGCCGACTCATAGTCCCCGGTTTCAAAGGCAAGCCCACCATACCAGAGCAGGGCGGCGCCATAGGAAGAGCCCCCCCCTTTTAAGTTCCCGAGGACGGATGGGGCATCGGCCATCCATCGTGTAAGTGCAATGTCACGCCCCTCGCGTTCCACAACCGCCTGAAAATCCGTTTTCACGGTCTGAAAGGCAATGGACGCATCCCTGCCGGCCTTCTGGTTGTAGAGCCCGAGCCCCGTGATAATCGCCAGAAGGAGAACCCCCCCCGAAACACCCAGAAGCACCTTATCCCTGTTTGCCTTGGCAAATGCCATGGCTTTTTCGAGAATTTCAACGAGCTGATCTTTCTCCGGCACCGCCGGTGTACTCTCTTTCTGCATGTCACACCATCCTTTGCGTATTGGAACTCCGGTATACGTTATGACGCAGGCAGGTACTCCCTGATGCGGGCCCACCCCTCCTCGGGAATGTCCGCACCCGTGACGCGGCACACCTCGTACCCACACGCCGATGCAATCCTGCCGCATGTTTCAGCGGGATACCCGTTTACCATGCCGTAAAGAAATCCTGCGGCCCAAAGGTCACCGGCACCTGTGGTGTCGACAATCTCTGCCCCCACGACAGGCTCAACCTCCGTCACCTCTCCGGCAAAGGCGATCCGGCTTCCGCGTGCACCCAGTTTCAACACTGCGACATCCGCACACTGACTCATTGCAGAAAGAGCAGCCTCTTCATCCGAGACACCGGTAAACGCTCGGGCTTCATCTTCATTGGCAATCAGAATGTCCACCGAAGGGATCACTTCCTCTTTGATAAAATCAAGGGCCTCTTCAACCACGGTAAAACTGGCCAAGTCCATGGCAACAGCCGCTCCTGCATCCTTTGCGGCTTTCAGGGTCTTGATCATCAAGTCCCTGTTAAAAACCAGATACCCCTCGATGAGGACGATGCCTGCGCCTTTGAAGTGCTCTGCGGAAATTTCATCGGGAACCAGTTCAGACGCGGCACCAAGGTAGGTAAACATGGAACGCTGGGCGTCGGGGGTAATGATAGAGAGGACACGGCCCGTTGGGGTCTCTGAGGTCACAAGGCGCGGCACGACACCGTTCTTTTCCAGGTCCTTTTCAAAAATATCCCCATAACTGTCCCGCCCCCGCTTTCCGACAAAGGTCGCTTTGCCGTCCAGACGCCCCACGCCGATGATTGTGTTGCAGGCCGCACCGCCGGGCACCACGGTCACATCCGAAGTGACTTTTTCAAGCACACCGTCTGCAAAGGATCCGTCAACAAGGGTCATGCCCCCTTTAACGTCGCTGATACCTGCCAAAAACGCATCATCTTCAAACACCAGGAGATCCATCAGCGCAGAACCGACACCGACCACCCCTCTCTTTTCATTGCTCAACTTATCGTACATACAAACAAAGCTCCTGCTGCCCCCCCAGAGTTCCGGACAGGGCCATATAAAAAATCAATGCGACCTACCATACAAGCGATTTGTGGATCCACCCCTTGTCACCATCGGCATGCCGAACCTGAATCCAGTTTCCCTTTCGGGTAAGCACCTTGAAGGGCACGCCACTGTCCACTACAAAGGCCAGGGGTTTCTTGGCCCCGGGCCCTTTTCTCACGTTACATCTCTCTTTGGTCGTGATGACGGTCTGGGTCTTGTCCACCAGCTTCTTAAAAATCCAGCCGGTATCGTTCTCAAAATCTTTCACATAATACCAGGAGTCCGCCTGATCCAGAATCACGAGTGGATAGTATTTTTCCACCCCTTTCCAGACGATTTCGTACTTGGTTCCAGGCCCGGTCCTCACATTGGCGGAATTGACACTCACACTGACTCGTTTTCCTGCCAGACTTACCGCGGGTGCCGCCATCAGCACCGCAACCACTAAAGGAATGATCGTACGGATTCGCATGCCTCTCCGTCTCTGAAAAGTTTGAAATTTTCGTCAAAAGTCACTGCCCGACACACCGGTCACCCGAATACGGATTCCGATGAGCCGAAAATGCGTGTAAAGGCACCAGGCATTATCTCCTCAGGAAACAGCCCTGTCCCGGCAATCAACGAATCAGCTCAACCATAATCTTCTGAGCCATCCCGCGACATAGAATATACCGCTTGTTATCCACAGCGATGACAAACTGTCCACGTCCCTGGCTGGTGATCACCTCAATGGTGTCGCCCCGTCGAAGCCCCATGGAGAGCAGGCGCCCCGCAAGGTTCTCGCCGCACTGATACTCTCGAATAATCAGCTTTTCACCGGGTTTTGCCAGCATAAGAGGCATCAGCGGCACCCTCTTTTTCAAGCAGGACGAGCAAATACCATAAATATCCATGCGATGCTGAAGCATATGAAATCCATGGCGGGCGGCAATGGCCTCCTGAAGCTGCTCCAACTGAGGGTCGGCAAACTCCGTGATCTCTCCGCATCGCGTGCAGATCATATGATCGTGGTGGTCACCCAGGTGACGATGCTCGTACAGCACGCGCCCCTCATCAAACCTGTTTTCCTGGGCAAACCCGTAGTGGCACATGAGTTCAAGGGTTTCCTTGAGGAAATCCATCCCCACCTGATGCCCCTCGTCGGCAAGAAGGCGATGAAGGTCATCTTCAGTCAGGTGCTCTTCCGTTTTTAAGAAGGCCTCCAGAATGGTAAATCGTTCATCAATATTATCGATCCCCTCTCCTTCAAAGAGGGTGATAAACTGCTGTTTTTCAAGGTCATGAATCTGCATTATTGGTATCTATACCTCCGCAACGGAGGATAGTACAGCATCTGGGAGATGTCAACCAGCCGGAACACGGGATCAGCCCTGTGTTCCGCCCCATTTCCAAAGGCAGATCCTCTGGAAAGAGAAAGAGCAAAAAAAAGACCCGCCCTCCACGGATGGAAAACGGGTCTTCTTCATCTATCTGTCAACGTGACGCGAATCGCTCGTCGAAAGGCCGAGCCCTTCTTCCCGGTCCTACAGCGCCTTTGCCATCAAATCGCCCACACGCTTGGAAAAGAGAGCCGGGTCTTCAACACGTCCCCCCTCGCTGATGATGGCCAGATCGAAAAGAAGCCGGGCATGATCAGGGAGAACGGGGTTGCCGGCGTCTTTTTCAAAGAGCCCCTTTACAGCCGCAACCAGGGGATGCTCGCCGTTAAGTTCCAGAACACGTTTCTGCTTTGGCATCTCCTGGCCGGACGCCTTCATGATCTTTTCCATGTAGGCGCTCATGCCGAAGGCGTCCCCGGAGAGGCAGGAGACGGAGTCCTTGAGGCGGCTGGAGAGCTTCACCTCTTTGATCTCCTCATCCAGCTGCTTCTGGAGGTACTCCATGAAATTCTTGAATGCCTCTTTCGTGTCATCGTCCACGTCGGTCAGGTCCAGGTCACCCATCTCCGCGCTCTTGAGTTTTTTGCCGTCAAACTCAGGCAGGGACTGAACCACCCACTCATCCACCGGATCGCTCATGAGAAGGACTTCGTAATCCTTGGCCTTCAACGCCTCGAGGTGGGGGCTGCCTGCAAGGGACACAAGGTCTTCACCGGTGATGTAGTAGATGAATTCCTGATCCTCTTTCATGTTCGCCACGTACTCTTCGAGGGAGACGTAAGCCCCGTCGGACTTGGTGGTCTTGTACCGGATCAGCTTGGAGATCTTATCGCGGTTGTCATGATCCATGGGAATGCCGGACTTGATGGCCGCACCAAACTCATCGAAGAAGCTGTCGTAGGTCTCTTTGTCCATCTTGTTCAGAAGCTCGAAGACCTTCTTCACAAGGTTTTTACGGATGTTGCGCACCAGCCGGTCCTGCTGGAGGATCTCCCGGCTGACGTTGAGGTTGAGGTCGGACGCGTCCACAACCCCCTTGACGAATCCAAGGTACTCGGGCATCAGCTCGGTGCAGTCGTCCATGATAAAGACACGCTTGCAGTAAAGGTGGATGCCGGTCTTCTTCTCACTGTAGTACATGTCCATGGGCGCCTTGGAAGGCACATAGAGAAGGGCATCGTACTCGGTGGTCCCTTCGAACTTCATGTGAATCTTGTCCAAAGGAGAGTTCCAGTCGTGGCTGATGTGACGGTAGAATTCGTCGTACTCCTCGTCGGTCACCTCGCTCTTGGGCTTGGTCCAGATCGCCTTCATGGAGTTCAGGGTCTCGTCTTTGCGGACCTTCTTCGTGGTCTCCCCAACGGGCTTGCCATCGGCGTCCTTGATCACCTCTTCGTCGGGAAGGGGCTCATCCTTCTCCACGTTCATCACCACAGGGTAGCCGACAAAATCGGAGTGCTGCTTCACCACGCGCTTGATGGCCCACTCCTCGGTGAAGTCCTCCTCCAGCCCCTCTTCCTTGAGATGAAGGGTGATGGTGGTTCCGTGATCTTTTTTTGCGCAGGTCTCAAGGGTGTAGGATCCCAACCCGTCGGACTCCCAGCAGACGGCCTCGCCCTCACCGGCCTTGCGGGTCTCCACGGTCACCTTATCGGCCACGATAAATGCGCTGTAAAAGCCAACGCCAAATTGACCAATCAGCTCAGGGGCAATGGCATCGCCCTTCTTGGACTCTTCCATCGCCTTCATAAAGGCGGCCGTGCCACTTTTGGCAATGGTACCGAGGTTTGCAACCACCTCGTCCCGGGTCATGCCGATGCCGTTGTCTGAAATCACGAGGCGCTTGTTCTCGCTGTCAGGGGCGATACGAATGTGAAGGTCACCCTCCCCTTCCAGAAGCTCCGTGTGAGTCTGAGCCTCGAAGCGAAGCTTGTCGATGGCATCCGACGCGTTGGAGATCAGCTCCCGAAGAAAAATCTCCTGGTTGGAGTAAAGGGAATTTACGATAAGGTTCATCAGTTGCTGAACTTCCGTTTCAAACTGACGCGTCTCTTTGCTCATGGTCTCTCCTCACATCATGTGTGTTCATATTTTTTTAAAATGATGGCCCCTCGAAACGCCGAGCAGGCCTTGTTGGCATACAAGCATGTTTTCCCTGCCATTCGGCAGAGATCCGAACCACATAAAATTTTATGCAGAATGGGAGGATGTCAAGGAGCGGGTTCAAAAAAAATCCCAGGGACCACCCCACCTTTGAAAGGGCTTGCACCACCCCATGATTCTAAGATAATGTGTCGGAATCATTCAACCCGACGTCCATCACCCCTGGCGTAAAGCGGCCCGAGTCCGTTGATTTTGTTGGGGGTTCCCAAGAGACTTCAAGGGCACACCACATGAATACAGGGCACCTGCCATGGTCCTTATGCCTGTGATTTTCTCTGCGCCGGGCCCATAACGACTGAAGCAACGCCACTTTTTTCATGGAGGCGCTCTTCCTCACACAATCGGACACACGCTATGACTGACTACGGCATGGATTACGAAGGCATGATTTTCCGCCCCCCCTCGGAAGCATACAGCATCCTGCTTCAGGTGACGGTGGGCTGTTCTCACAACAAGTGCACCTTCTGCGAGATGTACAAAGAAAAGAAAATCTTCAAAATCAAAAGCGACGAGCAGATCATGAAGGACCTCGCCTTTGCTGCGAGACACCATCGCCACACAAAGCGCCTCTTTCTCTGTGACGGTGATGCCCTGATTCTGCCCCAAAAACGGCTTGTGAAGATTCTCAAAGAGATCAAGCGGCAGCTCCCCTGGGTGGACCGGATCGGCACCTACGCCAACACCAAAAGCATTGCCAAAAAAAGTGTGGAAGAACTTAAAGAGCTGAAAAACCTGGGTCTCTCCATCGCCTACATGGGCCTTGAAACCGGCGACGATGAAACCCTTGCCGCCATCAACAAGGGGGCGGACGCTGCCCGCATGATCGACATGGGCCAGAAAATCCGCTCTGCGGGTATCAAGCTCTCCGTCACCGTGCTTTTGGGCGTTGCCGGACGTGAGCGCTCGATGATACACGCCCAGGAGACCGGCCGGGTCCTCTCAGCCATCGATCCCGAGTTTGTCGGCGCCTTAAGCCTGATGCTCACCCCTGGGACCCCACTTTACGAGGACCATAAGGCAGGAAAGTTCCCTGTTCTTGAGCCCGATGAACTGCTTCGGGAGCTGGGCGCCATGATTGCCGCCACCCATTTGACCGACGGCCTTTTCCACTCCAACCACGCTTCCAACTACCTTCCCATACGGGCCAAACTGCCCGAAGAGAAGGAGGGAACCCTGGAGCTGATCAACAAGGCTCTCCAGGGAAAAGTGGCCTTGAAACCGGAGCATTTGCGGGCCCTCTAATCCATTGATTTGGTTTGACAAAGAAAGAGATCCACTGTAGAACCAGTGGCTCAAAACATAATCCGGGTAACCTAAGGCCTGCAGGAAAAGCGGTGCACATGAGATACTTGTGCACTCTCCGTGCGGCGTGCCCTGCTCAGTGTCCCTGTGTTTTTTCCACCGGGCAGTACATCCAACATGAGTCAGGCCTCGGTTTTCCAGAGCCCGTATATCAAGATACGCCCGAAAAGAGTCGGCGCGGAGAGTGCCCAGCAGGATCCTTACGTGATTTTTCTGTTGCGAGCCACCACTGCATGCTGTGTGTTGACACAGCTTGTCCGACTTTTTTAAGGGGCCATCATAAAAAACAGTAAGGAGACAGTACGCCATGAGCGACAGCCAGCTCACCCTTGACGATCTTTGCATCAACACTCTGCGCACCCTGGCCATGGATGCGGTTCAAAAAGCCAATTCCGGTCACCCTGGTGCCCCCATGGGTCTGGCACCGGCCGCCTATGCGCTCTGGACCAAGCACCTCACGCACAACCCCAAGAACTCTGCTTGGCCCGATCGCGATCGGTTTGTCCTCTCCGGTGGCCACGGCTCAGCTCTGCTTTACAGCCTGCTTCACCTCACCGGGTACGGCCTCACCATTGAAGACCTTCAGAACTTTCGTCAGTGGGAGAGCAAAACCCCCGGTCACCCCGAATACGGCCACACCAACGGCGTGGAGGTGACCACCGGTCCCCTGGGCCAGGGCATCGCCAACGCAGTGGGCATGGCCATGGCCGAGCGCCACATGGCTGCCACCTACAACACCGATGAGCACACCATCGTGGACCACCGCACCTACGTCATGTGCGGCGACGGCGACCTCATGGAAGGCGTGGCCCTTGAAGCCATCTCCATGGCCGGTCACCTTAAGCTCGGCAAACTCATCTGCCTCTATGACGACAACGAGATCACCATCGAGGGCGGCACCGAGATCGCCTTCACCGAAGATGTGGCAGCCCGATTTGAAGCCTGCGGCTGGAACACCATCCGCGTTGCAGACGGCAACAACCACGAAGCCATCGACGCGGCCATCACCGAGGCCAAAGGCCAGGACGAAAAACCCACCGTCATCCTGATGCGCACCACCATCGCCTACGGCAGCCCCAACAAAGGCGGCACATCCGGAGCCCACGGTTCCCCCCTGGGCGAGGAAGAGATTCTCCTCACCAAGAAGACCCTCGGCTGGCCCTACACCGAGCCCTTCTTCGTACCCGAAGAGGCCAAAGAGGTCTTCGGCGCATGCATTACCAAAGGTGAAGCAGCCGAAGACGAATGGCAGGCCCGCTTCAACGCCTACGCCAAGGCACACCCCAAGCGCACCAACCAGTGGGTGGACGGCGTCAGCGGCTTCCTCACCTTCGGATGGGACAAGGAGATCCCCACCTTCAAGCCCGAAGATGGGAAAATCGCCACACGCTCTGCCTCCGGCAAGGTCCTGAACAGCATTGCCCCCAACCTGCCCGGCCTCATCGGCGGTTCCGCTGACCTGGCGCCTTCGAACAACACCTACATGGCCTGCAGCCACGAGTTTCAGAACGGGGCCTTCGATGGCCGCAACATCCGTTTCGGTGTCCGTGAACACGCCATGGGTGCCGTGATGAACGGTATGTTCGCCCACGGCGGCGTGCGCCCCTTCGGCGGCACCTTCCTCGTGTTTGCCGACTACATGCGCCCCGCCATCCGTGTGGCAAGCCTCATGAAGATGCCCATCATCTACGTCTTCACCCACGACAGCATCGCTGTCGGCGAAGATGGCCCCACCCACCAGCCCGTGGAACATGTGGCCGCTCTCAGGGCAATTCCCGGCCTCACCGTGCTGCGTCCCGGCTGTGCCTCCGAGACCGCCGATGCCTGGCGCCTGGCCCTTAAGATCACCGACGGCCCCACGGCCATCATCCTCTCCCGACAGGGCCTGCCCGTCTCAGACCGCAGCCAGTCTGAAGGGTCCGTTCCCAGCGGCGCCTACATCCTCAAGGACACCGAAGGGACCCCCGACGCCATCCTCATGGCCTCCGGCTCTGAAGTGCATATCAGCGTGGAAGCCGCAGAGAAACTTGCCGAAAAGGGCGTCAAAGCCCGCGTGGTGAGCATGCCCAGTTGGGAGCTTTTTGAAATGAACCAGCAGAACTACAAGGACTGGGTCCTCCTGCCCGAGGTCAAAACCCGCGTGGCCGTGGAAGCCGGCATCGCCATGGGTTGGGATAAGTATGTGGGCGACAAAGGCACCGTCATCTCCATGGAGGGCTTTGGGGCCTCCGCTCCCGGCGGTACCCTCCTCGAAAAGTTCGGGTTCACCTCAGACAACATCGTTGAGAAGACCCTGGCGCTCATCGAAAAGAACAACGCGTAAAGGCCTTAAAAGCAGGCCTCCGGCGGCAAGGTGAGCCACCTTGAAAGCTGGTTGCGAATGTGTGATAAAAAATAAAAAAGCCCGACAGCTTAAATGCTGTCGGGCTTTTTTTATGAAGCGGGCGTGCCATACCCGAGGTACAGCTGCGATTGCAAAAGAGACGACCTCAGAAAAAGGCCTCTACGATTTGACCCGGGGAACAAGAGGTAAAACCAAGCTCAGCAACCGTCATGGCCATCTTACGACCATGATAGTTGCAAAGCTCAAATGTTGATCCACGGGCGCAGCCCGTCAGCAAATGTGATGTACCTGAGGTACGAAGGTACGGAGCATTTGCGAACCTGGGTTCCAAGGGCTCAGCCCTTGCCGCCGGAGGCAGGCTCTTAATACCTGTAGTGATCCGCCTTGTAGGGACCTTCCACGGGCACGCTGATGTAATCGGCCTGCTCTTTGGAGAGGGTGGTGAGCTTCACGTTCAGGCGATCGAGGTGCAGTCGGGCCACCTCTTCGTCCATCTTCTTGGAGAGGGTGTAGACCTTCACATCGTAATTGTCGGTGGCCAGCTCAATCTGGGCCAGGGTCTGGTTGGTGAAGCTGTTACTCATAACAAAGCTGGGGTGACCTGTGGCGCAACCGAGGTTCACCAGACGGCCTTCGGCCAGAACGATGATGGAACGGCCGGAGTTCAGGGTCCACTTGTCCACCTGGGGCTTGATGTTGAGGCAGGTGCAGCCTTCATCAGACTCGAGGTAAGCCATGTCGATCTCGTTGTCGAAGTGGCCGATGTTGCAGACGATGGCCTCGTCCTTCATCTTCTCCATGTCCGCGCCGGTGATGACGTGGTAGTTGCCGGTACAGGTAACAAAAATGTCGCCCTTGTCCACAGCATCTTCCATGGTGATCACTTCAAAGCCTTCCATGGCCGCCTGAAGGGCGCAAATGGGGTCGATCTCGGTGACCATCACGCGAGCACCGTAACCACGCATGGAGCGGGCACAGCCCTTGCCTACGTCGCCGTAACCGAAGACCACAACAACTTTACCGGCAAGCATGATGTCGGTGGCACGCTTGATGCCGTCAGCCAGAGACTCCTGGCAACCGTAGAGGTTGTCGAACTTGCTCTTAGTGACGGAGTCGTTGACGTTGATGGCGGGGAAGAGAAGCTCACCGGCCGCTTCCAGCTGATAGAGACGGTGCACGCCAGTGGTGGTCTCTTCGGAAACACCCTTGATCTTGGCAGCCATCTTGGTCCACTTCTGGGGATCCACTTTGTAAGCGGCCTTCAGGCGATCCAGGAAGCACTTCTCCTCAGCGTTGGAGGGCTCACGGTCGAGAAGCGAGGGATCTTTTTCCGCCTTCACGCCTTCGTGAATCAGCATGGTGGCGTCGCCGCCGTCGTCCACAATGAGGTCGGGGCCGCTGCCGTCAGGCCAGGTAAGGGCCATCTCGGTGCACCACCAGTACTCTTCCAGGGTCTCACCCTTCCAGGCAAAGACAGCAGAAGACTCGTTGGCTGCAATGGCAGCCGCCGCGTGATCCTGGGTGGAGAAGATG
>Ga0209692_10004080_pt1 | contig 13517 bp, 9 predicted proteins | sample tdDd472_FD_187129 | JGI IMG/M metagenome (GOLD analysis project Ga0209692, IMG submission 187129) | Marine sediment microbial communities from the Atlantic coast under amendment with organic carbon and nitrate - tdDd47.2 (SPAdes)... | ecosystem: Environmental > Aquatic > Marine > Coastal >...
GCGCTTCGGCTTGCACGAAAAACACTAACGTTTACGGCTTGCCGGGTGGATGATACGCGTTTGGTGATTTGTAATGCTATTGATGCAGCATCGCGAGGCGCTAAAATTTTGACCTATACGACATGCGAGCGGTTGCAAATGCAAGACGGATGTTGGCGTGTGAGCCTGCGTGATATGCGTGGAGATGATGCTATTGATGTGACGTCCTCGATGGTTGTTAATGCAACAGGGCCGTGGGCTGGCGAATTTATTAATAAAGTGGGTGTTGGGAAAAGTGATCCAGACTTGCCGCAGGTTAATCTTGCGAAGGATAGTCATATTATTTTGCCGCGGCAGTATGAAGGCGATCATGCTTATGCGTTGCGTCAGAATGATGGGGCTGTGGTGTATGTTATGCCTTATGAGGAGAAGTATACGCTTGTTGGTGCTTCGCAGGAGGAATGTGAAGAGAATGTTGACCCACGTGAGGTTAGAATATCGGAGGATGAAACGCGTTATTTGATTAATGCGTATAACGCAGCGTTTGAAAAGTCTATTAAGCAGAGCGATGTTGTTTTTGCTTTTAGCGCGGCTCATCCTGCTTCGATTGGTTGTTCTTTGGGTAGGTCAAGTCATGACTATCTTATTTATCATCATAAACGTTGTGATGTTCCTCTCATATCGGTTTATGGCGGTAAAACGGGGTGTTACAGGATTTTGGCGCAAAATGTCGTTGATCGGCTTATGGCTTTATCGGGGCGTATGGTTGGCGGATGGACGGCTTGTGAGCCGTTAGTGAGTGCTAGGTTTTCGCAGGATAGTTCTGAAAAGTTTCGGAAATCTGGGATTGGCTACCAGAAGGGTATGGAGTCTTATATATTTATGCAAAAGCGCGATTATCCATGGCTGCCGGAAAAGTTGTTACGGCGCTATGTTTATGCTTATGGAACGCGGATGAAAATGATTGTTAGTGGGGCAATTTCTTTGGATGGGCTTGGGGAACATTATGGAGATGGCGTTTATGAGGCTGAGCTTAATTACCTAAGAGAGCATGAATGGGTGCTTGATGCCGGGGACATGCTTTGGCGGCGCACTAAGCTTGCGTTAAGTGTTGGTGATGAGGCAGCGCAACACATCGAAGCGGCGTTTCTTTCGGCTGCAGAGGACGCGGAAGAAGAAGGCACAGTTTTGTGTGCGTAAACAAGGGTGTTACTTTTTCTTAAATAACGCTGTTTTCTACATAATGCCAGTTACTGTGGCGGCGTCTGTATCAACCAGTAGGGTAATATTGCCGTCTGTGAATACGTGGTAATCGTCAACAACGCCTGTATGCGCAAAAGTTGTGCCTCTAGTGTTAGTGAAGTTAATGTCGTCTTGATTATCTGTGTTAATGGCTAAAATATTATCATGGTCTGTCATTGCAATAACATCATCATAAGTTAAATCTATTACGTTGGCATTACTTTGTTCGGTGATGATTTCTTCAAAATTATTAATAATGCCATCATCTATTCTGCCGAAATCAATGTTTCCGCCTTCGTTGAATATGAGTTTATCATATCCGCTGCCACCGTTGATAATAGCGGTGGCTGTGGTGGCGCCATCTAAATCAGCGGTAGGTGAGTGGTTTAATTTTACTTCATCGTTGCCATCTCCGGCATATATAAAGCCAAGACCATCAATGACGTTATAAGTGTCTACTCCGCTTTCACCGTATAGTCTGTAATTGAGGTTACCGGGGTTATTAATGGTAAACGTATCGTCTCCTGCACCAGCTTTTACTGTGGCGTTAAGGGCTCCAATGTTAAAGGTGTTGTTCGCGTTATTGCTATCGGCGTAGACTTCGATGTTGTTTGCGAAGATGTTTATTGTTCCTTCAGTTGTATGGTAAGTATCAGAGGATGTGAGGTTTTGACTCATGGTAGGTGCCGAAGTAACCACATCATAGGTAAATGTTTGTGTTGCTTGCGTTCCATCCGAGGCATGAGCTGTGACATCAAAAGTAAAAGTTTCGCCAGAAACGCTGCCGTTGACCAGATCGATTATGAGCTTTCCATTGTTATCAACAGTTATTGAATTTTCAAGGTTGATGTTTGATGAAACGTTTGTTACGTCGTAATGGTCAATTCGTCCTTCTGGATCATGGAATTCCTGAGCCATGTTGTAGACAGTGTAACTGCCATCTGTCCCACTAAAGTAGTTTATGTCTTCTGCTGCGTCAGTGAGGGTGATTGGGTCGTTCACGTGTGCAATGTTTAAATCGATATGTTGTGTAATGGTTGATGTTCCCTGATCATTTGTTGCTGCGATATTAAGTGCATGCAAATTTTCGGCTTCAAGAGAAACGGAGCTTTTTAACCTGATAATAAAGTTATTATCGTCGATTCGTTCTTTTACGTAGTAATTCGATGAGAGGCCAAGTAATTGCAGGTTTGTATGCTCAGTGAAATTACCGGTCACACGTGCTACGGCCGCACCATAAGTGTTTTCTGCTGCTATAATGGGGGTTACGGTAACGTGAAAAGTAGGGTGCTCAGGATTATCGATGATGTTCGGCGTAAGGTCGCCTGTTCCTGAATCTGGTAATTCTGGGGCAGTCATTTTTGTGTCTTCAGGTGGTGGGGGCGGCGGCTTTTGCATTTCATCAGTCGCGCTATTATCGCTTAAATCTTCAACGCTGGAGCCAGTGATTTCATCGCTGGTAATAATAGTATCTTCAGGTGCGGGTGGTGTTTCTGTTGTTTCTTCTGCAGGTTGCTCTTCGGTTGTTTCTTGAGTTTCACTGCCGTCTGCCACATTCTCAGTGCTTTCTTCAGCATTTGCAGTAGCGCTAGTTTCTTCTGTGGTTTCTCCAGTGGCTTCTTCTTCCTGTGCACCTTCGGGAGCGTTTTGTTCGTCCTGTGCTTCGATTTCGGCTTCTTCGGCGTTTTCTTGCGCCGTTTCTTTAGTGCTTTCACTTTGTGAGCTTTGATCTTCTGCTGCGGAATCTTCTATAGAAGAGAACAAGTTACCAGAAACGCTTGATACGCTTGTGAACTTTGTTGCTATATCTTCAGCGCTAATTTCTCCAACGTATTCAATGGTTTGAGAGTTGCTATCAAAACGGGCTGTTTCGTATTGATTGGATAGGGTTACAGTGTTTCCGCTAAAGTCATGTAGTACGATTGCGCCTTCAATAACGGTGATCTCTCCGCTGCTGACGTCTCCGGCAATGATTGTTCCGCGGATACCAATTGATCCTGATGGCGTATCAATCATCACATCGTCTGGATCTTCGCGTCCGATCAAGCCGGATGTAAAGACAAAGACTCCTTTAAGAACAGAAAAGTTGGTCGTGCCTGATTGTGTGGCCGGGTCAAAGACATATTCGTCAATGGCTAGGCGTGCATCTTCGGAAATGGCAAAGGTTGTTTCATCAATAAACATGATGTTAACAGCGCCGTTTTCTTCGGTTTCAACGATGTCGCCTTGGTGTATGTGAGTGCCAACACCGATGGTTTCTACCGTGCCATCCGGGTGTATAACGTGGGCTTCGCCTGTAATTTCTTGTACGGCGCCAATAGGAGATACATCACTGGCGCTTTGATTTGCGCGGGCATATTCTTGCGGGGAATGAGCAAAAGCATCAACAAGTTCAGGAGTAAGGGCTTTTCCGTTTGGAGCTATAAGGAACGGGGGAAGTTCTTGTGCAAAGTATCCTTCTACTACTACAGAACCATCCGGTGTTTGTAGGACAAGATCGACGCCATAACGAAGCATGTCAGCTTCTGTTACATATGACCCGTCAGGTAAAGCCAGCTGTTCGCTATGCTCTGCGTTTAAGGTGATTGTGTTAGCATTATTTGTGTTTTGCTCAAAGTTTCCGCTATCACTAGCAGAAGTTTGCCCGAACGTTGTATGTGCCATGTTCCCTGTATCCCCACATTAACTTATATGTTTGCGCTTGTTGCGACCCCCATAGTCGCGCACTTGGTATTATGCGCAAATGTGCCAAGTTACAATTAATGGTAAGGCAAAGAGGTTAAGATATGGTATACCGCAGCGCGAAAAAACAGGATTATTTTTTCCTTGTAGTTTAATGATAGGTTTGTTATCCTATTTTTGAAATCGCCATTAGTGCGTCTGGCTTATGGCCGGTTTTTTGTCTCACTCTTCTTGGAAGGGGTGAGGCTTTTTTGTTTTTATTACAAAAGGTTAAAATGAAAGGATGTTTATGTCTAAAGAACAGATAGGCAGTATTGCCCGTACACTGCTGACAGCTGGATCGGGAATTTCTTTGGGGTTGTTGGTTGATCGTTTTGATGTAACTCCTGAAGCGCTGCAAGCTATTTTAGAGTTAATGGAAAGGATGATGGGGTCAATTCAAGGTTTTCTGAGTTTGCTGGGTATCTTGGTTGCGCAAGGGTGGTCGTTGCATCAGAAAATACAAAAATCTAAAGAAATCAAAAATTTAAAAAAGGGAGCTCAGTATAATGATTAAAAAAATAGTGCTTTTGGCATCAGTGGTAATTTTAGGGGCCTGTTCAATATCTTGTAGTGATAAGTTCACTAATGCTAATGAACACATCTTAAATACGGCGCAGAGCGTTTATGAATTGCGCTTAGCTGGAGAAGTTAAGGCTGATAAGGCTTTGCTGTATCAAAGTGAAATCGAAAACGCCTATAAATATACTAGTGATGGAAGCGTATTATGCGATAGCAATGAAGATGCCGCCAAGGATAAGTTTGAAGATGCTGAAGATATTTTGAATGCCATTGATAATCAGCTCAGCGTTAATGAAATGCAGCAGCTTGTTGAAATAAAAGGAGAATAAAACTATGGCCGTTACTACTGAAAATATTACGGATATGCTCAGGCAAGTTGTTGAGCTTTTGAAAATCGATGATGATGAGAAGATTGATTTGGCGATCGATATTCTAACGCTTGTTATTAATTTTGTTGGTGCAAAAAATATCGTTGATGTGTTTGAAAACGGGGTTCAGAATGCCTTTGAGGGTATTTCTGAGCTTATTACCGGAGAAAACGCTGATTTGACGTTTGAACAACGTGCCGAGAAAATGAGGCTTACACGCTCCAAACTGGATGATTTGTTTGAAGAAATGGGCACAGTTCAAGGAAATTTAGCGCTTTAGTATTTAAATGGATGCTTGCATTTGTGGGTGATTGTCTTCTTATATATTGTTATCGTGAAAGATTATAAAAGCATAGGAATAATTATGAATAAGATACATCAATCCGGTTTGCTATATATGGGTGTTTTTCTGGCTATGGGCATTGCGCTTGGCGGGTATTTTATTGGCCAGACAATGTATAACGCAAAGGTGGCTTTGAACACGGCGGAGGCTAAAGGTTTGGCAGAGCGGCGCGTAACGTCTGATCGTGCGAACTGGGATATTGGTTTTAGTGTTTCTGGCGCAAAGAAAGAAGATATCCCCGCGCTGTATAAAAAGTCAGAAGCTAATCAGAAAATTATTATTGATTTGTTGAAAGAAAACGGCTTCACGGATGATGAGATTAAAATAGGTATCATAGATTATTATTACGAAGAGTATCGTGATGAAGATCGGAAATTAGTAGATGAAAGGCATCAGCTTTCCGGTTCAATCAGTGTTGAAACTGATAAGGTGCATTTGATTTCTAAAGTTAGGGGCGTGGTTAATAAGCTTATAGCTAAAGGGATTAATATAAATAATGGCGCTCCGAGCTATTATTTCACCAAGCTTAATGATATCAAGCCCGAGATGTTACGCGAAGCTACGCAAAATGCGCGCATTGCCGCTAATGAATTTGCAGAGAATGCTGGTGTTAGCGTTGGTGGAATAAGAAGCGCGCGGCAGGGTGGCTTTATTGTCAGAGATGCAGGTAAAGATTATGGAGATACCGGTGAGATTGAAAAAGAAGTGCGCATAGTTACGACAATTACATTTTATCTAACCGACTAATTAATGAGTTTTGCTATATTCGAACCTTGGGTTGTTAATGTGCCTTTTTTATTAAGACTGTGTAAAATATGCTTACTTGCCAAGAGTTTCAAATCCAAAATATCCAAAACATATCCATGCGTGTTCATTATACGCCTGGTCTTGATGTTAAAAAGCCCCTCGTTATTGGAGAGCATGGACTTCTCGGTGGTTGTAAAACCCGTTACAGCGAAGCTATGATGTCGGCCCAGGCTGTGTGAAAACACCAAAGCTTTCTCATATTTATAGCATATTCATGGTATAAATGTAGCAGTTTAAAGCTACTATGGTGTGAGGCAAAATGAAGCGTTATATTGAGGGTACAGAACGTTCTCAAGCTACTTTATTTCCTGAAAGCCTTGATAATTATATTTCTGAAGACAATCCAGTCAAGGTTATTGATCTTTTTGTTGATGAAGTAGATCTAAGGAAGATGGGTTTTAAAACGATCCCAGCAGAAACTGGTCGCCCATCTTATCATCCTTCGACGATGTTAAAGCTCTATATTTACGGTTATCTCAATCGTATTCAGTCCAGTCGTCGATTGGAACGTGAGGCTGGGCGTAATGTTGAGCTTATGTGGTTGTTAAGAAAGCTTGTTCCCGATTTCAAAACGATTGCAGATTTTCGCAAAGATAATACCTGCGCTATTCAGCAGGTTTGCCGTGAATTTGTGCTTTTGTGCCGCAAGCTCGATTTATTTTCTGATGCGTTTGTTGCAATAGATGGCAGCAAGTTTAAGGCTGTCAATCATCGGGATTTGAACTTTACGCGCGCAAAATTGAAATACCGCCTAGATCTTATTGATAAAAGCATTGCAAAATATTTAAAGCAAATAGATAGCGCAGATCACCGGGAGGCTCCTGATTCAAAGGTCAAAGTGGAGAAACTTGAAAACAAGATTTCTAAGCTCAAAGAAGAGATCAAAAAACTAAATAAAATTGAGATAGCATTAGAGGCATCGCCGGATAAACAAATATCCTTTACTGACCCGGATGCTAGGTCTATGAAAACTCGTGGCACAGGCGTTGTTGGCTATAACGTGCAAGCCGCTGTAGATACACGCCACCACATTATTCTTGCCCATGAGGTTACAAATATTGGTCATGATAGATCGCAGTTATTTAATATGGCTAAGCAAGCTGGCGCGGTTATTGACAGTGAAAATTTAAAGGTGGTTGCCGATCGTGGCTATTATAATGGCGAAGAAATTTTAGCGTGTGAGCAATCTGGCATCACCACATTTTTACCAAAACCTCAAACATCAGGTAATCAAGCAAAAGGCTTGTTTGGTAAACATGATTTTATATATAACGCTGTTTCTGACAGCTATGAATGCCCTGGCGGTGAGATCGCTAAATACCGTATGAGCAGTGAAGAAAAAGGTAAGATCATTCGTCGCTACTGGTCATCCTCTTGCACTGGATGCTCTTTAAAAACCAAATGCACTACAGGAAAATACCGCCGTATTAGTCGTTGGGAGCATGAAGGTGTTCTTGATGCCATGAACGAACGACTTGGAGAACACGTTGATATGATGAACATTCGCAAATCAACGGTAGAGCATCCCTTTGGAACTATTAAACATTGGATGGGCGCAACACATTTCCAAATGAAAACAATAAAAAAGGTCAGTACAGAAATGAGCCTGCATGTTCTCGCTTATAATTTGAAACGTGTAATGAACATCATGGGGGCAAAGCCACTGATGGAAGCCATGAGGGCGTGATAGGCTCTTAATTCTTAGAATAACGCCCTAAATATGCCCATTAAGTCTACTTTTACCGTAAATATTGAGTTTGTAAGCGTATATGATAAAATAATCAGTGGAATCCAAATATTTAAGCAACGGGATGTATTCTTGAACAACAAACTTCTTATAGACCGCGTTTTCACACAGCCTGGGCCATAAGAGATTGTGGTTTTCCAACATTAGAAGTCGATGCTACCAATTCCAATAATAACTATAGTGGCGGAGAACTTAAGAAGTTTACTATGGAAAGGCACGCAGGAGACCTCCGAGATGCTTTTTTGTGGGCTTCAAAACGAGAGGCAGCATGGCTCAGAAATAAATTTGCTCTTGCAGGACACAGTATGGGAGGTTATTCCGTTTTAGAAATGGCAGCTCAGATGGCAGAAGATGTGAAGTTTGTTGTTGCCTTTTCTCCAGTTATTTCAGGAAAACAAGTAAAAGCGGCTTGGGATCCACAGCATTTAAAAACATGGAAACGTGATGGTTTTTTTGAAGTAAAAGGTGATTTTTTACAGGAAGGCACCCTACCTTGGAGCGTCTGGCAAGAATGGGAAAAGCATGATGTTAGAACAGTGGCTGACAAGCTGACGATGCCTATTTTATTTGTTGTTGGGGCTGATGACGTTGTTATACCGGCTAGAGATGTAGAAGAGTTCGCAGATTCTTTGCCTAACGGGCATCCAAATAATCGGGTTGCTGTCATTCAAGGCGCAGACCATCTTTTTCAATCTCCAGACGGTGTTATTCAAAATGGCGAACTCTTTCAGCAAGTGGGAAAATTTATAGATACTTTAGATCGTTAGCCTTGGTTCTCTTATTATAAGCCGGGTATATGATCTTTTCTGTACATACGAGGACCATAAAAATAATAAATTACGATAAAGTATTGAAATAAAAGTTATTGTGGTGAATAAAAGTGTGCAATATAATTTTTTAAATCATAAATTCTAGTTTAGAAAAGAGGAAACCCTTGTACATACTTTGTCTTAATTGCGATGACCGCCCTGGAGTTGTCGCCGCTGTTGCTACGACTTTAAGCAATACAAACTGTAATATTGAGGAATCGTCACAGTTTAATGATAAACTTTCCGATCAGTTTTTTATGCGCGTGGTTTTCTCTGCGGTATCGGAAGGAGCCGGAGAAAATTTTAGGGCCGCCTTTATAGGCGTTGCCAAAAATTTTTCCATGACTTGGCAAATTACAGAGATGGATGAGCCGGTTAAGGCGTTAATTTTTGTCTCTAAAGCAGATCATTGCTTGAACGATATTATTTATCGCTGGCGGACGAAGCACCTCGATATAGATATTGTGGGCGTGGTATCAAATCATGAGACAAACCAGCATCTGGTAGAGCAGTTTGGGCTGAAATATTATTATTTGCCAACTTCTGCGGAGGGTAAAGATGATCGCGATGAGCAAATGGTGAAGATTATTGAAGACACAGGATCCGAGCTTATTGTGCTTGCGCGTTATATGCAGATTATGTCGGAAGAGATGTGCCAAAAGTACTCGGGGCGGGTTATTAATATTCACCACTCATTTTTGCCGGGATTTAAAGGCGCACGACCTTATCACCAAGCTTATGAGCGTGGTGTGAAGATTATTGGAGCGACGGCGCATTTTGCGACTAGTGATCTGGATGAAGGCCCTATTATAGAGCAAGATGTGGTGCGTATCGATCACCGTCATTGTCCAAAGAAATTACAAGCTATGGGGCAAGATACGGAGGCTAGAGTGCTTGCACGTGCTATTGAGATGTACACCGAAAGACGAATATTCCTGCATGGTAACAGGACTGTTATTTTGTAATAATGGGGTTGGACTTTTAAGGATTACTTTATATACTCTTATGCAACTATAGGAGTTTGAAGTGATTAATAAGTGCTTTGGTGACGTTTTGTCATTCGCGAAGATTTCAACCAAATCCAAGATTTTCTCAATGCTGGCGCTGGTCGCGCTGGCAGATTTTCTGTTTTATGACTACGATATTGGTTGGGTATTGGGATTTTTTGGGTGCTTGCTCGTTGGAGCATTTTCGCTTCATAATTCCGCGTTGCTGAAATCTCGAATGGCAGTGGTAATCGTCCTGTTTACTTTGGGGCAATGTTTTCTTTTGTTTGAAAAATCGAGTGATTTGTCGTTTGTTTTGATGATTCTTGGATTGGTAAGTCTTTCGTTGTTGAGGCGAGATGACTGGAAGAAAGATGCAGGCCAATGGGGGCGTTTATGTTTTTTCTCGTTGCTACGTTTTATGGGGCCGTTGAATAGATTAAGCCGAGGGTATAAACGTTATGTTTACAAGCATCCATCTCAAAACATATTACAAACGTTTTTTCGGGGGTGGTTCTTACCAATATTTCTATCGCTAGTTTTCTTGTACTTATTTGCAAGAGCTAATCCAATAATGATGGATTGGTTGGATAATATAGATATTAAGATCTTGTTCTCTGTTCTTTCATTTTGGAGGGTTGTCTTCTGGGTTATTGTGGCGAGTTTGGTCGTTTTGGTTATTAGGCCTCGTCTTAAGTTAAGTGGATGCAAAAACAAGGGATCTGTTAGTGTCAAAAGCAATGATATTAGAGATTTTGCGCGGTGGGTATTTACCAAAGATGCCGTATTGCGTTCTTTGGTGATTTTTAATCTGATGTTTGCGCTGCAAACGTTTATGGACGTGAATTATTTATGGGCTGAAGGTGCCTTGCCAGAAGGTGTCTCATATGCGCAGTATGCTCATAAAGGGGCCTACCCGCTAATCGTTACGGCTTTGCTGGCAGCTTTGTTCGCGTTGGTTACGCAAAGTGCAAAGGAAGAGATCTCTGGATCAAAGATTATTTCTGGTTTGATGTATTTGTGGATTGGGCAAAACGTATTTCTTGTGTTTTCAGCAATTTATCGTACGTCTCTTTATGTCGAGATTTATGCGCTGACTTATATGCGCGTGGCGGCGTTTATATGGATGGGGCTGGTGGCTTGTGGTTTGATATGGATTATTCTGCGCGGGGCGTTGGGTAAGTCTAATAGGTGGCTGATTAATGCGAATGTTTTAACGTTGCTTACTGTTCTTTATATTACGAGTTTTGTTAATGTTGGTGGCGTTATAGCGCATTATAATGTTGCGCATTCGAAAGAAGTTTCCGGGAAGGGTGTTGCTCTTGATGTGACTTATCTTCGTGAGATGGGAACGGTAGCTATTCCGGCTTTGCAAAAATATGACGCGCAGGCTGGCACGCAGTGGTCGGCTCCTTTTCAGCAGCGCTTGAAACGCAATATGGTAGATTGGCGTCATTGGACGTATAGCAAGCATCGTTTATTGAAATCTTTGGAAGGTTCATAAAATATTTATGGAGAGTAAAATAGCTCCTAGCGTATATTGTAAGAGTTTCGACTTGGTCTGGTAAATTATACCATATGTGCAGAAGCATTGTTTTGGGGTGTTTCAGTAGGGGTTTGCATATATTGTTGTTGCTCGGTAATGTTGGTGGCGGCTGTTGCAAAGTCGTTACTGGCCGTTCCTTCTAATGAAGCAAGTGTTTTTGGCTTAAAATGATCTTCCCATTTTGTTTCTGGTGGTTCAACATCCTGTTTTGCGTTTGGTATAGTTTCAGGCTTTTCGTTGTTATTTTTCGCTATTAATTCTTGCTCTGCATTATGTTCGGTCAGTTCTTCGCGGTATAACTTAATTTCTGCCAAAGCGGCTTTGTAGGTTGCACCTTCTATGCGCGCATCTCTTACTTTATCAATTTTATCATCAGCCCAAAAGAATCGTACAGAGTCATGAACCCATGAGTCATTTTCTTCGATAATCTTGTCATAGTGATCCACCTTGGCCTGTAAGCGAGTTTCAAGATCATCTAATGCCTCTGGGTCTTTAGAGAATTCATGGTTTTTGAAAATTTTAACCTTATCGCGGAAGGATAAATCTTCCCCGCTAGAGCCATCAGGTAACTTGCCTTCTTCAATGGCATAGACATTGAGGTTTCTATAGTTTTGTAGTCTTGGTGCGCCTGAGGATTCAACTTTATCACGATACTTAACAGCTTGTTCACTGCGTTCAAAGCTTCTCTCTAGATCCTCTGTGACCTTATAAGCTTCCACGGCCTGATCTGTTGCAATACCCACGGTAATCGCGGTTGCAATTGGTGCCACTACTGTTGCGACTGTGGCGGCTGCTCCTGTTGTGGTGACGGCTGCTGCCATACCACCGATTTTTACTGCGGCAGCTGTAGTAACTGCCGCTGCACTACCGCGAGCAATTTTTGCGTCTAAAGTTTTTTCTTTGGAGATTTGATAGCCTGCATCAACAACCATCACCGCGATATTTGCTTTTGTAACCATGCCTTTTAGGGCATTTCCTGCGCCGCCGGCGATATCCATCGCTAGATCAATACTACTTACGGCAACATCGGCACCACTAACAGCTATACCTGTCTTATCGTCAGCGTCTATCGCTGTTTTAAGGCCAATAGCACCCATTCCCAGACCCGCTGCGCCAACGCCGGCATTGATGCCTTTTGCGCCTTTTGGAATGTTATCGATTTCAGGACCGTTTTTCGCTACTTTTTCTGCTTCGGGCGCTGGTTTATGCTCGGTTTTAGCGGTTTTTTCAGTTTCTGGAGGAGGGGGCTCCTCTCCGTCTAGGGGTGGTTCGAGTGTTGTATCTTTTTGGGCTATTTCTTCAGTGGGTTGCTCAGGAGTGTTCGTTTGCTCTGTCGCCACTTCAACAGGTGGTTCTTGAGCGTCGTTTGTCTGCAGTGTGCCTGCAGTGTTTTTATCTGTTAGGTTTTGTGGTTCTGGTTCTTTTGTTTCAGGTGCTTGGGCAACAGTATCGGCAGGCGTCGTTTCAGGAGAATCCAAGATTTTTAAACCCGGATGATCTACAATCTTTTCCAGTTCATTAATCTTGCCATCAGGGTCATGTACTTCTATGTAACCATTATCATTATATTCATTAACAGGTTTAAATTCAAAATCATTTCCTTTTAGAATTTTTTGGACATCCATCCAATCGGTTCCAGCATCTGTTCTCTTGATAATTCGAACTTCTTGACCAGCGTCGTTTACCCTTGTCTCTATTTTTCCGGCTTCCATTAGGTCAACAAATCGGTTGGCAGACCTAGCACCTAAAAGATCATCTACAGCATCGATTCCGCCTGATTGGTAAATGTGTTCAAACTTGTTGTATAAAGGTTCACCCAATTCCTCTTTGTCAAAATCAAAGGCAAATTGACGCATTGTCGTGCTTTTTTTATTTAGGTCTTCAATTTCTTCCTTCAACTCGTAAATTTGGCCGCTTTTTATCATATCAAGCGCTTGGGCGCGATAACTGTCCCAGTCTGTGCTTTGGGGCAGAATTTTATCACCTGAAACCCTCATTGTTTCTTGGGCAATGTTCTGTTGTGCATTAACGTAGTCCTCAGCTAAGCTTGTCTTTTGTTGTTCCTGAAATTTGAGTTTTGCTTCGTAGCGTGTGTTCTCTCCCAATCCAAAACGCGCGCGACCTTCTTTATCGCCGTACATTTCAATAAGGTCGGAATATATCTCTGGCATAGCTTTATCGAAAAATTGGACCTTATCCTCATCAGATAGTCGCGAGACAACGCTTTTAATACTTTCTACGTAATATTCACTTTTCTTAGAACCAGAAAATATTCTCTGCGTTTCTTCCCATGTCTCAGAGTTTTTAACACTATCCATGACTTCTTTTGGGATTTCAAAGTCAGCATCATTCAAAGCAGCGATCAGTTGTTCCTTATTAGTAGGTAACTGCCCCCATTTCGGATAGCCTTCTATTAGGACTTGATGAATTCGCGCTTGGATTTCAAT
>Ga0209692_10004081_pt1 | contig 13515 bp, 13 predicted proteins | sample tdDd472_FD_187129 | JGI IMG/M metagenome (GOLD analysis project Ga0209692, IMG submission 187129) | Marine sediment microbial communities from the Atlantic coast under amendment with organic carbon and nitrate - tdDd47.2 (SPAdes)... | ecosystem: Environmental > Aquatic > Marine > Coastal >...
CCGACCAAATTGATGAAGGAACTCGACTACGGCAAGGGTTATGCCTACGACCATGATGCGGAGGATGGCTTTTCAGGGCAGGATTACTTCCCCGAAACCATGGGGCGCAGGCGTTTCTACAAGCCCGGCGAGAAAGGGTTTGAGCGGGAAATCGCTAAGCGGCTTGCCTATTGGGACGAACTGCGCAAGAAACGCAATGACGACGCTTGAGGCGTTTCATACCGGAGGGTAGTCTGCTGCCATGTCTTTAAAAATGATCCTGTTCATAGCCGCTGGCGGCGCTGTGGGCGCAGTTGGGCGCTATGGTGTGATGAGCGCCGTAGGGCAGCTTCATCTGTTTGAGAAGCCGTTTCCTTTGGGAACGCTGGCGGTCAATGTGTTGGGCTCGTTTGTTCTTGGGGCAATCGTTGAAATTTCGGCGCTTTACTGGTCGCCGAGCCCGGAGGTGAGGGCCATGGTTGTTGTCGGTATGTTGGGGGCGTTTACGACGTTTTCCACCTTCTCCATGGATGTTTACTACCTGGGAACGCGAGGCGACATGAGTGGGGCCTGGCTCTACATGGCGCTTTCCATCATCTTAGGGGTCGGCGCGTTTTTCGGGGCGATCCATCTGTTCAGGACGCTATTCGCATGAGCGGCGTGACACACCGTAAGATCAAGGCTGATGAGGCCGACCTCAGGCTTGATCGCTGGTTCAAACGCCATTATCCGGGATTGGGACATGGTCGTCTGGAGAAGATGCTGCGCAAGGGGCAGGTGCGGGTAGACGGTAAACGGGCCAAGGGCAATACGCGTCTGGAAGCCGGTCAGGAAATCCGCGTGCCGCCCATGGAAGCGACGGACAAAGACGCCAAAGCCAAACCCAAGGCGGCCCAATACCAGATGACCGCCGAAGAAGCCAAGGCGCTCCAGGACCGGGTTCTTCATATTGATGAGCAGGTTATTGTTATCGATAAACCGGCAGGATTGGCCGTCCAGGGGGGAAGCAAAACCACCAAACATCTGGATGCCATGCTCGACGCCTTGAGGTTTGAGAAAGATGAAGCACCTCGGTTGGTGCATCGGCTCGACAAAGATACGTCCGGTGTTTTGGTCTTAGCCCGTACGGCCAAGGCTGCGACCTCTCTCACCAAAGCGTTCCGCACCAAAGACGTTCGCAAACTCTATTGGGCGGCGGTAACCCCCTCGCCCAAGATGGATAAAGGCAAGATCAACGCACCATTGATTAAGATGCCTGCAGGAAGCGGCGAAAAGGTTGTGGTGGATGAGGAATTCGGGAAAAAGGCGCAAACCTATTTCCAAGTTGTCGAGCAGGCGGCGAAAACGGCCGCTTGGCTGGTCATGGAGCCGGTGACTGGTCGAACTCACCAATTGCGGGTTCATTGCCTGATGCTGGATACGCGAATTGTCGGCGACGGTAAGTATGGCGGAACCGAAGCCTTTGCTCTGGGTAAGGAAATCGCCTCCCAACTTCATCTGCACGCCCGGGGTATTCGGTTTCCTCATCCGAATGGTAAATTGATCGAAGTATTTGCCCCCTTACCGGAACACATGAAGAGAACTTGGTCTTTCCTTGGCTTCGATGAAGCTGATCCCGATGCATCGAATTTTTCAGTATTTGAAGATTAGAATCCGTTATTCAAATATTCGTTTTATTTGTTTCATTAATAGTGACGGCGATGAGTCCTTGAAGCATTCGGTTTCGTTCTGAAAAAGAAACTCCGCTACGTCGAATCTAAAAGAATTTTCTATTTGGTTAATATCGGCCATTCGTTCTTTCTGATAAATTGGTGGCGATAATAATAAAATTTTAAGAAACGGTTGCCAGATTTTCCTATTGATACTTAATGGGGCTTGGTTTATGGTCATACCAATTAAGCCGAGAAGCTGTATTTGCTTAAGAAGTATCCTGGGGTGTGAGACGTGGGTAGAACAGGGGAGTCGCGATACAGGAAGCTAGCCCGACAAAAGAAAGTAAAAAGGGTCGCTTTTTATACGGTATCGCTTGCCATTATAGCGGCATTATTTGCTGGAGCTTAGGGTCAGAACTCATTAATCTGATGCAATTCTGTTCATTCGATTTAGCCGAGGGTAAGGAGGAAGAGCGCAGGAAGGGTCATTCCCTTTCAAGACCTTTCGACGCAGTCCCTCGGTTAAATCGAATGAACCCTTCGGGCGTTCCGCGTCTTTGCGCCGGGAGGGCGTCGCCAACCCTTGAAAACCAGGCAGGTTTCCTGCGGCTTGGCTCCTACCCCGGCACAAAGATGCGGACGCAGAATGGATCAAATTAATGGGTCCTGACCCTAGGGTCAGGACCCATTATCTGACTCTATCGGCCTAATCAGTTCGGTAGCAGTCTAAGTATGGGATGGCTGCAATGATTTCTTCGCGAATATAGAACACATCCCCCCTATGTGGGCGCGCTGAGGCCGCTTGAAACACCATCATTCCGTGATCGGTCAAAAATCGATCAATACGGCGGCGTTGGTTTTCGGAATGATATTCAAGATAAACGACCTGAACGCGGGGGAGTATACTGCTTATCTCCTCAAGGATTTCCGCCTCGCATCCTTCCGTATCGACTTTCACGATGATCGACTGAGCGCCCTCGGTAAGCTCGGGCAAAACCCGTCCCGCCTTGCGCAATTCGATGGGATGGGAGGCGAAAGGATTCATAGTCTGCTTGATCGAGCTACATTCGCCACCAAAACCAGCCACCTCAATTTCGGTTTCCTTGTCGTGGTCGAATAAACCGAAGGGGTGGTGAGTAATCCGGTCGATATCTTTGATGTTTCGTTCAAGCACGGGAATCGTCCATGGGTTGGGCTCGAAGACGTGGATTTGGGCGTTAGGGTAGGAGATGGCAAAAAACAACGATGCCGCGCCGATATTTCCGCCGATGTCGAGGACACAGTCAACGGTCTGTCGGTCGATGGGGGGCGCAGGGAAGGTTTTCCCTGAAAATATCTCTTTGACGGTGAGAATTTGATTTTCAGATTTGAACACAGTGAATTCTCGGGGCGATCCCAAAAATTCAAAGGTGAAGGTTCCTAAAAGTCCTTCGTGAAATTGAGGTTCGTGCTTTTTTTCCATGACAGCAGAATAGTTGAAACCGGACAACGGGGCTAGGAGTAGCTTTGGGAGAAGAAAAAAGGATAGCTTGCTAAGCCTTTTTGAGGACTGCATTATTTTACGATGCTTGGAAAACAGTCGGAGATATCGGTGCTTGTGGTCGGAACGCCCAGGCGGGCGGCGTTTGCCGATACGATGCTGCAGGATATTGACCGCGGTTTTCGTTTAAGTGGTGTTGATTCTCAGCTGGTTCTTCTTGAGAGCGACGATCTTCAACCCTATTTCGATAAACGCGATGAACTGATCAATGCGGGAAGGGAGGTCTGTCAGTTCGACCTCAATGCGTCTTTCTCCATTTCCGCTCTTGAATGTGAGCCGCGACCCAGGCGGTTTACTTTGTTGATCGATCATCCATATTTTCATCTGGAGAGATTGCTGTCGTGTGATCGTGAGGTTGAAATCGGTGTGGTCGACCGGACCCATATGACAGCCCTGCAAGACTATGGTCTCGATTTTCCCGTTCGGTTCGTTCCCCATGGTGGCCCAGACCCTGATCTATTGCCTTTACCCATGGAGCAGCGGGACATTGATGTCCTCTATTGCGCCAATCTTTCCCCGCTAATCTTTGAGCCGGTCTTTATGCGCGAACTGGAAGGCCTCCCTGTACCGTTAAAAACCTTAGTTACGGAAACGATTAATCTCGTCATGGGAGGGCGGAGTGATATTCATGCTTCCCTTCGAGAAGCCTGCCAAGCCACACAGCGGCAGCCCCTTTCAGCGTTACCTGCGGAACATCTGAAAATAGCCTTAAACTTAATCGAGGGTTTGACCGTCTCTCTTCAGCGCCGGGATGTCGTGGAGGCTCTGTGCCGAATTCCGGGTGGAAATGTTCATATCGTTGGCAATATTCCCGATATTTTGAGCCGGGAGGCCCTCAACCCGCTTCCCAATGTCGAAATCCATGGTCTGCTCCCGTTTCCTCAGGTCATTGATATGATGCGGCGGGCGAAGCTCTTGGTTAATTCTAATTTTTCTCTGTCGGGGGGAGCTCATGAACGCATTTGGCAGGGAATGGCCACGGGATGCGTCCTTCTGACAAATGACAGCAGCTTTATGCGGGATAGCTTTACCCACGGTCGGGACATCCTGTTCCTGCCCGAAAACCCGACACATTTGCCGGGATTGGTTGAAGAGTGGCTGGAAACGCCGGAATGCTTAGCGGAAATGGCGGCGCAGACGTCTATAGCATATCGTGAAAACCATCTTTGGAAACACCGGATGGCTTCGCTTTTTTCACCCAACTGAATTTAAAAAAGAATCGCCACTTATCTGCGCTCTTTTAAATTTTCCACATTGACCGGAAGGGTGATGATAACGGTTGTGCCTTTTCCTACGTCGCTTTCGATATTCAAACGTCCTCCGTGCATTTCCACCAATTTTTTTGATATGGGCAGGCCGAGGCCGGTTCCTTCAACCAGGTGATCGAGGCCATGCTCGGCCTGTCCGTATTCGCTTAATACCTTGGGGATGTCTTCTTTGGCGATCCCAACGCCGGAATCAGCCACCCGTACGGTGAGTTTGGTTGGATTGTCGGCGGTGACGCAGACCGCGACAGTCCCGCCCTGTGGGGTGAATTTTATGGCGTTGGATAGGAGGTTGAGGAATACCTGCTTGATGCGGCGGGCATCACCAATGATTGTCTTGGGGATGTCCGGAGCGGTTTTTTCAAACAGTTCGATCCCGGCTTCTTCGGCGCGATGTCCAATAAGGTCGAGGCATTCAAGTAGTATCTGCCGAGGGTTGACCGCATCTTGGGATAGATCGACGGTTCCAGACTCAATTTTGGAGAGGTCCAGAATGTCGTTAATCAGTTCAAGTAAATGATGGCCGGAACTCCTGATAATCTTGACGTACTCGCCGTATTTCGTTGGAGCAACGGGGCCCAATACTTCCGATTGAATGGCATCGGAAAAGCCAATGATAGCATTGAGCGGGGTTCGCAACTCATGGGACATGGAGGCCAGGAACGTGCTTTTTGCGCTGGCCGCATCTTCCGCGGTTTGCAGCGCTTCCTTAAGCGATGATTCGGTCAAATGGCGACGCTCTATTTCCAACAGCAGTTCGTGGGTCCTTTGCTCAACCCGCTCCTCAAGTTTTTGATTGAAGGTTCTGAGCTGTGCTTCCAATTCTTTTCGTTTCGTAATGTTTTTTACGAAGCCTTCGAAATAGGCGGCGCGCCCTACTGTTTCCGGCACGACCCTGGCCGTTTCCGAAATCCAGATTGTTGATCCGTCTTGGCGATAGACTTGGCTTTCGAAGTTTTCGATTTGGCCTTCCGTATGGAGCGCCTCGATAAATTCGTCCCGGCGGCCTTTTTCTACGTATAGCTGCTCTGAGATATTCGTCAGCGTTGCAATGAAGGATTTGACTGAGTCGTAGCCATACATTTCGGCAAGCGCGTAATTGGCGCGGATGTAGTGTCCATCAACCGTGCTTTGGAAGATGCCGATATTGGCATTTTCGAAAATATCCTTGTAGGTATCGTGTTCGTCGTTCTTGATCGGAAATTTTTGAATTAAGGCCTGTGTCATATAGGAAGCACTTTCTTTCTTATCAGTGGGGATAGCGCAAAAAAATGCCTACCGCCGTGGTCCACTCAAGTTGAACGGCAAGACACCGGTCTAAAGACAGGTCTCCTACGCTTTGCAGCCCGTTTTGGCGTCAGTAAACGCAAAGGACATGCCAAATAGATGAAAGGCCCGATAAGGTGTTCAATGGCAAAGATGCGTGGGTGTCGGTGAGCGAAACGGGCTCTCCATCGGTGGGGAAAGCCTAAAAGTTGGGCATTCGCTCAAAGGGTATTCAGAATTGCATCAGATTAATGGGGCTGACCCTAATTTACAATTGAAGCCGCTGCTTCTCCGTCCGATATTGAAACCAACCAATGATTAATCGGAAAAAGTTTTCCATGCTCAATCTCGCCGTCTTCGATCTGGACGGAACTATTGTCGATTCACAGGATATGATTGTCGCTGGTATGCACAGGGCGGCGGCGCTCCATGGACAGGGGCAGCCAATGCCTCGCGCCGTGCGCCGAGTCGTGGGTCTGCCGCTCGAGGAAGCCGTTGAAAAGTTATTCCCGGAGGCTGACAGGGATAGGGTGCAGGCCTTGACCGAAGCCTACAAGCAGACCATCATCGATATGCGGGCCCGGGGCGAAGAGCATGAGCCGTTGTTTCCCGGCGCGCTGGAGGCGCTCGACGAACTGGACCGTTGGGGCTGGTTGCTTGGAATTGCCACCGGTAAACCCATGCGCGGTCTGGTCAATACCATGAAGCCCCATGGTGTGCTTGAACAGTTCGTGACCCTTCAGACGGCCGATTTGGGGCCCGGCAAACCCAATCCGGATATGCTGCTCCGAGCCATGTCCGAAACAGGAGTGGATAAAGACCGGACGGTGATGATTGGTGATACGACCTACGATATGGAGATGGCTCGCCATGCCGGCGCAAAAGCCGTTGGTGTGGCCTGGGGTTATCATGAAATAGAAGAATTGACCGAGGCGGGAGCGCAAGCCGTTGTTGGGTGCTTCGCCGAGCTTCCCTCGGTGTTAAAAGAAATAATGGAGACCTAAAAAATGGGAAAGCTCTTTAAAATTCTAGGCGCACTAGTCGTCCTGCTGGTTGCTGTCGTTGTTGCTGGTGTGGTGGTGCTAAAGTCGACGGACATCAACCAGTATCGCGACTTGATTGCCGAGCAGGTGAAAAATGCGACGGGCCGGGAGTTGACCCTGGGAGGTGATCTGGAACTGGAGGTTTCGCTCAGTCCTTCGGTGGTGGCCCGCAAGGTTGCTTTTGCTAACGCCCCCTGGGGTTCACGCAAGGAAATGGCGACCATTGATCGTTTTGAAGCCAAGGTGGACTTATTGCCGCTGCTCAGCGGAACCGTACAGGTTTCAAGAGTTATTCTGGTTAAACCGGACGTTCTCATTGAAACCGATAAGAATGGCAAGGGGAACTGGGTCTTTAAGGTTGATGATGCAAAGCAGGCCCCGGCAAAGAAGGATGCTGGGGGAGGCTCCTTGCCGGTTGTCAGGCTTGTTGATGTCGAAGATGCCGTCTTCACCTATCGCGATGGCGTGACAGGGAAGACGACGGTGGTCGCAATCGATCAATTGCGTGCGGGCGCCGACAGTCTTTCGAGCCCTTTGAGCCTTAGTCTGCGCGGCCAATTGAATGGACAGCCCTATGGCCTGGAGGGGCAAATCGGGGCGCCCTCGCGTCTGATATCCGGTGCGCCCTTGCCGGTCGACCTGACAGCTACGGCTGGTGGAGCGACGGTTGCCATCAAGGGGGAGATTACCGACCCCTCTGCAGGTAAAGGATTGGCGCTCAATGTAACGGCAGAAGGCGAAAATATTGCCGATCTCGCGGCTTTTGCCGGAGCGCCTTTACACAAGATCGGTCCCTACAGCGTCAAAGCGACCTTGACCGACCCGAACGGCGGCTACGCCCTCAGCGGTGTTGAGGTCAAAGTTGGCGGTAGCGATCTTTCCGGTGATGTGATGGTGGGGTTGAATGGCGCGGTTCCGGCGATCAATGCCAAGCTTGCCTCTAAAGTCGTCGATCTGGAGGACTTCCTGCCGCCAAAAAGCGAGGCTGATACGCAACCGACCGACACTGAAGAGAAGCCTCAGGCCAAGGGAGGAAAATTATTTTCCAAGGAGCCGCTGCCGCTGGACGGTTTGAAAGCGGTTAACGCCACAATGTCCTATAAGGCTGGGCAAATTATCGCCAAGCCATTCCCTTTGAGTGACGTGTTGGTCAATCTATCCCTTCAAGGGGGTAAACTCGATATCGAGCCCATGACGGCGAAAGTTGCAGAAGGGCTACTCAATTCGGTGATCAATCTAGATGCCGCCCGAAATACCCCGGCGCTAACCCTGACGCTCGACGGGAAGGGCATCGGTCTTGCCAATGCGCTGAAAGTCACCGGCACCAGTGACATGCTCGAAGGAACGCCATTGGATACGGCGATCAATCTGCGTGGTAAGGGACTGTCGGTCGCCGAATTGATGGGCAGCCTGAATGGGGTCGTAAAGGTTACCCTGGGTGAGGGCAAAATTAACAATGCGGTGCTCAGGAAGTTCGGTGGCGATTTGGCGACCTCCACTTTTACGGCGCTGAACCCATTGGCTAAAAAAGACCCCTTTACCGTGCTCAAATGCGGCGTGGTCTATTCCAAGGTGAGGGACGGTCAGGCGGCTATCGACAAAGGAATCGCCTTTGAAACCTCGGCAATGAACATCATTGGCAGCGGCGGGGTCGATTTGAAAGAAGAGATGCTCGATCTGGGCATCAAGACTGAACCGCGTGAAGGGCTGGGCATCAGCGTTGCCGGGCTTGCTAGCGTCGTGCGTTTGTCCGGCCCGTTGTCCGATCCTGGGGTCAAGGTTGACCCTCTGGGAGCAGGGAAGGCCGCCTTGTCGGTGGGGACGGCCATTGCCACTGGCGGGCTATCGCTTCTGGCGGGTGGCGTTCTTGATCGGGCGACGGCGGATAGTGCGCCCTGCGATACGGCCTTGGGCATTAAACCGGCAGCCAAACCGGCCTCTCAGCAGCCCGCCGACCAACAACCGGCGGTGAAGGAAGAACCGAAAAGCCCCAAGGGCGTCCTCGAAGGGATTGGAAAAGGACTTGGCGGACTGTTCGGAGGGCGTTAAGAACAGCCCGTCCCAAACAGCTAAAAACCGGCGGGGCCTCTCCGCCGGTTTTTTTATGACGGAGCACGAAATGGCAGGCGGTCCCGCAAAGCGGTTTTACAAGCAAGCGACTATTGGAGAAGCAGAGGGTGGGGGCTTTAGCGTTCTCTTGGATGGCCGAACTGTCCGGACGCCCGCCAGCGCACCGCTTAGCCTTCCTGCTAGGAGGCTGGCGCAGGCCATTGCCGAAGAATGGGAAGCCCAGGAAGAAAAAATAGACCCCCAGACCATGGGGTTGATGCAATTGGCGGCGACAGCCATAGACCGGGTGACCGGGCGTCATGGTGAGGTAATTGCCGAGATTGTCAAATTCGCAGAAACCGACTTGACCTGTTACCGGGCAGATACGTCGGAAGAGTTGACGGTTCGTCAGGCCAAGGCGTGGCAGCCGGAGCTGGATTGGTTCAATAAGACCTACGGCGTTGCGCTTGTCGTTACATCGGGGATTATGCCCGTGGCTCAGCCGGACGATGTTGCGCCAATGTTGAGCGGGGCAATGGGAAAAATGAGCAGTTGGCAGCTTTCGGCGCTGCATAGCCTAACGGCTGGACTTGGCTCGGTCGTATTGAGCCTTTCCGTTCTGCATGGTCGGCTCGACGGCAAAACAGCCTTTGCTCATTCGCGTCTTGATGAGCTTTTCCAGGTGGAGCTTTGGGGTGAGGATAAAGAAGCGATGGAAAAACGACAGGCCGTGTGTGACGACATGCTTACGGCAGAGCGCTTTCTTCAATTGCTGAAAGATTAAATCATATCCGCTCTAGGGGCGGGCCGTTTTAGGTTTGGGGCAATTCGTGTTTCGGCCTGAAGCCGCCCCTTAATCACCCTCTAGTCGTCTTCTTTGCTTTTGTGCTGGCCATCGGGATTGTTGACCGGCATCGCCAATTTGTCGGTATCGGGTTCACCCACCGCAGGCCATTTTCCAGTTTTAAGTCTCGCGAAAAGGAGCCCTGAAAAGGCGCCTAAAGCCCCTAGGCCGACGAAGACCAGTGGCATCTGGTTGGCCGGAGGCTCCATGCCGATAATTGACCAAATTAAGGCCAGGGTTACGGCGATCAATGCAGATACAGAAATGAAGATAACCGCGAAAAGCATGGCCTTACTCTTAGTTGTGTGTTTCGTCGTCCGACTCTCGGACTGGACGCGCCGGGTAATTTGGACATATGTTTATAGATATAACGGGAAAAACAAAACGCCAAATCGTCAAAGATGGAAATTTGTTTTTAAAAGAGGGGCCCTGTTTTAAGGGAAAGAAAGACGGGCATGGTCAATTTCGATGTCGCCAATTTGAAAATCCTTATCGTTGAGGACAACAAGCAATTCCGTTTTCTTCTACGGACGATATTGGAGGCGCTTGATATCAAAAATCTTCGTGAGGCGTCTAATGGTGAAGAGGCCTTGGAGGTTTTGAAGAACTTCAAAGCCGATATAGCCATCGTCGATTGGCGAATGGATGATGTGGACGGTATCGAGTGTATTCGCCGAATCCGCTCTGGTGAAGGCGGCTGTGATTCTTATCTGCCCATCGTCATGATGACAGCTTATTCGGGAATGGGGTTGGCTAAGGGGGCGCGGGATGCGGGAGTTAATGAGTTTCTTCGTAAGCCGGTTGAAGCGCGGCAACTGATCCGCGCCCTCGTAGATGTTATCGATTCGCCAAGACCCTTTATTAAAACCGGTGACTATTTTGGACCCGACCGTCGCAGAAAGAACCAGCCTTTTGAGCATGACGAATGCAGGCAGGAGCAAAAATTTCTGATCCCGCCTGACGAATACAAACTTTAGAATTTCTTCTATCTCGTTCGCGGCTGATTCCTTCTTCTTTTTTTTAGATTTATCGTGTTACTTTTAGCTGCTGAGAAATGCACGTATGGGCTGAATAAGAAGAACGGCGCATGGGGTGGTATGCATGTCGGGATACCGGCTGGATCGACTGAACTTTCTTGTTGTCGACGACAACAAGCATATGCGCGCCTTGGTAAAAACCATTCTCTTCGCTCTAGGGGCTAAAATCGTTAGTGAAGCCGTTGATGGCGCCGACGCCCTTAAAGCGCTTAGCCATCTGACGCCGGATATTGTGATCTGCGACTGGAATATGTCTCCGCTCGATGGAATGGATTTTGTGCGGTTGGTGCGGACCGGAGAAGATAGTCCCAACCCCTTCGTTCCGGTCATTATGCTGACAGGTCACACGGAGACCTCACGGGTTGTGGAGGCGCGAGACGCCGGGGTGAATGAGTTCCTTGCTAAACCGATTTCGGCGAATGGACTCTACCGACGTATCCGCGCGATCATCGAAAATCCACGCCTCTACATAAAGAACAAGGGATATTTCGGTCCTGACCGACGGCGGCGTCAGGTCGAGAACTTTCCGATGGAACGCCGTAAAGCCGATGCGGAAAAAGAAGTGGGACAGTCACCTTCCTACGAGCGCAAAAAACTTAATCAGGATGAAGTTTCCGCGCTGCTTGATGGTGGCTATGGGTAGAAAGGATGCAGCCGATTGATGTGGGTGGGTTTTTTGGCGTTGCAGTTACGAGAAACTTTGCCTCGCAGGGCCGGTCTGCTATCAAGATAAAAACAAGGACGGCTTTAAGGTGGTTGTGCTGGAAAGCATAGGCCGTTTTTGAGGAAGATGAGAATGGCTGACGAAAAAAACGATAAAGACAAGCAAGAAGAAGATGCAAACGCAGAACCGGCTACCTTGATTGAGCCGCCTTCGACCTTGCAGGAAAAAGTCGGGCCGCCTCAACCCGGTGGGGTCGATATGGCCGCCCTTGAACGGGCTGAAGCGGTGATCTCCAGTCTTTCCGATCAGTACTTGGATTGGGTCAAAGACGATCTGGAAAATATCCAAAAGGCCTACGATGCTTTGCAGGCGAAGGGCGGCGCTGACCAGGAAGCGCTGAAGAAAATTTTCCAGATTTCCCACGACATTAAAGGCCAGGGTGGAAGTTTTGGCTATGAGTTGATGACGACAGTGGGAAGCTCGCTTTGCCGTTTCATTGAGGGAAAAGATAGTATCGGCCTCCATCACCTCGATATCGTTAAGCTGCATATTGATACGCTTAAGGCGATTATTAAGCAGGATATCCAAGGCGATGGTGGTGACCTGGGCAAACAACTCCTTACCGGCCTGACCATGGCTGCGGAAAAAGTCGCCAAACCCTAGAATCGGGGTTATTTGAAAAATAGGGCGCTCATTTTGAGCGCCCATTTTCGTTGCCTGGGCTCTGTTAGGCTGTTAGAGCAACGATGTTGACGTTGCTGAAATGGAAAAGAGCCCCGCCGATGAAGAAAACCGGCCCCTATCATGGTGGAAACCTCAAGGCCGCCGAGCGATTGTTCGGCGCACCGGCGAAGGGGTGGCTCGATTTATCGACCGGGATTAATCCTTGGCCTTATCCGGTGGCGGTTCTCCCCTCAAGCGCTTGGTCCAGACTTCCAGATGAGGGCGATGTGCAAGGTCTGCTAGCGGCGGCGCGAGGTTACTACGGTTTGGGCGACGAGGCCGGTCTGGTCGCCGCGCCCGGCACCCAGGCTCTTTTGCAGGCCTTGCCGCAGGTGCTTTCGCCTCAAAAAGTCGCCGTGGTTTCTCCAACCTATGGCGAGCATGCCCATAGTTGGGCCGCGGCAGGCCATGAGGTGACAGAAACGCCGACCCTGTCGGAAGCCGTGTCGATGGGCGAGGTGGTGGTAATCGTTGAGCCCAATAACCCCGATGGCCGGATCAGCGGCAAGAAAAAACTCAAGGAAACAGCCCGGGAGATGGCGGCCAAAGGCGGCCTTCTGATTGTTGATGGGGCATTCGCCGATGTTGCGCCGGAGGCCGATGTCGCCAATTTGGCTGGAATGCCGGGGCTGCTGCTTTTGCGCTCGTTCGGTAAGTTTTTTGGGCTTGCCGGGGTGCGTCTGGGCTTTGCCGCAGGAGAGAAACCTTTGATCGAAACCCTGGCGGCGCGCCTCGGCCCCTGGGCGGTCAGTGGTCCGGCTATCGCCCTGGGGGAGAGGGCTTTTCAAGACCGATCCTGGATTGAGGCGACAAGGAACCGCCTGAGTGAAGCGGGGCGGAGCCTTTGCCGGTTGCTGGAAAGCCGTGGGTTTGATCTGGTTGGCGGTACCGATCTTTTCGTTTTGGTGGAGACGCCGAAGGCCGGGCAGGTCTTTGAGCATCTTGGGCGCGACGGCATTCTCGTCCGTCCCTTTGAAGAGCGCCCCCATAGACTGCGTTTCGGCTTGCCGGGCGGACAGGATGAATGGGATCGTTTGACCCGCTCTTTAATGGGCGCGCCATTGTAAAAAATGTTGCATAATACCCCCTCAAAGGGTGAAGAAATGTTGCATTTCCGCGCGTGACGCGGCGAAAAAAGGATGCTACATAGGCCGCCTGTTGCGCCGAGAGAAGCCGCAACCACCCAATTGAATTTAAAAGTTGGAAAACCATTCTACCTGGGCCAGGGGGTTTGAGTACCAGATGATCAAAAAGATCCTGATTGCCAACCGCGGAGAAATCGCCTGTCGCGTCATCAAGAGCGCGAAGAAGATGGGTATCGCCACGGTCGCCGTATATTCCGAAGCTGACAAAGACGCCGTCCATGTGGAAATGGCCGATGAAGCCGTTCACATCGGTCCCGCCGCTTCGGCGGAGAGCTATCTCGTCATCGACAATGTGATGAAGGCGATTA
>Ga0209692_10004082_pt1 | contig 13513 bp, 7 predicted proteins | sample tdDd472_FD_187129 | JGI IMG/M metagenome (GOLD analysis project Ga0209692, IMG submission 187129) | Marine sediment microbial communities from the Atlantic coast under amendment with organic carbon and nitrate - tdDd47.2 (SPAdes)... | ecosystem: Environmental > Aquatic > Marine > Coastal >...
CGACAGCATCGTGGCCAACCTCGAGGATCTCAAGATCGACGCCCTCATCCCCATCGGCGGCGACGACACCCTCAGCTACGCGGCGCGGTTGAACCAGTCCGGCTACCCCCAGATCGCCATTCCCAAGACCATGGACAACGACGTCTTCGGCACCGATTACTGCATCGGGTTTTCCACGGCCATCAGCCGTACCGTGGACGCCATCGACCAGCTCCGTACGCCCATCGGCAGCCACGAGCGCATCGGCATCATCGAGGTGTTCGGTCGTCACAGCGGCGAGACCAGCCTCATCTCCGGTTACCTCGCGGGTGTCGACCGCGTGGTCATTTCCGAGGTGCCCTTCGACGAGCACCGTCTGGCCAACTTCCTCCTGGAGGACAAGCTGGCCAACCCGTCGAAGTACTCCATCGTCACCGTGAGCGAGGGCTCCACCGAGACCGGCGGCGACATCATCCAGCGGGGCGAGGCCGACGCCTACGGCCACCGCAAGCTGGGCGGCATCGGCATGGCCCTGGCCGACCAGATCAAGACCATCACCGGCCACAAGACCACCCACCAGGAACTGGGCTACATGATGCGCTGTGGCGCTCCCGACGCCCTCGACCGCATGGTGGCCATGAACTTCGGCAACCTGGCCATGGACATGCTGCTCGACGGGGCCAGCGGGCTGATGGTAGCCTTGCAGGAGGGCAAGTACACCACCGTGGGATTGAACTCGGTGATCGCCGGCAAGAAGACCGTCGACGTCGAACGATTCTATGACCAGGAGACCTACCGTCCCCATGTCACCCGGGTGGCGCAGTTGCCCATGTTCCTGAAATAGTTTCGCCGTGGCCGGTCGGGCCGTGGCCTGGCTCGACCGGAGATGGTTCATGACCCCTGCATCCTCGCCGCAGCATTGGTCTTCTGCCCGGCAACACTGGGCGCGGCTGGCGCTCGGGCTGGTGATCCTGCTGGCCGCGCACATCCTGCTGCGCGGCTACGTCACCGACGACACCTACATCCACCTGCGCTACACCGAAAACCTGCTGCACCGGGCGGAGTTCTCCTTCAATCCCGGCGAGGCGACTTACGGCGCCACCAGCCCCTTGTGGATCATGGGGCTGCTGTTCTTCCTCAAGCTCGGATTCTCGGGCCCGGCGGCGGCCTGGGCGCTGGGGTTGGTGTCGGGCGCGCTCATGGTGGTGCTGCTGGCGGGCATCCTGCGCCGGCTGGCCTTCCCCGAGTCCTGGCGCTGGTGGCTCTTCGCCCTGGCGGTGGTGGACGCCTGGTTCCTGCGCTGGACCATGTCGGGCATGGAGACTCCCCTGGCCACCGCCGCGCTCCTGGCTCTGCTGTGGCCCCTGGTGATGGAGTCACCCGAGCCGGCGCCCGACACCTCGCGTCGTCTGCGGCTGCGCTATCTGGCCTGGGGCGTGGCGGCGGGTCTGGCCGCCCTGGTGCGCCCCGAGTTCATGCTGCTGGGCCCGGCGGCCCTGCCCTGGCTCCTGCTCTACGAGTATCGTCGCGGCGACGCCCTGGCCGGTTCGGCCGGTCGGGTGCGTGCGCGTCCCCATGGTCTGCTCATGGCGTCGGCGGTGGGCTGGCTGCTGAGCGCCGGGCCCTGGCTCGTCTACGCCCAGCTCACCTTCGGTCGCTGCACCCCCGGCACGGCCAGTGCCAAGAGCTTCACGGCGTCGCTGTCGGTGGTGGAGATCGCCCAGTACCTGGGCCGATCGGTGCAGCAACTGGGCATGACCCAGGGCGTGATCTGGTTCTTCTTCATCCTGCTGGTGGTGGTGGTGCTCCTGGAGCGACGGCGCCAGTCTCGCGGCTGGGTCGATCCCGAGGGCGAACTGCGTCCGGGGCAGTGGCGCTTCTGGCGCGCCGTCTGCCTGGTGCTGGTGGTGTTCACCTGGGTGGGCGTGCTGCTGGGCGGCTACGCGGTGAAGAAGGTCTGGACCATCAGCCGGTACCTGTCGCCGTTGTCGCCCTGCATCCTGCTCATGGTCGGCGTGCTGGCCTACTGGCTGCTGAACATCGCCACGCCGTTCCGCGGTCGGCCCGCGCTGGGCACCTGGGTGGCCTCGCTGGCCTGTGGCCTGGCGCTGCTGAGCAACGTCCTGCTGTTGACGGGGCCGGTGCGCACCCACGCCACGCAGTTCTCGGCCGGGGTGGTGGAGTGCTATCTGGACAAGGGCGTGTGGCTGGGTGAGAACGCCGGTCCCGACGACGTGGTGGCGGCCCTGGACATCGGCGCCATCGCCTACGGCAGCGACCGCGTGGTGCTCGACCTCATGGGCCTGGTGAGCCCGGAGATCATGGTCATGGGCCGCCAGATGGGCTTCCAGGAGATGGTGGACAGCGGCCTGTGGTTGCGCAACGACCACCGCCAGGGGCCGCCGCCTCGCTGGTTCGTCGACCGGCATGAGGGCCTGCCCCGCTGGGACGGCAAGACCATGCACGGCATCACCTTCGAGCTGGTGGACACCTGCACCATCCACGGGGTGGGCCTGCGGGAGACCCAGGACTGGACGGTGTCGACGTATCGGTTGGTTCCGGAAGGTCTTTGAGTCATGGCGATCGACCCGAAACCAACGGTGCGGCCGTACTTCTTCGCGTCCGATCTCCATGGCCGTCTGCCCCGCTGGCAGAGTTTGCTACAGCGCATCGAGGCCGAGTCGCCGGCCGCCGTCTTCCTGGGCGGCGATCTCTGCCCTCATGTCATGTCGGCGACGAATCTGGACCATGAGCATGGCTTCCTCATGGGCTGGCTGGGCCCGCAACTCCGAGCCCTGCGGCAGACCATGGGGGACAGCTACCCGCGGATCCTCACCATCCTCGGCAACGACGACCCTGCCTTCTTCGTGGACGATCTCGAGGACTTGCAAGCCGAGGGGCTGCTGGAGCACATCCACATGCGTCGCACCATGCTCAGCGACGTCCCGGTGTACGGCTGCGCCTGGGTGCCGCCCTCGCCGTTCCAGCTCAAGGACTGGGAGCGGTACGACGTGGGCCGCGGCGTCGATCCGGGTTGCGTGCCGCCCGAGGAAGGCCGGCGCACCACCGACGTCGACGACCGCGTTCTGCGCAACACGACCATCACCTCGGAGCTGGAGGCGCTGGTCGGCGACGCCGACCTCACCGATGCCGTTGTCCTCTTCCACGCCCCGCCCTACCGGACGGCACTCGATCGCGCCGCCCTCGACGGCCAGATGGTCGAGCACGTGCCGCTGGACGTGCACATCGGCAGCATCGCCATCCGGCGGTTCCTGGAGGCGCATGGTCCGGCCGTGGCCCTGTGCGGGCACGTGCACGAGTCGGCGCGTTTGACGGGTCAGTGGCGGGATAGTGTGGGCGACACCGCGGTGTTCGGTGCCGCCCACGACGGGCCGGAGCTGGCGCTGGTCCGCTTCGAAGCGCGTGACCCCGGCCGGGCCACCCGGGAGCTGATTTAACGAATGGTCAACGGTCTGGCGGCGTCGGTCACCGCGCCGATGCGCACGGCGTAGCTGGTCTTGGCGGCGATGTCCTCGTCGGTGAGGATGTGCACGTCCAGCAAGCCGTCGGTCTCGTAGCCGGTCTTCATGAAATTCAGCCTGGCCAGGGCCTCGCTCCAGCCGCTGAGCCAGTCTTCCAGGTGCCGGCGCTGCTGACGCTCACCGCGGAAATGCACCAGCAGGTCGATGTCGCTGGCCGGGCCGGCGGTGCCGTTCTTCACGCTGCCGAACAGGTAGAGGGCTTCGACGCCGAAGGCGGTGGCGTCCAGCGACTCGGCCAGGCCCTCGGTCATGCACAGGCGCCAGCGGGTGTGTTCGTCCTGCCGGGGCGATTTGGCCGACGTGGGGGCGAAGGCCGGTGGTCCCACCTCTTCGCTGCGCTCGGCCAGCACGCCCACGGCCTCGTCCAGGTCGGCGTTCATGAGCACCTTCAAGACTCGTCCCTCCGACACCGCCGGCACGTCGATCACCCGCACCACGTCGGTGAGGTGGGCGTACTCCGGGGCCAGGTCGGGCAGCAGGTTCTGAGAGCGGTCCAGGAACAGGGCGTTGTAGCTGATGCCCTCGTCGTCCGGGTAGAGGGGGAGGTAGCGGATCTGCGCCTCCACCAGGTCCTGGAAGAAGTGGGTGCCGAAGCTCACCTCGGGCACGTAGCCGTCGCGGCTGTGGGCCACCTCCAGCATCATGGCGGCGTTGTTGATGTCGGCGTAGGTGACGCTCACGCCCAGCTTGATGTCGCCGCGGCTGCCCCAGCGGCCCGGGCCCATGAGGATGAACTGGCGCTTGGGCAGGATCTCGTTGAGGTGCCCCACCGCACGGCCCACGGCCAGCATCTCCTCGCGGCTGCCCAGGGCGGCGTAGGCCTCGGCGTTGACGTGGACGACGTGGGTGATGTCGGGCACCCAGCCGTTCATGACGTGCTTGTTGGCCGAGAACACCACGTCGCGGTGGTCGAGGTCGCGGGGGATGGGGGCGGCCGCATCGTCGCCGCCCTGGCTCTGCACCCGGCACTGCAGCAGGTAGAGATGCTCGCCGTCGTGGGCGAACTCCAGATCGACCGGTCTGCCCACGCCGCGTTCCAGTTCCTGCAGCAGCACATCCATGCGGCGATAGAAACCGGACGAACCGCGAAGGCCCTCGAAGGTCACCACCGGCTCACCGTCTTCGGCCCGCCAGGGGCCCAGGGGGCGGCGCAGGGTGTCGTGGTTGAGCAGGGAGAAGACCTTGGCGAATCCGGGATAGCCGTCGCCCACCTCGGCCAGGAGGTCGTCCACCGAGATGGTGACGAACTCGTTCTGTTCCAGGTCGATGACGTCCACCCAGTGGGGGGAGTAGCGCACCACCTCATCCACGGCCACGTTCACCCGCAGGTCCGGCTTGGCGGGCACGGCCAGCACGGGGTAGTCGTCGCGAGTGCGATCGACGGCGCGGGTTCCCAGGCCGGGCACCACCCGCACCAGGCCGTCCTCGCGGCGGATGCGCGGCGACCAGCGGAATTCGGTGCGTGAGAAGGCCACCCCGGCGAAGGCCGGCAGGTAGTAGCGGCCGACCGTGGCGCCCACCACCTCCTGAATCAGAATGCCCATCTGCTCCTTGAACTCCAGCAGCCCGCGCTCCTGTCGGTAGATCAGCGGGTCGGGCCCGAAGGTGGAGGCGTAGATCTCGGCGATGGCGTCCAGGAGGGCGGCCAGACGATCCTTCTTGGAACCCTGGTTGGCCAGAAAGAGCGACTTGTACTTGCCCGAGAACGCCGTGCCGGCGCGGTCTTCCAGCAGACTGGAGGACCGTACGATGATGGGTTTCTCGCCCAGCTCGTCGAGGATGGCCGTCAGGCCGTTGATCATGTCCGGCGGGAACGACGAGCTCTTCATGAGCTGCTGGATGTTGGGGTACTCGCGCCGGATGGTGTCGATGTCCTGAAACTTCAGGGCCAGGATGTCCTCGAGGTCGTTGTGGGCGATGAAGGCCGGCAGACCGTCGGTGCTCAGGTAGAACGACTGGGGGAAGCGCACCTCGCTCTCCACGCCGCCCGCCCGCGCGGCCTTGCGCAGGATGCCGCGGGCCAGGATCATGCCCGACGCCTTGCCGCCCACCTTGCCGTGGCTGCCCGAGGGGTAGACCACGTGGTCGGCCAGCTCGACGAAATCGTCGAAGTCCAGGAACTTGCGGGCCGTGTGCACGAACTCCAGCTGGTCGGTGAGGAACCGCTGGATCAGCGACACGGTCAGGCTGGCCGCGGTGGCCTCGGGCATGTCGGCCGCCTCGCGCAGGGTGGGCCGATGACGTCGCACCTGGTCGATGACCTCGGGCAGGGGCGAGCGCACGTTGTCCAGCACCTTCTTCAGCCCGACGATCTTCTCTTCCTGCAGCCAGTGCCGTACCTGGCGCGTGATTTCCTCGGAGGCCATGTGCTCGGTGGCCAGGCTGAAGGGGCGGCCTTCCAGGAGCACGGCCGGGTCGATGTGGGTGCGGCGACGGGGCGTGTTCCGCTCCTCCTCGCCCTCGGTGACGTCGTCCGGTGTGATGCCGTACGCAGCAGCCAGTACCTGCTGAGCCTCGGCGACGCCTGTGGAACAGAGCATGTTGATCATGCGGCGGGCCAGTCGTAGGTACGTGTCGCGATCGGTGTCGCGGACGTGGTCGACGAGCACCTGCCAGTCGTGGCGGACGGGAAACATGGGCGCGGCGGCGGCCCCGGATTGCTGGCGCAGGGCCAGGTGCTGACCGATGCGATCGGCCAGACTCTGGGCCAGCCGCTGTTCTTCCTCCAGGAAAGGGCCGATGTGGGCTTCGGCCATCTCGGTGAGATAGTACACCCGCAGCCAGCCGGCCGGAGTCTCGTTGCGCAGGATCCGGGCCTCGAGTTTCCAGGGCGTGGGCTCGAAGTGGTCGGAGCGATACACCACATCATCCAGGATGATCTCCGCGGCGCATTGGTCGGGATGTTGCCAGCCGCTGGGCAGCACACGCACCGCGTCGGTGATGAGGCCGTCGAGCTGGCGATCGCGACGCTGGAGGATGGCCTCCACGGCGTAGAGGCAGTTCAGTTCCTTGGTGCGCTCACGCAGAGCGTTGAACATCTCTTGCTGGTCCATGCGATCGTCAGTCATGGCGGATCACTCCCAGTCCGTTGATGCCATCGACGGCGACGCTCAGCGGAGCGTTCAGACGAACGTGGCGAACGTGTTCAGTCCGGTGCTCGAGGTCCTGGGCGGCCAGCCAATCCCAGTCGACATGCTGCTCGGCGCCGCGGCCGGTGGCCATGTAGGACACGCCGAAGCTGATGAGGTTGTGGAAGAAGTGCGAGCCCTGGCTCATGTCGGGATTCATCTGGGGCAGCGAGGCTTCCACCAGCACGCAGGCGCCGCCCACCTGGCCCCAGTCCACGGGGATGCCCAGCCAGGGGTCGGAGGTGCCCCAGCGGCCGAAGCCCACCAGCACGTAAGGACGGCCCTCGGTGACCAGGCGGAGGTTGTGGACGGCCAGTTCGGCTGCGATCTGCCGCGTCTTGGCGGCGTCGAAGTCCTCTGGGTCGACGTAGACGATGTCACGGACGTCGTTGCGCACTCCGTTGCCAAGGGCGTGGCGAGCGGACACCACCACCTGGGGCCCGCTCAGATCAGCAGCGCTGAGGCGGTGTTCGTCGGTCGACACCGCCATGGGGCGCATCTGCAGGAACCCCAGGCGGGCCTGCTCCTGACGCTGGTTGGGAACGTCCAGCGCCAGTTCGATCTCCACCGCACCGCCGGTGGCCCGCTCGGCCAGGGCCAGCAGGCGTTGCACGGCGCCGTTGAGGGGCAGGGTGCCCAGGGTGAGCATGGGGGCGAAGTCCACGCACCACGGGCCCTTGGGACGGCGGCCGGGGCGCAGGACGCCGGAGTCGGGGATGAAGGTCGAGACCACCTGGTCGAGGGCGCCGTCGTACTCGGCGTCGGACAGGGGGCATTCCACGAGGTACTCGGTTTCCTTCACCGGATCGGGAACCGGGGGTTGCCCCACGTTCACCGACCAGAACTGATGCTGGGTGCTGTTCAGACGCTCGTTCACGTCGGCGTAGGGAGGCGGAGCCATGGGGTACGCCGGCACGTACGACCAGCAGGCGCCGCCGTCGACGATCTGACGGCCCAGGCCCAGGGCCAGGCTGGCGGTGCCGTCGTGGGGGGTGGCGTTGCCCGTGGGATAGTAGTTGTAGGTGCGGGCCACGCCCGAAACCGTGGGGTAGAAGCGGTCGCCGTGGCGGTGGCCCACCACCTCCTGGATGATGACGGCCATCTTCTCGTCGCGAGGCCCGCGCCCCAGGGACGACAGGTAGCTGCGCGCCGACCTGAAGAAGGTGGACGCGAAGACGAACTTGATGGCCTCCTGCAGGCGTCGGAACCGTTCGTCCGGGCTGGCCTGGTTGTTGGGGGTCATCTTGGTGGCGTAGACCCCGGCGAAGGGGTGTTCGAGGGCGTCCTCCAACAGACTCGACGAACGCACTGCCAAGGGTGTCGTGCCAGCTTGCACGATGTCACGCAAGGCGCCGAGGTGCTGTGCAGGGAGGACGCCCCGTTGAAACGCGTGGGCGATGCGCTCGTCGTCCTCGCCGGACAGAGCGATGCCCTCGAGGTCGTTGAGGCGCATGAAGTCGTCGAAAACGTCGGTGCCGATCACCGTGAAGTTGGGCACCCTGATGGCGAACTCCGGGAACTCGCCCTCGGTGATCTGGGTCAGGACCTCGCGCGCGATGCGTACGAGGCCCTGAGCCTTGCCACCGATCTCACCGCCACCAACGACCGTGATGTCGCCGCTCCATCCGTCGCGTTCGCGGGCCGTTTCGCGGCCTCTGTCGATCGTGTTCATGGCGGTCTCCTCTCCTGTCTATGTTGATCAGACCCAGCCCCGGTCACGGCAGGCTGTCACCACGCGCTTGATGGCCAGCACGTAGGCGGCGTCACGCATGTACAGTCCACCGTGCTGGGCCAGCTCGCTCACCGCGATGTAGGCCGAGGTCATCTGGTGGTCCAGCTTGGAGAGCACCTCGCCGGCGTCCCAGAAGTAGTTCATGTTGCTCTGGACCTGCTCGAAGTAGCTGCAGGTGACGCCGCCGGCGTTGGCCAGGAAATCTGGGATCATGAACACGCCCCGTTCCTTGAACACCGCGTCGGCCTCGGGGGTGGTGGGGCCGTTGGCGCCCTCGGCCACGATCTTCACCTTCCGGCTGACCTTCTCCACGTTGCCGGCGTTGACCTGGTTCTCCAGGGCGGCCGGAATCAGGATGTCGACCTCCTGCTCGATCCAGGCGTCGCCGTCCAGCACCTCGTAGCCCAGGTCGCTGGCCTTCTGGCGATCGACGCCGCCGAACTTGTCGGTGATCCCACGCAGCTCGGCCAGGTCCACGCCGTCCTTCTTGCGGAAGCTGTAGGACTTCTGGTCGTGCTGATCCCAGCTGGAGACGCAGATCACCGTGCCGCCGATCTCGTGGTAGAGGTCGATGGCGTACTGGGCCACGTTGCCGAAGCCCTGCACCGAAGCGGTGGTGTCCTGGGGCCGGATGCCCAGTTCCTTGAGGGCCTCGCGCAGGGTGTAGATCACACCGTAGCCGGTGGCCTGGGTGCGACCCTGAGAGCCGCCCATGCCCACGGGCTTGCCGGTGATCATGCCGGGAAAACGGCCGCCGTGGATCTGCTCGTATTCGTCCAGCATCCAGAGCATGTGCTGGCCGTTGGTCATGACGTCGGGGGCCGGCACGTCGCGGAAGGGGCCCACGTCACGGGCCACCTGGCGCACCCAACCCCGGCACACCTGCTCCTGCTCCCGGGCCGACAGGTTGTGGGGATCGCAGATGACGCCGCCCTTACCGCCGCCCAGAGGGATGTCGGCCACGGCGCACTTCCAGGTCATCCACATGGAGAGGGCCCGCACGGTGTCGGCCGTCTCCTGGGGGTGGAAGCGGATGCCGCCCTTGCAGGGCCCGCGGGCATCGTTGTGCTGGACCCGGAAGCCCCGCAGCACCTGAACGTTGCCGTCGTCCATGCGCACGGGGATGTTGAAATGGTACTCGCGCATGGGAGAGCGCAGCAACTGGCGGGCGCCGTCATCGAGTTCCAGGTAGTCGGCCACGGAGTCGAACTGCCGCCGGGCCATCTCCAGGGGGTTGAACGAGCTGTCGGTGGACATCACGGTCCTCCTTGGCTGAGGTGTTGTTGGTCGCGTCACCCCGCTAGGGCAAGGTTCGGACCAACTGATGCGCGGCGGCGCAATGCTTTTAAGTGATTGTATTACAGTTGGTTGCGTGATGGTTTGCGGCCTCTGCCGAGGCTGTCTCTTTGTGCTTGTGTCGCGCCTGCGATTCACTGGGTGTTTGCAGTGTAGCGATTGTGCTACTGTGTGTCGTCGCGAGACCGGCCGTCTCGATCGGGCATGACGATCTTCAGTTCCCGGATCTTACGCTGCAGGGTGGTGCGGTGCAGGCCCAGGGCTTCGGCGGTGGCCGTCCGATTCCACTGGTGCCGCTCCAGCTCCTCACGGATGAAGACCGCCTCGGCCTCGCGCAGGGTGCGGGGCCGACTGGTATCCACGGCCGCCTCCCGGATGCGCCGCGGCAGATGTTCCAGCTCCACCACGGGACCGGGACAGAGCACGTAGGCGTGCTCGATGATGTTCTCCAGCTCCCGCACGTTGCCGCGGTAAGGGAGGGCTTGCAGGGCGTTCATGACCTCCTGGGAGACACCGGTGATCTGCTTGCCCCGACGACTCGAGAAGGTGTCCAGGAAACGCTCGACCAGCAGGGGCACGTCGCCGCGCCTCTCACGCAGGGCGGGCAGCTTCAGGTTGATGACGTTGATGCGGTAGTAGAGATCCTGGCGGAAGAGGCCCTGATCGACCAGATCGGAGAGGTCGCGGTGCGTGGCCACCACCACCCGGATGTCGGCCTGGCGCGGGGTGATGTCGCCCAGCCGTTCGTAGGTCTTGTCCTGAAGAAAGCGTAGCAGCTTCACCTGCATGGGCAGGGGAATGTCGCCGATCTCGTCGAGGAACAGCGTGCCGCCTTCGGCCGCGGCGATGCGCCCCTTGCGATCCCGGCTGGCGCCGGTGAAGGCCCCGGCCTTGTAGCCGAACAACTCCGATTCCAGCAGGCTGTCGGGCAGGGCGGCGCAGTTCACGGTGACGAAGGGCTGCCGCCGCCGGGGGCTGTTGTCGTGGAGGGCCCGGGCCAGCAGATTCTTGCCGGTGCCGGTCTCGCCGGTGAGCAGGACACAGCTCTCGCTGCCGGCCAAGGTGGGCACCAGTTCCAGGAGCTGGCGCATGCCCGGGTCGGCGGTGAGGATGCCGCTCAGCGGCAAGCCGCCGGCGTGGGCCACCAGGTTGCGGCGCACCCGGGACAGGTCGCGGAAAGTCTCCACGCCGCCGATGTCGACGCCGTTCTCATCGCGCAGGACGGAAGAGGCCAGGATGACGGGGGTGCGGCGTCCGTCGGCATGGAGGACCACCGTCGGACGGTTGATGATGGGTTCGCCGGCGGTGCGGGCGGCGCGCAGGGCACAATCCTCGCGGCAGATGCTGAAGCGCAGCACGTCATGGCAAGGGCGGCCCAGGACATCCTCCAGATTCAATCCCAGGACCTTCAATGCCGAGGGGTTCATGTGGATGAGGCGTCGCTGCTCATCCACCATGATGATGCCGTCGGCAGCACTGTCGAAGGCGAGGTGCGTGAGTTCGTGTCGACGGCGGGCGTCCTCATCCAGGGGATCGTGATCCACCATGCCACCTGCTCCGATCAGTTCAGAGGCACCAGCGACTCCTGCATCTTGTCGCCCTCGCGGTTGAGCCGTTTGACCACCACCACGGTCATGTCGTCATCCAGGGGGGCGTGGCCACCGAAGGCGCGCACGGCCTTCACCACGGCGTCGGCGATCTCGCCGCAGGAGCGTTCCCGGTTCTCCTGGCACACCCGCATCAGATTCTCGCGTCCGAATTCCACGCCCTCATCCTCTTCGCTGGCCTCCTCGCCGGGGGCGTTGCGCTCCAGGATGCCGTCGGTGACCAGCACCAGCATCTCGCCCGGGCGCAGGGTCATGGATCCGCGGCGGTAGACGGCGTCGGGCAAGGGGCCCAGGACGGGGCCGGAGACCTGCAGCTCGAACACCTCGCCGCTGGTGGTGAAGAGCAGCGGCGGGCAATGGCCGGCATTGACATAGGTGACGTTGCCGGTGTCCTCGATCTCGGCGTAGAAGAGGGTGATGAAGCGGCTGGTCAGGAGGGTTTGGTGCACCACCTGATTGAGGCGCTTGACCTGGGCGGTGATCTTCTCGTTGTGGGTCTGGCCCATGCGCATGCCCACCACCACGTCGCGGGCCTGCAACGCCGCGGGCAGACCATGCCCACTGGCGTCGGCCACCATGAGGCCCACCATGCCGGTGTCCAGTTCCTGCACGTCGTACACGTCGCCGCCCACCTCGTCGGCGGCGTGGACCCGGGCGGCCATCTCGAACCCGTCGAGCTCGGGCAGGATGTCGGGCAGCAGCGAACTCTGGATGAGCTGGGCCTGGCGCAGCTGGCTCTCCAGGGCGCCCTGGCGGAGCTTCAGGCCGATGGAGGCGCGGATGGACTCGAGCATGATCAGCAACTCGTCGGGGTCGTCGCGCTCGAACCCGAGGCTCAGGATGTAGCCCGGGTGCCGGCCCACCGCGATGGCCGCGTTGCTGAGGTGGCTGAATTGCTCCTCGAGGTGAGGATCCCAGCCGGGCGAGTCGGGGGAGAAGATGCTGCGCCGGTTCTCCATCAGCTCCTGCACCGGAGGATATTCCTTGCTCACGATCTTGCCCTCGATGGACTCGCCGTACTCGCCGATGCTCTCGATGAGCACGTAGTCCAGGGCCCGCTCGCGGTACACCCGGCCGCTGACGATGCCGAAATGCTCGGCCTGCTCGCCGTTGACCAGCTTCTCGACGACCTCGTTGAGCATCTGCTCGTCGCCGGCGGAATCGTCAATATCCCGCAACAAATGTTCCAATGTGCGGTAGAAGATCTTGTGCAAACGGACACCTCCGGTTTCCTGGAACGATAGCCGCGGCCGGAACTCTGACCAAGTTGTTCGTGTCTGATCCCGGACAACCCGGTCGATGGAGCCACCGGGCCCCGCGCGTCGGAACTCTAACACCGACGACGACATATGTCGTTGACGGCGTTGTCCGTTTCGTTCATGTAGCTTAAGCTTTCTGCCAGTATCGCCTGGCCATCGACCTGTTTCCCTGGAGGACATCGTGACCGATCCTGCCCGCATCGACCAGCTCCTCGCCGCCAATCGGGACATGCGCCGCGAGATCGCCCACCGCATCGTGGGACAGGACCAGGTCATCGAGGAAATGCTCATCGCCCTGTTCGCCGGCGGCCACGTGCTCCTCGAAGGTGTGCCGGGCCTGGCCAAGACCCTGCTCATCTCCAGCCTGGCCCGGGTCATGGACCTGAGTTTCGGCCGCATCCAGTTCACTCCCGACCTCATGCCCGCCGACATCACGGGTTCGGAGATCCTGGAGGAAGACCAGGCCAGCGGCCGGCGGGAATTCCGCTTCGTGCCCGGCCCGGTGTTCGCCAACGTGATCCTGGCCGACGAGATCAACCGCACGCCGCCCAAGACCCAGGCCGCCCTCCTGCAGGCCATGCAGGAGAAGCAGGTCACCGCCGCCGGTGGAACCCACGACCTGGAGCAGCCCTTCTTCGTGCTGGCCACCCAGAACCCCATCGAGCAGGAGGGCACCTACCCCCTGCCCGAGGCCCAGCTCGACCGCTTCATGTTCAACGTGCTCATCCGATATCCCGACCTCGAGGATGAGGTGCGCATCGTCGAATCCACCACCGGCGTTCTGGGCGACGAACCGTCCGTGGTGCTGGGGCGGGACGACGTGCTGGCCTTCCAGGAGGTGGTGCGCCAGGTGCAGCCCCAGGAGCAGGTCACCCGCCACGCCGTCGACCTGGTGCGGGCCACCCGCGTGGGCACCGCCGAGGCCGCCGCCGTCGCCAGCGAGTTCCTGGCCTGGGGCGCCGGTCCGCGG
>Ga0209692_10004084_pt1 | contig 13512 bp, 3 predicted proteins | sample tdDd472_FD_187129 | JGI IMG/M metagenome (GOLD analysis project Ga0209692, IMG submission 187129) | Marine sediment microbial communities from the Atlantic coast under amendment with organic carbon and nitrate - tdDd47.2 (SPAdes)... | ecosystem: Environmental > Aquatic > Marine > Coastal >...
TTTTAAGGCTTGGATTCTTTTGTTGCTGGAACATCCAGTACAGCAGGAATGCAATGATAAAACATACCACCAGGCCCCTGATCATCGGCAGTGCCATCGCCGTTGACATACTTTTGTGGTAATTGATTATCGCCCATGGTTGGTCTTCATTTAATTTCATCACTTCACGCTGCTCTTCACTACTCAGCGAGGGATCAGGCTGACCCAAATAGTACATACCTTCCTCGAGACCTGCATCTTCAATTTTTTGCAGTAATTCATCCTGAGCAGGAGTATAGGCTATCGAAGATTTATGAAAATTGGGCATTGCAAACGACAGGAACTGCCATGCAAAAATGATAATTGCCCCGATCAGCGAAAATAAAAGTTTACGTTTCATAGTATTTGAATTTAGTGAGTTTATGCTGGTGTAAATCATAAATTACAAATATGAGCTTATTTTCAATAGCTTAAAAGGAAATCACATAAAAGTTTATAAATATAATTTAACCCGGATTGATAAATGTTTTTGGAAAACTTCGAATATAGAAATCGTTGGGTGTAAGACAAAATTCCCTATTTTGAATAAAAATTGAGATTATAGGCACATTTTATTTGTGTAGATTCTGTGTTTAAGTGTTTTTGTGGCATTTTTTTTCTATGGCAACGAATTCACAAAAGCTCAAACCCCCACGAAAAGGGAAATTTGACATACACCCCTGAATTTTGTATCTTTACCCGTTTGAATTAACCATTCATCAGGTGAAAAACATCCCCATAGTTATAATAATTGTCTTATGTCTCTTGGCCTTCAAGGTTCCTTTTGCCCAGGCCAAATGGTACAAATATCCTGCAAACCCTGTATTCCCACCCGGGCGTAGCGATGAATGGGACCAGGCCAAAATTGCACAAACGGTTTTGTTTGAAGATGGGCAGTACCACATATGGTACAAAGGATGGAATGATAACATACCAGGCTTTAGAGGCATTGGTTATGCTTCTTCACCCAACGGTATACACTGGAAAAAATATAAAGCCAATCCATTGGATTTACAGTGTGAAGGAATCTGCTGGGATACTGTTTCTGTTGCATTCGATATTGTTAAAAAAGACTCCTTGTATTGGATGTGGTATGCAGGGATAGATAAAAAGAACTCAACAGGAGGTATTGGATTGGCATGGTCGGAAAACGGACTTAATTGGACTAAGCACCCGGATCCGGTTTTATTGTCAGGTGAGGGTGATGATTGGGATGGTGGTGGTATTTATGCTGCTTCAGTACAACATAATGGGATCAACTTCCATATGTGGTACAATGCAAGAGATACTATCACATGGACCCAGAGAATTGGTTATGCCACTTCTGACAATGGAATCCATTGGGTAAAGCATTCTTCAAATCCGGTAATTGATAATGGAGAGCCTGGTTCCTGGGACGATCATTCGGTGGGTATTTATAGTGTGAACTTCAATGGTTCTTTATTTGAAATGTGGTATGATGGGTATGATAAAATCAACACACAGATTGGTTACGCCACATCTGTTGATGGAAACAACTGGGTAAAGTTTGAGACCAACCCTGTATTACAGGTTGGGAAATTGGGAAACTGGGATACCTGGTTTGCTCGAGTCCCGACCGTTGTATACCACGATTCCATTTACCGAATGTGGTATTACGGACATGACTATTCTCAAGGTAACATTGGGTACGCTACTTCATCAGCTGATGAAGCAAAATCATGGGACACAGTAACAATAAACAAACCACAAACAAAATACAAAGTACAGCTATTTAACAGAACTGAATACATCAATGTAGATAGTCTGGGCGAAATTCTCCCGACCCTGTCCGGTATCACTTTAATAGATGCCATGAACAAACTTGCCCTTGCCTATTCACTAAATAACAGTGAGAAAAGCTTAGAATTTACTGAAAAGGCATTGGGATTATCAGCTAAGGAAAACTATCCTCATGGAAGAGCCATGGCCCTATATAGTATTGGCAACAACCATTACATTCAAGATAATTATTCGGATGCCCTGGCCAACCAACTGTCGGCACTTTGGTTACTCGATTCCCTTGATATGCAATTTGAGTTTGGGAATTTATTGTCCCAGATAGCCAGCATTCACTCTTTTGCTGGTTCACATGATATCGCCTATAAATATTATCAACAAGCTTTGGATGTTTTCGAAAGGCTAAATAATACTAGTTTCATCATTAATTCATTAAAAAATCTTGGTTATTCATACCTGGAAAATGGTGATACTACCAGTGCAATGCAGACCTTTCAAAAAGGCCTTACCCTTGCAAAAGCAACTGATGATAATTGGATAATAGCAGGATCTTTTGAAGATATTGGAATTTGTTATTCGGGTCACAACCTCGATTCAGCACTTTTTAACTTTAATGAAGCCAATATACGCTGGAACCATAGATGGCCTGAGGGGCATAACCTCCTGATAACAGCTGAAGCCTATGTGGCGGCAGGACCAGAATTTTACGATGAGGCTGAAACGTATTTTTTCAAATGTTTTCCTTTATTGACAGGAAAGTACCTTAAGGTAAAACTACATTTAGGTACTGCAGAATTATTTTATAATACCGGCAGATATAGTAGGAGTAAGGAGTTTTTAAATATTGCGTTGGATGAGTGTCAAATTCTGGTTGAGAGGCAGGATTATACGATGTTTGCATCCCTGCAGGAAAAGCTGAAGGTTGAGGTAGATTTGAAGAACTACATGGAAAAAATCTACCGGCTTTATTACAGGTTGGACACAGTTTCGAACAATAAGGATCTGGCATTAAAACATTTCGTGCTTGCCTCACAATGGAAGGACAGCATTATCAACCAGCAAAACAAAAGGCAATGGGCCATGTTGCAGGGACAATACGAAACTGAAAAGGCACAGGGTCATATTGCACTTCTTGAAAAGGATAACGAGGTAAAAAACCTTACTTTAAAAAGATCAAGAATTTTCCTGTTTGGATTAGGTGCATTGGTATTGATCACTATCGTGGCTGCAGTTATATTCATCCGAAACAGAAGGATCAGGGCACAACATGCCATTGAACTTGAACGGGTGAAATCGGAAAAACTACAGGAACTCGACCATTTGAAATCTCGTTTTTTTGCCAATATCTCCCATGAATTCCGAACTCCGCTTACCCTGATCATGGGTCCCCTGGAAAAGTTACTCTCAAAAACTGAAAACAAGAAAGACAAAAATGAATTGGGTATAGCGAAAAAATATGCAGGAAAGCTACAAGCCCTGATCAATAATTTGTTGACCATCTCAAAACTGGAATCAGGAAAAATGCAGTTGCATGCTTTAGAGCTTGACATTGTAAAACTGGTCAGGACATATCTTCAGGCTTTCGAATCGCTGGCAAAGCAAAAAGACATCGAATTAAAATTTAAATCTGAAAATGAAGAAACCAAGGCTTTTATCGACAGAGAAAAATTCGAACAGGTTTTGAATAATTTGCTATCGAATGCATTTAAGTTTACAGGTGAAGGGGGGAGTGTTGAGGTGGAGGTCAGTCTGCAGTCCGCAGTCCGCAGTTCACAGTCTTCAGTTGATAGTAAAGCTACTGCAGACTGGAGACTGAAAACTGAAGACTTGCACGGCGCGTGGGTAGGTATCAAAATTTCCGACACCGGGCCTGGCATTTCACCCGAACACATCAATCATGTTTTCGATCGCTTTTACCAGGCAGGAAACGAAAATAGAAGCTATTACGAAGGAACCGGTATCGGCCTGGCATTGACCAAGGAACTGGTTGAATTGCATCACGGGAAAATCAAAGTGGAAAGTGTTCAGGGAAAGGGTTCAGCTTTCACCATTTTTCTACCTCTTGGAAATGAGCATCTGAAACCTGAAGAAATTGATACCAATCCGCGGTCGGAAGAATACCTTTCGAAACCAGTTGGTGAAGAAGAATCTTTTAACATTGAACACCGAACATTGAACGATGAACCTGAAGCTTCGGAGGAGATGCCTTTATTGTTGATAGTAGAAGACAATGCCGACATGCGTGCCTACATCCGTGGATATTTTGAAAACGATTTTCAAATCATCGAGGCAGTTGACGGCACAGATGGCTACGAAAAATCAACCGAACATATCCCCGACATTATCATCAGCGATGTGATGATGCCTAATATGGATGGAAACGAATTTTGCAGAAAAGTAAAGGAAGATGAACGCACCAGTCATATACCGCTTATTCTACTCACGGCCCGTTCATCAAAAGAGAGCCGGATCGAAGGGCTGGAAACGGGAGCTGATGATTTTATTACCAAACCCTTTGACGGGGATGAGTTACAGATACGGGTAAAAAACCTCATCGATCAGCGAAAGCGATTAAGCACTGTACTTGAGAGAAAAATTCAAAAAAGCCATACTACCACAAAACTGGATTTTGATGATAGTGGTATTACATCCATGGACGAACGGTTTTTACAGAAAGTAATTGAAGTAGTTAAGGAGCGCCATGCTGATCCGGAATTTAATACAACTGCATTCGGACAGGCCATTGGCCTGGGCAGGATACAGCTGAACCGCAAGATCAAAGCCTTAACCGGCCAAACCACCATAAATTTCATCCGAATTTTCAGATTGAACCGTGCCGCCGAACTGATTAAAAAGAAAAGCGCCACAGTTGCTGAAATTGCCTACGATGTTGGTTTCAGTAGCCCATCTTATTTTACCGAATGTTTCAGGCTACATTTTGGAAAGCTTCCTTCGGAATTTCAGGATCCTGATCCGGTTTAAAAATTAAGATATATACAGACCTCTCAGTCGCAAGCTCCTTCGAGGAGACAAAGTTGATGGCTATGGTAGGGAGGAATCTATTTTCAAAAACAGGAATTCAATACTAGGAATAACGAATCCAAACCCGGATGAATCATTTCTTGCATCATACGCATCATTTCTGATAGCCCTCTGCACAACTGCACTGTACCTTTATGATCAAAAGTATTTTTCAATCAACCGGATTGGTAGAACCATATTTTGTTCTGTGTTCCAAGTTCTATGTTCTGAGTATTGTGGGACAACATTGAACACCGAACATTGAACACCGAACATTGAACACCGAACATTGAACTTGTAACTTAATAAGGAGGCCATCATGAAAAAATTAATCTTAATCATTTTCACCATTCACTGTTCACTAATCACAATTCACTGTCTCTCCCAACCCTGCCTGCCTGAGGGAATCACCTTTACCACACAAACAGAAATCGACAATTTCCAAACCAACTATCCCAATTGTACGGAGATTGAAGGGGATGTAACAATTGGAGAATGGGCAGGTACAGATATAACAAATCTATATGGTTTAAGTGTTTTAACCTCCATTGGGGGAGATCTTGTAATATCATTCAATGCCATGATGGCCACTCTTACAGGGTTAGATAATCTGAGTTCCATCGGAGAATCACTGTTTATTACAATGAATGATACCCTTAGTAGTTTAACCGGACTGGAAGGCCTGACAAAAATTGATGGTGTTTTTCATGTTGAAGGAAATAGTAGATTAATTGACTTTACCGGACTTGATAATGTTACTGCTATTGGATCAAGTTTCTATGTTGATTTAAATGGGCAACTTGTAGACTTTCATGGCTTAGAAAACTTGGTTTCTGTTGGGGGTGACTTTCTGATTGGTGGTATAAATATAGCATTTTGGATAGGGAATCCTTCACTTGCTAATTTATCGGGCCTTGAAAACCTGAAAACAGTTGGAGGGGGATTAACAATAGCCGGCAACAATTCTCTTAGTAACCTGATTGCATTAGATAATCTAAATTATATAGGAGAAAACTTGCTTGTTTTTTTGAATCCCACACTGGCTGAGTGCAATGTTCAAAGTATATGCGAATACCTCGCCAACCCGAACAGCATCATTGATATTCATTCTAATGCTCCCGGCTGCAACAGCCCCGAAGAAGTGGAAGAAGCTTGCGAAAGTTCCTGCCTGCCCGAAGGAATTGAATTTACAAACCAGGAGCAGGTTGATAATTTCCAGATAAATTATCCCGGTTGTACTGAGATAGAAGGAGGAGTAGAGATTGGGGGCTGGTATAATAACATTTCAAATTTAGATAGTTTGAGTATTTTGACCTCCATTGGTGGTGGCCTTAAATTATTGGCCTGTGACTCGCTAATCAGTTTGCACGGATTGGATAATTTAACCAGTGTTGGGGGAGATTTGGAAATTATTCATGTCGATTCGATAACCAGCTTGTCAGGTCTGGAAAGCTTAACTTCTATCGGCGGAAATTTACGAATATATTACAATGACGACCTGGAGGATTTATCTGGTATAGAAAATATTCAGGCAGGATCCATTAATAATCTGGATATTTTTATTAATCCATCCTTAACTACCTGTCACGTTCAAAGCATTTGCAACTACCTGGTTGATCCCAATGGCATCGTTAACATCCATGAAAATGCACCCGGGTGTAACAATCCACCTGAAATAACAGCAGCCTGTGGGTTTACCCTTTCATGTCTCCCTTTTGGTAATTATTATTTTACTTCACAGGAGGAAATTGATGATTTTCAGAGTGCTTATTCAAATTGTACTGAATTAAATGGTGCTATTTTTATTGAGGGATCTGGTTGGTTTGGGAGTACTAACATTACAAGTCTTACCGGATTGAATGCTGTAGTTTCTATCAATGGTGATTTAATAATTGACAAAAACGATTCGCTGATTAGCTTAGCCGGCCTGGAGAACTTAACTACAATTCAGGGGAATTTAAGTATAGGAGATCTCGAATCCGGCCATAGTGGGAATGCATCTTTATCTGATATGAATGGATTAAACAACCTGGCATTCATTGGTGAAGACTTTGCAATAACAAATAACATAATCCTCACAAGTTTATCAGGCTTAAATAGTTTGAATTCAATTGGGGGAATCCTTACAATTAAATGGAATGGGTTAACCGGTTTAGGTGGATTGAACGATGTTTTGTCAACAGGGGGACTAAGCATTCTTGGCAATCAATTTCTTACCAGTTTAGAGGGACTGGATGGACTGAATTCTGTAGAAGGAGATATTGAAATTAGTAACAATGGGATTTTAACCAATATAGTGGCCCTGGAAAATTTATCCTCAATTGATGGTAACCTTATTATTGGTGGGGAGTACGAGTTGGGTACATTGGGTAATCCATCTTTAGTTAGCCTGGAGGGTCTTGAAAACATTGAACCCAATTCAATCATCAATCTAGAAATTTCTTATAATTCATCCTTGAGTGAATGTCAGGTGCAGAGTATTTGCGACCATCTGGTTTCGCCCATCGGGGAAATAGTGATTCATAATAACGCCCCCGGCTGCAGCAGCCCGGAAGAAGTTGAAGAAGCATGCGAAAGTTCCTGCCTGCCTGAAGGAATTGAATTTACGTCCCAGGAAGAGATTGATAATTTTAAGCTTAATTATCCCAATTGTACTGAGATTGAAGGGTATGTTAGAATGGGAACGTGGTTAGGAAGTGATATTACCAATTTGAATGGCTTAAATGCCATAACAGCTATTGATGGAGGATTATCAGTGGGATGGTGGTTTATGGGCAATTCACTATTGCAAAATTTATCTGGCCTGGAGAATCTGGTTCACATTGGCGGAAGTCTCAATATTCATGCAAATTCTGTTCTGCAGGATCTCACAGGACTGGGAAGTCTGACTTCTATCGGGGGTGATATTATCATCGGGAATGGTGATGCAAAGAGTACGGATTTTGGAGTTAAAATGAATGGTAACCCATACTTAAAGAATGTAGCAGGACTGGAAAATCTTGTATCTGTTGAAGGTAAACTGGAAACACATTTTAATGACTCACTAAATAGTTTTAAGGGCCTCGAAAAGCTCGATTCCATAGGAGGGATTATTACTTCTGATCCTATTGCCAGTTTATCCGAGTTAAGCAATTTGTCGTACGTGGGGTCAGATGGGCTGGAGCTTTATTATACTGCTTTAAGCAGTTTAACTGGTTTGGAGAATGTTTCTTTAATTGATGGAGATTTTATCCTCGACTGTAATGATTCGCTCACCAGCCTGGCAGGGCTCGAAAACCTTGCTTCAATAAATGGATGGATGGTAATTGGAGGTTGGACACACAGGAGTCATGGAAATTCCCAGCTGATCAGTTTAACAGAATTGAGTAACCTGGCTTCCATTGGTGGAAAACTCATAATCGACAGAAATGCTTCTCTGATGAAATTAACAGGTCTTGAAAACCTGACATCTATTGAAGGAGGTACTATAGAGATAGGATCTGAGCCTGACAATTGGGGATATGGGGGGAATCCATCCCTTCTCAGCCTGGAAGGCTTGGATAATATCGACGCAAATACAATTACAGAATTAGTAATAATTTACAACACTTCACTTAACACTTGTGATATTGAAAGCATCTGTGATTATCTTACCAGCTCAAATGGTACCATCGAAATCCACGACAACGCCCCTGGCTGCAATAGCCCTGAAGAAGTAGAAGAAGCATGCAACGCTTCTGTGAATGAGTTGCCAAACATCTATAACTTTTCCATTCACCCCAATCCCTTTTCCAATTTCATAACCGTAGAATTTGAACTCAAACAACCTAAAATGGTAACCATAACTATATACAATCATCTCGGTGTGCAGGTTGAGGTTATGATGAAGAAGAAATCAGTTGGCAAGCAAAAGATTGATTGGGATGCTGAAAGATTACCTGCTGGCATTTATTTCTGTGTGTTACAAACCAATGAAGGAATACAAACAACGAAAATGATAAAAATATAAATTCATAGAGGTTGTGCTTAGCGCACAGAGCAGGGACCAATAAGTCTCGCTCTTTGCTCTAAGCCCTTTGCCCTTTGCCCAAAAAAACATCAGACATGAAAAACAAAACTTACAAAACATCGATTCTAACACTGTGTTTATTTGCAATGTCATTTGCTGCTCAAGCACAGTTCCCCAATTTCACAAAGGTTGATACCGGCGCAATCACCCAGCTCTGGGGCGGCCATATTTCAAGCACCTGTTTTGATATGGATAATGACGGAGACCTGGATTTATTTGTTGGCAACTGTGGTGTTGGAATCAATAGAAATTTTAGCTTTTTTAAAAATGAGCGGAACGGCTTATATGTTGAAATGCCTGAATTTATAAGTGAAGTCAAAATCGTAAGCTCATTCGGTGATATTGATAATGATGGTGATGCAGATCTCTTTACAGGGCTACCTCACGATATGTTGAATGTTTTTGCCAATGATGGAAATGGAGGTTTTCTGGCACTAACTTCAATAAATTCACCCGATTCAGATCATTATCCCACCTTATTAGATCTAAATAGTGATGGCTTCCTTGATGTTGTTGGAATCAACAAGTGGGGAAGTGTTTTGTACAATAATGGCTTTGGCGGTTTTTTGCCATGGGAAGACCTGGGCCTTTTTAGACAACAACCCAATGTATTTTTACATGGGGTTTCGTGGGGCGACCCTGATGATGATGGTGATTTTGATTTTTTTGGGGGTTATACGTCTAATATCAGTGGTCCTGGTGGTATTCCAACAAATTTATGCTACCTGAATGATGGAAATGGAGCGTTTGTACCATTTGACCCGGCATCACCTATTGTTGAGGGTGAATGTCCTACTCCATGCGCCAATTGGGTGGATTATGATAATGATGGCGACATGGATTTATATGTACACAATGTCATGTGCGATAATTCGCTGCCTGCACTTTATGAAAATTTGGGAGATATGCAATTCACCAGGCACGATATTGTTGATGAAATGTACAGGCATTCGTTTGCCAATTCATCCGTTTGGGGCGATCTGGACAATGATGGTGACCTTGATCTTTATATTTCCATTGAAAATAACGAGTTCCCATGGCCACCACCTTACACATCTGCTACCCCTTTTAACGTACTTTACATAAATGAAGGTAATGGTCAGTTTACAGACTTTTTAGCGGAACATCCACTGGTTACTGAAGATTCACACACAGCGCTATTGCTGGATCATGACAATGATGGGGACCTGGATGTACTAATGACTAGGTATTCATGGAGCTTTAATGGTCACAATAACCTATATATCAACGAAGGGAACGATAATTCCTGGATTGTGCTGACCTGTGAAGGTACAACATCAAACCGAACTGCTATTGGCACCCGTGTTCAGACCAAATCTTTCATAAACGGTCAGTATATCACTCAAACCAGGGAGATCACCCCAATCAATGGGCACCTTTCGTATGCCAATTTACGCGTGCATTTTGGCCTGGCGGATACCGATGTAATTGATACCTTGCTCATTCGTTGGCCTTCAGGTATTGTTGACACCTACCTGGATGTTGCAGCCAATCAATTTTACAGGGCGATTGAAGATGAACAACTGGCCGTCGATTATAAGGCTATGCATTACCTTCAGTATGGCCCCGGTATCCCAGATGATACAATAGGTTGGCCTGTTACAATTGATTTGAACGATCATTTCCATTTAATGACAGGAGGTTCACTTCCTCCAATAACGGGTGATACCATCACTTATACGGTAACCAATAATCAAAATCCTTTTGTTGTTCATACCGAAGTGAATGGAAGTTTCTTAACCCTGGACCCTGTTATTCCGGGTGAAACTACCATCGAGATAGAGGCCTCAACCGGATTCACCTTGCCAATATCGGGATCCTTTATGGTTGAGAGTATTGTTATACAGGATGTGGCTGAGCAGGATCAACTTAATCCGGGAATTATTTCTTGCTCCCCGAACCCATTCAAAAGCAAAATAACCATCACTTTCCAACTACCCCGGAAATCAGAAGTCATCATTGAAATATCCAACCATCAGGGACAACTTGTTTCAACCCTGGTTAACGAAATCAGGCAGTTGGGAAAACATGAAATACAATTTAATGCGAAAGATTTGCCATCCGGAATATATTACTGCGTGTTGAAGACAGTTGATGGGATGCAAATGATTAAGATGATAAAGATGTAGAGAACTGTTGCTGAAATCTGGTTACTGGTTGCTGTTAGCTTGTTGTTTGCTTTACCTCTACCAGCAACCAGTAACCAGAGACTAACTACAGGTTTCAGTCAACAGCCAAACTAACCTACACTCCAGGTTCTCAAACTTTTTAGCATTACTCTCCCGATACCGATTGCAATAGGTATTGTGATTTTTATTAACTTAGCTCTCTTCATCACAAACATTGAGGGCCATGAAGTTAAAATTCATCATACTTGCTTTCCTATTTTTTCAGATATTTCAATTGAAGGGTCAAATTGCTGAAGAGATTGACAGTATAGATACCGATAGCATTTACCAATTATTGCCTGAATGGGCTACCACAGAAAAAATAGATACACTAAACAGTATTGCCTTCAGGGTAGCAAAAGACTTTCCGGACAGTTGCATGAAGCTTGCTGCACTTACAATCAGAATGTCTGATAGCCTGAATTATCAAAAAGGACTTGCGGCTGGGTACCAAAATTTGGGAAGGAGTTACTTAGTGACAGATAGTCTATCCGCTGCTATAACAAACTATTTGAATGCCATGAGGATCTACGAACAAATTGGCCCTTCAATAGAGTTATTCAATATCTATTCTCTGTTTGCAATGCTGAATACTCGTACAGGAAGGAATAATTCAAGATTGGAATATTGTTTCAAAGCAAATGAAGTACTCAAAGTCATTAATGAAATTAGCCTGGGTAAAACATTTAATAATTATATAAATATTTCCAGTTCTTACAGGAGTTTAGGAAAACTAGACTCAGCACTATTTTACAATGAAATTGCCCTGTCGTATACTGATTCTTCCACCTATTCTCAATGCTGCAATACTTTTGGAATTATTTTCGCGAAACAATTTTTAAATTCAGGTGACACCATTCTTTTAGATAAATCAATAAAGTGGTTTTTGAAAGGTTTAAATTCTCCAGAAATCGATAATTTCATTAAATCTGCTATTCATAGTAATTTATGGGCCTGGTATACCCAGTATGGAAATAATAGAATGGATAGCCTGGCTTTGTATCATTTAAACCAGGTCCTTCCAATCGCCCTGAATGATAAGGATTGTTTTTATTTGATTCCAGTGAATTACAACTACAGGGGTCGAATTATGAAACAACATGGAAACTATGATAGTGCTATTATATATTTTAATAAAAGCCTTGATATTATTGACTCAGCGCTAACCAATTTTTCAGTGAACGATTATCACAGAATTAGTTATGCATGGTGGAACAGGGATCTGATGAAAAACAGGAAATCAAATAACTATTATTATTTGTTCAGCATCTACTCTGAACTCGGGGATCATGAAAAGGCACTTGAATATTATATCAATTACAAAAATGCCAAGGAAGAGATTTACCAGGAGGATAATAAAAATTTGGTCGCCATGCTAGAAGCAGAGTCAGAAAATGAGAAAACATCTAACCAGATTTCCCTGCTGGCCAAAGAAAACGAAGTAAAAGATTTGCAGATCAACCGGTCAAGAATATTCATGTATGGCCTTGGCGGCCTGCTGTTGATATTGTTCTTAGTGGGGATGCTGTTTATAAGGCAAAGAAGGATCAGGATGGCACTTAAAGAGCAAAAGTTACAGCATGACCTTGAGTTAAAAGAGGTAGAATCCGATAAGCTGAAAGAGCTCGACAAAATGAAATCCCGCTTCTTCGCCAATATCTCCCATGAATTCCGCACGCCCCTGACACTGATACTCGGACCACTTGAAAAACTAAGATCATACCTTCAGGATGAAGAGCCTGAAAAGGACTTGGACATGATTCAACGGAATGCAAGACGACTTCAAAACCTCATAAACCAGTTGTTGAGTCTTTCAAAACTTGAATCTGGAAAAATGAGACTAAAAGTTAAGGAAGAAGATATAGTTTCTTTAAGCAAAGGATATACGCAGTCGTTTGAGTCATTGGCAAAACAAAAGAACATCAAACTTAAATTTAAATCTGACCAGGAAAACATCCCGGTATATATGGATCAAGATAAGTTTGAAAAGATACTTTTTAACCTGATCTCGAATGCGTTTAAATTTACGGGGGAAGGTGGGAAGATTGAGGTGGAGGTTGGCAGTAAAGAGGGAAAGGGTGATGGAGGGACAGAGGGACAAAGGGACAATGTCTCCTTGTCACTTGGTCACCTGGTCACCCTCTCGGTCTCCGACACCGGCCAGGGCATCCCACCCGAAAAACTGCCCCACATTTTCGACCGCTTTTATCAGGCTGATGATTCTTTGAATAGAGGGCAGGAAGGAACAGGCATTGGCCTGGCATTGACAAAGGAACTGGTTGAGTTGCATCACGGAACCATTACAGTTGAGTCGGAATTTAACAAAGGAACATTATTCACCATTATTCTCCCCATGGGAAAAGATCATTTCAAGCCGGAGGATTTTATTTCTTCTGGTGAATCAGAAATTGGCAAACAAACATACTCAAAGTTTTCGCCAATCAGTTTGCGACCAGTAACCAGTAACCAGCAACGAGC
>Ga0209692_10004085_pt1 | contig 13510 bp, 8 predicted proteins | sample tdDd472_FD_187129 | JGI IMG/M metagenome (GOLD analysis project Ga0209692, IMG submission 187129) | Marine sediment microbial communities from the Atlantic coast under amendment with organic carbon and nitrate - tdDd47.2 (SPAdes)... | ecosystem: Environmental > Aquatic > Marine > Coastal >...
GTAGGTGGTTCCATGTTGTCCATCGGGTCAGCTGCCGGTGTTGCACTGATGGGTCAGGCTCGCGGAAAATACACATTTTTTGGCCACCTTAAATGGGCACCGGCAATTGCCTTGGGATATGCGGCAAGCATCTGGGTCCATTTTCTGGTGAATGGCAAACTGATGTAATAAGGGGAGAGCGGAACGTTATTTTCAGCACTGCCCAGTAAAAGAGGTTTTATCTTTTGCTGGGCGCTAAGAAGCCAACCGAATTCTAATCTTACATTGTTTCGCCTGGTGATCTTAACAGACCATCAGGCGCATACTTCTCGGAGAAAGAGTGCAGGCCTCCGACAAACCCGTATAACCTGTTCAAACCGCACGCCGATAGGGGCAAGTTCTTTGTTGAAAGCCTTGATCTTAACTTTCTCCTTAAGATCAATTCAGCTCCAGAACTCCCACCAATTGAGGTTGGTGCTGCCTGGATGCGTCAGGGAGTCATGAATCTGGTCATCAATGCCTCTGAAGCTATCTGAACTGATCAATAATCTTTTAGTTTTTTCATTCCACCTGAGTAGTGTTTTTATAGTAATTCCCTTTCTCCCCCCTCTCATCTTTGAGAACAGTTCACAATCGCCTTGATTGACATACTTGTAAAAAATTCTTGAAGAACCAATTGGAATAACAAATAGTAGGTAGTGGATTGGTTTAAATACAAGTAATCAATTGAGATGTTACTGTTTCGTCGTAGCAGTCTTATTATCAAAATCACGTCATTTACTATTTGGTGCATATTTTGTAATTTGTGGATGGGAATGGTTCAGGTCTATTGGAAATAGATGAGCTTTGGCAAAATCAAATTCAGGGGAATTAAACCGATGAGATGAGTCAAGCAAAGATCCGATCCCTTTTTTCCGTAACAGGCCAATATAAAAATGGCTGGTTTTTTGGACAGTGTAACTATCTGCATCAAGGAGAATTATTTGATATTGCAAAAACGATTCATAGTGGGTTTGATTCTTTTATCTTTAGCCGTGGTTTTGGTTGGTTTTCGAAATTGCACCGGTCTCAACGAGATCGAGACTTCGAGGCTTGAGAACAAAATATGCGATAAAATTGATTCGTCTGTCGGGATTCAATTTAGAGATCCGTTACCCATTCAACTAAAATCAACATCATCTCTGTATAAGGTGTTTTTTGAAAACACTATCGACTCTGTAAGCGGATCAACCAATCAGCTTGATATTGAACTAGCAAAAAATGAGTATGAAGCTGCACAACTTGTTATTTCTGCTGATTTAAAAATTTCGGATGTTTTGGTAGAAGTTTCAGACCTAATTAATTGCGATACTCAAACAAAGTTAAAAGCGGCGGAGCACGTTGAAATAAATGCTATTGGCTATATCAATGTGAATATGGAAGCCCAAAAGACGAACTTGGAAGAGCCGAAATTAATTGCTAATAATGGTTGGTATCCTGACCCATTATTAAGAAATCAGAAGGTAACGTTGAAACCGAACGAACTGCAACCCTTCTTAATCACTGTTCATACGACTCAAGATACTCCTGCGGGCGACTACACCGGAGAAATCATAATAAGGGATTCTTCAGGTCGGGGCATAACGCTACCCATGAGGGTGAGGGTGTGGGATTTTGAGCTTCCAAAGGTCAGTCGGTTTAAAACCGCTTCTTTCTTGCATTGGGGAATGCCAAAAAAAATTTGGGGTGATGCCTTTTTAGATAACTCAGATCACAGCAGACTGAAAAAGACAATGCTAGAAATGTCGGAGCTAGCATTCAAAAACAAACTACCACCAACCTTTTTCTTAGCAAATGGTTTAAATAGCAGAGATTGGAAAGGGCATAACCATGCTGATGTGGGGTACCCAACGCATGACTGCCCTCTTGTAGAAGTTAACGGTGTCCTAACTGATCGTGATCGAAGTAGTGATGTCAGTAAATGCACCTTTAACGAAGAGCGAACCTTAGAATTGATAGAATATCTTTTAGACAAAGGAGCTAACCATTTTTTCATTGGTCTTACTGCAAATGTCTATAAGTCTAAAGAGACTTTGTCCTCGCGAAAAGCAACTGTTGAAGATTACCTCAAAGATTATTTGAAACTAATCGTTGATAGTAACCTGCAAGAGTATGCATATCTCTATGGACCAGACGAACCAGAACATTTTCAACATGCAGCCGACACGTATGCTTATGTTAAAAAAATTCTTGGAGATAATATAAATTACGTTCAGAACACAAATAGAAATACTAATCAGGCCTTGAAAGAAATTCGAAATTTTTCAGACATTATTGATATTAATTTAGGATTTTACGACATTAACGATGCCGAGTTTTTTAGAAACCGATATCCTGACGACTTTAAAGAGTTTTGGTGGAACATTAATATATGGCCTGCCACTCATCCTAATTTATTTATTCAATACCCATTGGCAGATGCACGAATTTTAGGGCCGATGAGTTACAAATATAAAATGCATGGATTCGAATATTGGCAGTTGGTGGGTGATATTTCTAATCCAAGTGCAGCAATGGCTAATTATCATCCATTGGCTCCTGATGAATTACGTGTTAATTGGTTTGTCCAAAAAAAATCGCTCGATGGAATTTTGATGTACCCTGGTAATGATTTTGGCGTTTATAGCTCTATGCGTTTCGAAAGTGTTAGAGACGGTTTTGAAGACATGGAGTATCTATATATGCTTGAGGACTTAAACCCTGATCACGAACTCTTATCGGTAAGAACTATTTTCGGGCTTACCAAATTTGAATACGACATTAAAAAAATACTGCAATATCGTCGAGAAATTGCTTTAGCAATACTAAAAGAAAAAAATGGTCCGGCTTACAGCCCGAGTGGCGATCGATTAACAAGGTAATAGCATACAAAATGTATATAAATCAATAATCCGAATATTGACCAGCTATCGCGGTTTAGACGGTTCCATTCCTTGGGCCATCCAGGCTGAATTTGGGGTGGGAATCTCGCATATCGACAACTGGATCGCTGAAGAGATCGATGTTTGGGGAGATTTCACCACGGGAAAATTGACCACCCACTTTATGACAGGAAGGGGTTCCAACTTTTGCTGTGAGAAGCAGTCATGGTGTTAACATCACTCTTTTAGTACCAAGCAACCCGAATGAACTGGTGGTTTTCGAGTTATTAAATAAGTTAAAGGACGTATATGAGTGAATTTCCTGATTGCCCACAATGTGAATCCGAATATACATACAAAGATCGATCGATGTATGTATGCCCTGAATGCGGAAATGAATGGTCAGCTGACTTGCAAGCTATTGAATCTGAGAGCGTAGAGCAGATTACAGATTCAAATGGAACGGTTTTGACCGATGGAGACACAATATCTGTCATCAAAAATTTAAAGGTCAAAGGTACATCGACCGTTGTTAAAGTTGGTACGAAGGTCAAAAATATTCGTCTAGTAGATGGAGACCATAATATAGACTGTAAAATACCAGGAATTGGGGCAATGAAACTTAAATCTGAATTTGTGAAAAAAGTATAGTTGACGAACATAGGGGACAAGGACGGGGCAACTTCTCTGGCTGGTTTGGTGAGTACCAGCTATTTAAAATAGATCAATGTCGCCAGGAAAACAGGAGTAGTCTCTCTACCTACTGTAATTTTTATGTTGGTGCTGGATGAGTGACAACCGAGCTGGAACGGTCTAAAATATTGATCCTCTTAGGACAAGCTGCGTGATAGCCAGCATGCCAATAACTCCAGCTGCCACAATTACAACTGCCAATAATTTACGCCACAGAGTCACAGGTATCACCTTTTCTTGCAAATAAACTCATAGTTGCCTATGCAATAAACCAACTGGCATTGTAAAAGATATTAGCGTGCCAGTATAGGGTTTTCTAGATGATAACTGAAAAGATCTATGTCTTTTAAATGTTCCAGCACGTTAATTTCTTGAAAACCTGGACTGGTAAAAGCTTATATGTTTCATATCAAAAGATATTTGAGCCTCAGAGTTTGACAATTGTCTTGATGGAAAAGTTTTTATCAACCATATCCTTGTTTTCCCATGGTTGATAATTGAGAAACGGCACTGTGCTGCTACCGGTATGGACCGCTTTGAGCGTCCAGTGTTCAAGATTGGGCCCTTCGGTAAAACCAGGATTATCTTTTTTCAACGACTGGTTGTAGGCCTCTGTGAGGTCCAAAATTGTCCACTTTGACGTATAATACTCTCAGTGAGAGCCGTGCCGCTTGCGGCTTCCGCTGGAACGTTTGTTTTTATTTTATGTTTTGCCAGCCTATTCGCAACAGCTCGATCTCAGCTATTTTTGAATTGCCCAGTTTTCTTTAAAATCTCCCTGCTTGTTTTCCTATATTGGCAACAATACATTGACAGCTAATTATATAAAAAATATGGTGTTCGGAGTGATTACTCACTCCGAACACAGAGAGGTAAATATGGAATTACAAATAGACGAATGGCCTCCAAATAAACTGGAGATCATTAAAGCGACTATTACCATCCTTGCTAAAGAAGGTTTTGACAGGGGCACGACTGCAAAGATCGCCAAAAGCGCGGGTGTTGGGGAGGGAACGATATACCGTCACTTCAAGAATAAAGATGAGCTCATTAGTACCGCGGCTTTGTATACAGCAGGTCTTCTTTTTGGCCCGGCACAGCAGAATTTTAATCAGGAAGCCTCGATAGAGACTCAGTTTATTCAATTCTGCCGCGACTTTCTTTCCACTGGCCTGCAGTTGCCATTGCACCATGCATTTATGGAACAATACATTAATTCTCCCAGTGGCATCGACTATCGAAAAAAGACCATTGAGACAGTCCTGAACAACCAGAATTTCAAACCAATCATGTACCCGATGAACCGGATCCTTATGGGGGGAAAAGATCAGGGAATAATAAAGGATTTCCCATTGCAGATGTTAATTGCGTTGGCCATGGGGCCATTAATGTTCATCCTTAAGCATTCGGCCCAGGGCTTTATAGAACTCGACAATGAGCTCACAACCCGTCTCGCTGAATCTTGCTGGGATGCTATCCGCAAGTGAGGTCTAAACAATTGTTCCTAACTGTTTACATTTCCTCTTGTTACCTTGCAAAAACAAATGAAACTACATCACACTGGATGAGGCACGCTAATGAAAATAACCAAGAAATTGCTCTTCTTTATTCCGGTTGCAGCAGGCATTCTGCTGCTCTTTACCATGGTGAGTAATAAAAAAGAGCCCTCTCGGCCAGAGCTTGCCGAACAACCGCGCACTGTCTATGTGGTTACAGCTCAACCGATGACGATCATCCCCCAGGTCATCGGTTATGGTTATGTCAGGCCCACCGAAACCTGGGAAGCATTGACGGAGGTCAGCGGAAAGATTCTGGAGGTTCATCCAGAACTGGAGAAAGGTGCATTTATAGCCAAAGGCGATATCCTGGTACGGATTGATCCACAGAGTTATGGCCTTGCAGAAAGTAGGGGGCTAGCCAGTGTCATGAGTATTGATGCCCAGCTCAGAGAACTCGCCCAGCAGAAAACAAACACCCAGAAATTGCTCGATATTGAGCGACAGAAGCTAAAATTAACAGAACAAGAGTTTGGGCGAAGCAAGAAGCTGTTTGAAAAAGGTGTTATTTCAGCTTCGGATCTGGAACGGGAAGAAAAGAATTTATTGGCTCAGCAGACAGGTGTCAATAATCTGATTAACACCCTTCGGCTCATTCCCTCCCAGGAAACAGCATTGCAGGCCCAGAAGCAATCCGATGTATCCAGCTTGAGTGAGCGCCGTCTCGATATTGAAAAAACCATCATCAGGGCACCTTTTAATTGTCGAATTTCCGAGGTAAATATTGAACTCAACCAGTTCGCTCCTGCTGGTACCTTACTTATTAAAGCGGTGAACATCTCAAAAATTGAAATACCGGTGCAGCTCTCCCCAACCGAATTTTCCAATTTACTGTCCCCAGAAATTGGCGAGCAGTCGCCTCTTTCTACCACAAATTTTGATATGGACGCCATACGGAAATTGATAGGCATATCGGCCACAGTACGTGTTCCGCTCTTTAACAAAGAGGCGAAATGGGAAGGCACTTTCAGGCGCACCAGTGATGCCATAGATCTCGATACCGGGGCTATAACTGTATTTGTGGCTGTTGATCAACCCTATGAAAAAATTAGTCCTTCCGAACGACCTCCGCTTGTCCCAAATCTTTACGCCGAGGTGGAGCTGCACGGCAGCCCTCGAGACAATCGCTTTGTCATCCCTTTTCAGGCAATCCATAACGGGTCAGTTTATTTAGTGAATGCTGAAAACAGGTTAAAGAAACTGGAAGTGACAGTGGAGATGGTTATGGGGGACCTGGCGGTTATACATAGCGGCCTGCCGGTGAGGAGCAAAGTTGTGACAACCGACCTGGTTCCCGCCATCGAAGGTATGCTCCTTGAGCCTGTGGAAAATGAGGAACTTACCGAAAGAATAGCCGGTATGGGTATCGGTAAGTAGAGGGGAGCTGTCAATGAAATTTATGAGATCCTGGATTGGACCACTTGCTGCCCACCCGACTGCTGCCAACTTGCTGATGATCCTTTTTTTACTGCTTGGTTTGATGAATATGGGTGATATCCGTCGGGAAACCTTTCCGGACTTTACCTCTACCGAGATCTCGGTTACCGCAGTGTATCCGGGTGCTACGGCTGAAGATGTGGAGGCTGCAGTATGTGAACGTATTGAAGAAGCGGTGGAAGGTGTTTCCAATTTGATCAAGGTCACCTCAAAGGCGGAAGAAGGCAGAGCAACTGTCACCCTCGAAATGCAGGATGGCGCCAACGCCACCGAGTTTTTAAACGATATAAAAACAGAAATTGAGGCCATCTCCAATTTCCCAGAGGAAGTCAAAGACGTTATCGTCAAACGCTTAAACCGGACTGATCAGGTGCTCTCAGTTGCCGTCACAGGCCCCATGAGTGAGCCGCATTTAAAACTCTATTGTGAACAGCTCAAAGAAAAGATCAAGCAGCTGCCGCTGGTCTCCCAGGTCGATATTCTTGGGTTCTCAGAACATCAACTGCAGATAGAGATCCCGTTGCATAAGCTCATGCACTTAGGTCTGTCAGTAAACGATATTCAGTCAGTGTTTCAGAATCAGTCCATCGATATGCCGGCTGGTACCATCGAAACGGATCAGACTGATTACCTGATCCGCTTTACAGAAGAGCGGCGCACCCCATATGAATTAGGAGAGCTGGTGGTTGCTTCAAACTCGATGGGAGGCGAGATCAAACTCCGGGACATAGCAACCATTACCGATAAATTCGAGGATAAAGAAAACAGCATTCGTTTTAACGGCAAACGGGCCGGGTTACTGCAAATAAGTAAAAATAAGTCTGAAGATGCACTTGATATCATGGATGAGATTACTGCGTTTCTGGAAACTGAAAAAAAGTTGGCTGCTCCGGATGTTGAATTTGCTATCACCCAGAACGTCTCGAAGATCGTACGGGACAGACTTGATATGCTGACTATCAACGGGCTTGAGGGGCTATTTCTGGTCTTCCTTACACTGTGGCTGTTCTTTAACTTCAGGATGTCATTTTGGGTCGCCATGGGGCTGCCCGTGTCCTTCTGCATGACCTTTTTCTTTATGAAGCAAATCGGTTTCTCGTTCAATATGCTGACCATGGTTGGTCTGCTGATTGCAATTGGTATCCTTATGGATGATGCCATTGTTATAGCAGAAAATGTGGTGGCTCATCTGGAGAAAGGAAAAAAACCCCTGCAGGCTACAATAGATGGGGTTGCTGAAGTGGCTTCAGGGGTATTCTCATCTTTTCTCACCACAATCTTTGTATTTGGTGCCCTCGCACTCAGTATGCAAGGAGATATAGGCAAGGTGCTCTATGCCATCCCGGTAATGCTGATAATGACCATCACCGTAAGTATCGTTGAGGCCTTCGCCATTCTTCCCAATCACCTTTCCCATTCGTTGAATGGTTATAACCGTAATTTGTCCCAGGGGTTTCGGAAAAAATTTGATGGAATTGTTGATACCATCAGGGAGAAGGTGCTCGGCAGGGCTGTAGATTTCGTTGTCAACTGGCGTTACCTCCTGCTCGGTTTGGTAATCTTCCTGTTTCTTTCCTCCATCTCAATGATAGCTGGAGGGGTACTGAAGGTGAGAGCATTTCCTGAGACAGAAGGAGATGTGCTGCAGGCAAGGATTCTCATGCCCCAGGGTACCTCACTGAAGCGCACAGAAGATGTGGTTGACAAGGTGGTAACTGCGATCTTGCAGATCAATAAGGAGTTGACACCGGAGCAACCAGAGCAGCGGCCCCTGGTTGAAAATTACAGCGTTTTGTTTAACACCAACGCAGACGCAGGCGAATCGGGCCCCCATGTGGCAACGGTGTCTCTTGATCTGCTGAGTGCAGAGGATCGCAACAGCTCCATAGTCGATATCACCAATTCCTGGCGGAAGTATGTTGGCACCATTCCTGACTTAATCAGCATTGCTTTTAAGGAACCGAGTATCGGTCCTGGTGGGCTGGCTATAGAATTACAACTGCAGGGGCATGACCTTGATCGGCTGAAAATGGCTTCTGTTAGGCTGATGGACTGGTTGAGCCGCTATAGTGGGGTGGTTGATCTCAATGATAATCTGAGGCCCGGAAAGCCGGAGTTTCGAATCAAGATGAATAAGGGTGCCCTGGCCATGGGCTTTACCGCCAGAAATATCGCCAGCCAGCTGCGCGCAGCCTTTTACGGCAGTGTTGCAAGCGAAGTCCAATATGGTGGAGAATCCTACGAGATCGTGTTTAAAATCGCAGATGAAGACCGGCACTATGTTACCGACCTCTCTCAGTTCTATGTGATGAGTCCAAAAGGCAAGCGGGTTCCACTGCAGTCTGTGGCGACCGTGACACAGGGCCGGGGTTTCGCCAGTATCAACCGTATAAATTCCCTCAGGACTGTTACCGTTACCGGTGATATCGATACCGCAAAGGGTAATGCCAACGAAGTTATCAAGCATACTCGTGATAATTTCCTGCCGGAACTCTCCAAACAATTTCCGGATATTTCTGTTTTGCTTGAAGGACAGGCAAAAGAGGGAAAAACTGCCATGGTGGGTATGGCAAAGGCCTTCTTGATCGGAATCTTCGGGGTGTTTATTATCCTCAGCCTCCAGTTTAAAAGCTACCTGGAACCGGTCATTGTCATGATCTTGATCCCGTTTGCGCTGATTGGCGTCATCTGGGGCCACATTCTTCTTGGCCTTGACTTAAGTATGCCGAGTATCATGGGATTTATTTCCCTGGCTGGTATTGTGGTAAACGATTCAATTCTGCTGGTGACATTCATACGTAATCATATGGAAAAAGGTGAATCCGCCATTGACGCGGCCAGGCAAGCGAGCCGCGAGAGATTCCGAGCGGTGCTACTCACTTCGCTTACCACCATTATGGGCTTGCTTCCTCTGATGGCGGAGCGTTCCATGCAGGCCCAAATCCTGATTCCGCTCGCCTGTTCCATTGTCTTCGGTCTGTTGATGACAACCATTCTGGTGCTGCTGGTAATTCCGGCTCTTTATGCCATCTTCGATGATTTCAACCTGCTGAGAAAACACTAAGTGAGAATCAAAAAAACGAGGCAAAGGATTTAACCTTTGACCTCGGTCCAGGCTTTCCTCATTTCTTGCTACCAATGTAGGTTTGACCATACTCCTGTCATATTGTTTTGTTTCTTAATAGCGTAATTATATCCTCAGGTTACGATAATTTATATTATCATTTCGAAATTTCAATATGTTTTAATAATTCATAATATCAATATGTTACCGGAATCTAAGCTGCTTAATTAAATAGTTAAATAGGTGTTGACTGTCTTCTTGATGGTGAATATTATGCAAGTAGGAATCGATTCTTAACAAGTCGGGGAGTATGAAAATTAAGAAGAAAGAAGTTGAACAACGAATGAAACGCTTCGAGACGGTTTGCCGTGCGGAAGGAATCAAGTTGACGCACCAGCGCATAGAAATTTTCCGTGAAGTGGCTCAAGCAGGTGATCATCCAGATGCTGATCAGGTTTTTCAGCGTGTCAGGGGGCGGATGCCGACAGTTTCTCTCGATACAGTTTATCGGACACTCTGGCTGCTTAAAGATCTTGGCTTGGTGGTAATGCTTGGTTCGAGTCGTGAACGGACCCGTTTTGACGCAAACCTGAATAGCCACCATCATTTTGTTTGTGGGCAATGCGGTTTCACTCGAGACTTCTACAGTGCTGATCTTGATAACATCAACCTGCCTGATTCGGTTGATACTTTTGGTGAGATTGAAGCAACTCACGTTGAGGTGCGAGGCGTCTGCCGGGAATGTGTTCTGAAAGTGAGATAAAGAATCCTTTCCGAAAGGCCATAGAAATTGTCATGGCTCCTGTATTAACAAACTATGTCGGTGCTCTCCATGAGGGCGGCTGTATTGATTGGGAATCAATTAAATTTGGAATCCCTGTGTCGATTGGATACCTAATCACAAAAAAATCTTGATACCGATACACTGTGTTCACGGCAGCACTGTAAATTAATTCATCCAACATTGGGAGGTAACGTTATGAGTGGAGAAGGCAAGTGCCCGGTAACGGGAGCAGCTAGAAAACACGTAGTGGGAGGCAGGTCGAACCGCGAATGGTGGCCGAACCAGTTGAGTCTGGATGTTTTGCGCCAGCATTCCTCCAAGTTTAATCCAATGGGCGAGGATTTTAACTACGCTGAAGAATTCAAAAGCCTGGACCTCGCAGCTGTAAAAAAAGATTTACATGCTTTGATGACCGATTCGCAGGACTGGTGGCCGGCGGATTACGGTCACTACGGACCTTTTTTCATTCGGATGGCATGGCACAGTGCCGGTACCTACCGAACCGGTGATGGCCGCGGTGGTGCAGGGACGGGCAACCAGCGCTTTGCGCCTGTCAACAGTTGGCCTGACAACGTAAACCTCGATAAGGCGCGCAGGCTGCTTTGGCCGATCAAGCAGAAGTATGGCCGGAAATTATCCTGGGCCGACCTGATGATTCTCACAGGCAATGTCGCTATGGAATCGATGGGATTCAAAACCTTCGGTTTCGCCGGCGGACGTGAGGATATTTGGGAGCCAGAGAAAGATATCTATTGGGGTGCTGAAGATGAATGGCTGGCTACAAGCGACACGCCCGGGAGTCGTTACAGTGGTGAGCGAAACCTCGAAAACCCCCTGGCAGCGGTGCAGATGGGACTGATTTACGTGAACCCGGAAGGGCCGGACGGCAACCCGGATCCAATTGCGTCTGGACGGGACGTTCGGGAGACGTTCGGGCGCATGGCAATGAACGACGAGGAGACAGTCGCGCTCACTGCTGGCGGACACACTTTTGGTAAATGCCACGGTGCAGGCGATGCTGCGCTGGTCGGTCCTGAACCTGAGGCTGCGGGTCTCGAAGAGCAGGGACTCGGCTGGAAGTCTCGTCATGGCAGCGGTAAAGGTGGTGATCAGATTGGCAGTGGTTTGGAAGGCGCATGGAACCCAACCCCGACGAAGTGGGATATGAACTATTTTAACGTGCTGTTCGGCAACGAGTGGGTATTGACAAAAAGCCCTGCGGGAGCACAGCAATGGACGCCGAAGGAGGCGAATGACAGTAACCTTGCTCCGGCCGCTCACGATTCATCAAAGCGGGTTCCGATCATAATGACCACCGCCGACATGGCGATGCGTATGGACCCGATCTATGAACCGATTGCGAGGCGTTTCCATAAAAACCCGGAAGAGTTTGCAGATGCCTTCGCCCGCGCATGGTTCAAGTTGACGCATCGGGACATGGGACCTCGCGCCCGTTATCTCGGGCCGGAAGTTCCAGAAGAAGAGCTGATTTGGCAAGATCCGATCCCGAAAGTCGATCATGAACTGATAGGTGAGAGTGACATCGCCACACTCAAGGGCAAGATTCTCGATTCAGGCCTGTCCATCTCCGAGCTGGTTTCAACCGCCTGGGCCTCAGCTTCGACTTTTCGAGGCTCCGACATGCGCGGCGGAGCGAACGGTGCCCGCATTCGTCTGACACCTCAGAAGGATTGGGTAGTTAACCAGCCGGATCAATTGGCGAAAGTTTTGAAGACACTGGAAAGTATCCAAAGTGAATTCAACAAAACTGTCTCAATGGCTGACCTGATTGTGTTGGCAGGTTGTGCGGCTGTTGAAAAAGCGGCGAAGAATGCTGGTCAAGATGTGACGGTCCCCTTCACGCCTGGACGCATGGATGCCTCACAGGAGCAAACCGATGTTGTGTCTTTCTCTGCTCTGAAGCCTGAAGCTGATGGTTTTCGCAACTACCAAAAGACAAAATATTCTGTATCGGCAGAGGAGATGCTGGTTGATCGGGCACAATTGCTGACATTGACCCCGTCTGAGATGACGGTTCTCGTTGGCGGTATGCGCGTTTTGAATACCAACTGTGACCAGTCCCAAAACGGTATCTTTACAAACCAGCCAGAAACTCTCACCAATGACTTCTTTTTGAATCTGCTCGATATGAGCACGAACTGGAAGCCGGGCTCTGAAGACAAAGACCTCTTTGAAGGCAGCGATCGAGTAACGGGTGAATCTAAATGGACCGGCACTCGTGTCGACCTGGTCTTCGGTTCAAATTCAGAGTTACGTGCCCTGGCTGAAGTCTATGGAAGTGCAGATGCGCAGGAGAAGTTTGTCAATGACTTCGTGGCGGCCTGGAACAAGGTGATGAACCTTGATCGCTTCGATCTCGCTTGATCGGGGTGGTATTATTTTTTACGGGCTTCTAAAGCGTATTCTTAATTGTAAAGTGATAGATCGGGAAGAATGATTACCGCTGTCAATTGCTGGATGTTCTGAATGCTCATTGAAGCTATTGGGAACAAATGAGCGCGGCGTTTCAATACATTTTGAAACGCCGTGCTTTTTTTAGGTCCAATACAGGAAATTTTGAGATCGGGCAACATATGGGAAATCTAACAATGAGAAAATATGGTAAGGATATGTGATATGGCGGCTCTTTAGTTCTCGTCCGAATGCACTGTCTTCACCACTTCCCAACTGCTGTTATTGTTGTTTGAACGGATCACTGCATCAATAAAGAGCATGCCCGCCAGACCGTCAGCAGATGTCGGGAAATGGAGAGCCAGGGGATCAGGTTCCTGACCTGCGATTCTGGATGCTATCGCCTCTGCGGCGTCTTTGTAGATATTGGCGAACCCTGCTGGAAAACCTTCCGGGTGACCAGCAACAATCCTGCTTGCCCTTCTGGACAAATCAAGGGTTCCAGGCCCATTCGGTGTTCTGGTCTGTGCTGGCGCCCCAAGTGGTTTAAAGGAGAGTCTTTGTGGAATTTCCTGACACCATTCAAGTGTTCCCTTGCTGCCGCTGACTCGGATCTGCAGGCAGTTTTCCACGCCTGCGGCTGCCTGTGTAACCCAGAATACTCCTCTAGCCCCATTGTTAAGAC
>Ga0209692_10004089_pt1 | contig 13501 bp, 24 predicted proteins | sample tdDd472_FD_187129 | JGI IMG/M metagenome (GOLD analysis project Ga0209692, IMG submission 187129) | Marine sediment microbial communities from the Atlantic coast under amendment with organic carbon and nitrate - tdDd47.2 (SPAdes)... | ecosystem: Environmental > Aquatic > Marine > Coastal >...
ATTATAAAGTATAAAGATATAAACTGTATTTCATTAATATATTTTTTATCATATTCGCTAACTTGTATAATAATATCTTTTAATAAAATAGTAAATAAAATTCCTATTATCATACAACTAATAATTAAGTTAACACCTGTCATAATTGAATATCTTCTTTATTTAGATCTATTATTTTTCTACTCTCAATAAATGATTTTAAATATTGTTCTTCTAAATCTGGCCTATGTTCCTTTTTATTATTCCAATGGAATTCAGTTGTTCTATCTTTATCACCTTTATCAAAATAATGATAATATTTATAATCTTTAGATACATGATCAAAACCATAAATATAAATTTGATCATCTTTATAATAATCTAATGCCCATAATATATTTAAAAATCCCGTAGTTGGAAAGGCGTTATTCCATCCTTCTTGATTATTTTTTATTTTGTTTTCATAGTCTGAAGATATTAATATTACTTTATTTTTATCTATATATTTAAATTTATTATCAAATATTTTTTTAAAATTGTTATATTTAAAATTTGGACAAACAAAGGTTATTTTATCGTATTTATTTAATATATTATTATCTACTAATGTTATTCGTAAATCGTGTATTGCCCAAATACTTGTTTTTGATCCAACATATTCTTCAAAACCTTCTGTTTTTGCTCTGTTAAATCTAACAACTACGTCAAAATTATTATCTATATATTCACCAATTTTTTTATCTTCTATTGAAGACCCATTTCCAATTAATAATATTTTTTTATTCATATTTTTACCTCATTAATTTAAAAATTCAAATAAAATAAACAATATAATTATTATACAGCCAATAACGTTATATAATGTAATATAATTTTTATATTTTTTAAAATATTTACAATCGCCAAATTCATTATTTGAATAATTTAAATACGTATCATATCCTTCTTTTTTTGTATTTCCTATAAATTCATTTTCTACTACTGTTTTTACACTAGTTAATTTATAACTACAACATCCAGTAGTTATAGTTTCTTTTGAATTTCCGCCACTATCGTATTTACATTCTCTACAATAAACTTTTTTCAATTTTACTCCTTATTTAAAAGTTTTAAATTTCGATCTATATTAATTTTTTTATAGAACTCTTCTTTTGAACATTTTATATCATTTATCCAATAATATTCATGTTGTATTTCTCCAGATTTATAATACCAAATGTCAGCAGGTCCGTTTAATCTATGCCTTTTTCCGTTTATATAATAACGTTCACTACTTATTTCTCCAGATTTTGTATACCAAATTCTAGCAGGTCCATTTAATCTATGACGTTTACCGTTTATACAATAATCTTCACAGTTTATTTCTCCAGATTCATGATACCAAATTCTAGCTGGCCCATTTAATCTATGAAGTTTATCTTTTGAATTATAATATTGTTCACGGTATATTTTAGTTTCTTTTATGTCATAATACTGTATTTTTTTATAATAGCCTTTTTCTAATTCAATTCTTTTTGACATAATTAAGCCTTATTTAATAACTTTAAATTTCGATCTATATTTCTTGATTTTATTACATCATTTATAAATTTTTCAACGGTAACATAATTATTTTTACTAATTAGTGTTAATCTCACTTTAATAATATTTAGATCTATACCTTTATTTTTTTTACTATTGTGAATATTTCCAGTATTTAAAACTCTATTCACTAAAACGTTTACACACTTATCGTAACTTGCATTCATATTTACTCCAAATAAATAAAAACTCATTATTAATATAATGAGTAAATTATAAATGAATATTTGAAAATGTCAACTAAAAAATAATTTAATCATAATCTTCAATTTCTACTTCATCAATAATAATAGAATCTTCAATATCTTTAGATTCCATATCTAAATCTAAACATAATTCTTTATATAAATTTTCTAATTTTTCCATTAATAATTCTTCTATTTCTAAATTATTAGTTGAAGGATTATTTAAAAGAATATCATCTATGTGAATTGATATTGCTAATTTTTTCATTGTATATTTCTCCTATCTATTATTTTTGAATACATTTTATTTTGTATTTCTTGTTTACTAATTTCTTTAATATGATATAAACTATATTCATCTACTTGAGGTAATTCACTAATACATGTATAACCTATCAAATATTCATGTACAGGACGTTTCCAGATTATATTGTTATTATTCTTAATTATTCTTAATTGCATATCAGGATAATTAATATAGCCTTTATTATCTATTCTCCAACCCCATTGTTTAATATGATTTTCAGATATATTATTAACTATATTTATTCTTGGAATATTAATAACATCAACATTTGTATTCATTTCTAATATATCATGAATATTTAATAATAAGTTTTCATGTGGATATTCATCTGCATCTAAATTAAAAATCCAATCTTTATTACATTTACTCATTAAAAAATTTTTTTGGTCAGCAAAATTATTATTTAAACTATGTTGATAATATTTAATATTGTGATATTTTATAATATAATTATCTATGCAATTTTTTACTTCTACATTATAAATACCAGATTCTTTAATATCTTGAACAATAACTATTTCATCATTTTCTTTAGTATAAGGAATAAGTTTTTCTAAAAGTACAGTAATTTCTGATAATTCGTCATTAACTAATATTGCATATGATATATTATTCATTATCCTTTTCCTTTTTAATTATACCATAATATTCATCTGCTATTATTTTTCTTTCTTTTTTTATACTTTCCTCATAATCATGTTCAAACATTTCAATAGCCTTTTTAGTTACAGGTTTATATCTAACTTTAAACTCATGTTTATCCATTATATAGAAATCTCCGTTATCTGTATAAATTTTGAAATCACCTTTAAAACCTCGTATAATTTCACCACTTTTATTTTTGCCTTCATAATAATCGTGTAGTAATTCACATTTTAAAACAACAACTCTAGTAGCAAAAATAGCATCTTCATAATTCATATTTACCTCTTATTCCTTCTAGCTTTCATTTCTTGTTTTTTCTTTAAAATTTCACGTTTTTTTGCATCTTTTCTTAATTTATTAAATTTTTCTTTTTTGCGTTTAGCTTCTGCTTTTTCAATTTCTCTACGTGTTTTTTTATCTTTTACCATATCTTTAAATCTATAATCTATTTTAGTTGTTCCAGATATGCCAGAAAGAAAATAAGTTCTGTATACATTTTCTTTTACTTTAGAATTTAAAAAAGGTTTTAATTTTCTATTATAAAACGTATAAGGATTACCTATATCTGCTGATAGTTTATTGAATCGTAATTTTGTTAATTTTGCAATTTTAGCAGATAGAGTAGTTTTTGTCATTTTAGATAATTCATACAACTCTTGCTCAGACATTAATTTTAAAGCTAATCCATGTAATTTGCCTTGATATGATGAATTTAATACCAATACTAATGGACGTTTATCTGTAGAATTTTTACCTCTATAATTAAAAGCAACTATGTCACCAGACTCTAATTTTCTTGGATTTGTTATTCTATCTTCTGTTATTATATTACTATTATGTAATTTTGAATTATCTATTATTTTATCTGCCATATATTATTCCTCTTTGATGAAATCAAAATTAGCACCAATAGATTCACACGCGTTTAAAAAATTAAATCTACTATATTTTTCTTCCATTTGAATAGGTATTCCACTTTTTGATTCTTTATCTAAAAACAAAATAGTCCAATTATACCATTCGTTTTCATTATATTCTGGATATAAAGTAAATTCTGCAATTTGCAAAATAATAGGATGCCAATAAGAATTTGTTTCTTCGTTAAAATATACAAAATCCTTAGAAAATTTGTTTACTTGTTTTAAAGATTTTATATTTTCATTTGATGACATTCCACACTTATAACATATATACGATTTAATATTATTTTCTATTTCTTCAAAGCAATATTTATCGTCTATACAAATTGGGCATTTATAATTTTCCATACTAGGTTATTCCTTATTTAATAAATTTAAATTTAATTCAATATTTTTTAATCTTTTACATTCTTTTTCAAATTCTTCTTTTGAGTATTTAGTATCTTGTATAAAATATTCTTCAGATTGTATATTATTATGTATATCATACCATATAGAAGCTGGTCCGTCTAATCTATGTCTTTTTCCATTAATATAATATTCAACATGTTCTATATTGTGATTCATCTGATGATAGCTAATATATGCAGGTCCGTCTACTCTATGTTTTATATCATTTAACCAATAAATTTTATATTCTATTTCTCCAGACTCATAATACCAAATTTCTGCAGGTTTATTTTCTCTATGCAATTGTCCATTTGAATTAAATTGTCGTTTTCCTCTTATTAATGTTTCATTATCATCGTGATAATATGTTATAGTAACAACTTTAAAATCTATTACTTCATTATTTTTATCGTAAATATCAAATTTCATATTGCCCTACTTTTTTGTTTTATCATAAAGATAAATACTATCTAAATAAAAAATTAAATAGATAGTATTACAAAAATTTATTTATAAAATTTGATCTATCAAACCATATTCTAAAGCTTGATCAGCTGTAATATATTTTTCATTTGATAATAAACTATCTAATAATTCAGGTGTTAATTTTGAATACTCTAAATATATTTTTTTAATTTTATCATATAATAAACCAACATTATGCATTTCATCGTTTATTGCGTCAAGTCTTCCGGCAACTACCATTGAAGGTTGATGTAATAACATTACTGCATTTTTTCTCATTACTCTATTTTTGCCAACTACAGATAGAAATGTTCCTGCAGATGCTACACAGCCTTCAATAAATGTATTAATACTTATTTTATTAGATATTATTCTATCAACCATAGAAAGAGCTTCTGTTACATTTCCACCATCACTCATTATATGAATATTAATATATAAATCTTCAATTTTAATTGGTAATCCGTCTAATTGAGCTTTAATTAATTTTGCTTGTAATTCTTTTGTTAAATTATTTAAATTAAAATTAAATACAGAAGCTGAATTTAAATTAATATTTTCATAAAAAAACATTTCATTACCGTCAATAAACACTTTTGCATTATTAATATCTGTACTCTTGCCTGGTCCATTTCCAAATGATTCCATAATAGTTGCATAATCTTCATCTGATACTTCTACGTGAGTTTCAATTGGTACTGCTGGTGTTTCTGATTTACAGAATCTTATTTTGTTTCTAAATTTTGATTGTTTCATTTGTCCTCTTTGTTATTTTATTTTTAATTTTGGTAATTCAATTCCTGATAATCCTGGGATTTTATTAGTATCTTCTACCTTATTTAATTTTGGAACAGGTAATTTTAATTTTGCATGTGACGGTAATAACGGAACATATGTATTTAATATAGATAAAAATTTATTATCCATATCTGTTAATGAAAAATTATTTTCAATATGTTCTTTTTGTTTTATTGCTTTATTTATATATTTATCATATGATTTATATACACTTCTTAAAACTTTTTGAAATTCAATATGATTAGCATAAAACCATTTAGACTCTTTATTTATAACACCTTTCCAAACTGCTGATTTATGAATAGGTCTTAATTCTCCTGATATCAAAATAGAATATTCTGGTTTTAAAAAATCTAATTGGCCTGACCATTTAGATGCTATTACAGGTTTTCCAGATAATGCAAATTCTTGTAATGGTCTACCGTATCCTTCACCCTTTGTTGTAGATACCATAGCTTTTACTTTTGGATAATTATATAATTCATTTATTTCTTCATCTGATAATTTTCCGTTTAATAAATAAATATTAGTATGATTATCTCCAATAATAGAATTAATCTTATCTCTTAAATGTTGTTTTTCTATTTCAGAAAACGTTGATCCAGTTTTTAATATTAATGCAGGTCTTTCACTTTTTTTATAATTTTTAAATGCTTCTACAAACGATTTTATTAACCCACCTGTATCTTTTCTTGAATGTCCAATTTCTCCATTTAACCAATGACCTACATATAAAAATGCAAATTCTTCTTTTATCTTTTCATTTAAATTTTTCCACAACATAGGAATTTTTGAATCATCTTTGATATTTAATTCTTTATAAATATTTAAATCACTTCCTTCAAATAAAACTTCTACGGGTTTAATTATTTCTAATTGACCTTCTGGTTGTTTTGTTTGTTTGTTGTGCTTAACAAATTTAGAATTCATTAATACATCTTTAGAATGATTACTAGTTGATATTACTAAATCCATTCTATTACAACCTTCAACCCAAGTTGGATCAGCCACAGTTGTTTCAATACCTGCTGTAATTCCTATATTATATTTACCAATAGGATTAAATTCACTAGGTACTGTTATTTGAATAAGAATATCTGGTTGATATGTTAATGTAGGCTGAGTGTGTATTAATTTTATTAAATCATCATCTCTACCTTCTTTTAAATATCCTCTTGGTGTTTGTCCCCAAGGCAATGATATCAATTTTATATCCCAATCATTGTGTATTCTAATAATTGATCTTATAATATCTCTTGAATGAAATCCATATCCAGATAGGGTATCTACCGGAGACATTATTACTACTTTTGCCATAATTATTCCTTGTTTAATAGTTTTAAATTGTTAATTATATTTAGTTCTTTTATCCAATATTCTTTTTTATCTTTAGAAAAATATTTATTATTTAACGCATACTTAACATAAAAAGGTTCACAGTCTGTCTTAAAATTAGTATTTGGATAATAACTTATTACTGCAAATCCATCTTCTCTATGTAATTTTCCTTTAAATACTTTTTTGTTTATATTTAATTCAGGCACTTTATCTTTGCATTCTATAATTTCAAAATAAGGAATATTAAAAGATGAAGTTTCGTCTTCAATATACCAAAACTCATATAATAAATTATTTTCTTGATCGAATTCTTTATGATGTTTTATTTCTTTATTCATAATTATTTACCTTTATTATAAGTTAAAACAGGATATTTGTTTAAAAATTTATTAACTATATCTTTAATACCTTTACCTTTAATTTTTGAATTATCCCATAATAGCAAATATGAATTCCATTTCCACGTATTATTTTTATTTATGAGAACTCTTTTAAAATATAATTCTTTCTGAAGATGCGTATTAGGTAATTTTATCATACAAAATATTACTAATTCTCTTGAAGTATCTTTGCATCCATAATACTCATCTTCAGTCCAAGAACCTTTTATTCTTAATAAATGTTTCCATAAATACTTATTATTAATTATCATTTAAAATAACCTCTTATTTCTAAATATATACAATTTAGAAATTTTGTCAACTATTTTTTATTATTTTACATCATATTTTTTAATATTTTCTATATAATTATATAGTATTTTTACTATTTCTAATTTCTTATTTTTTAATTCATTAATAATATTTTGATTATATTTTTTAATTACAGAAGCTTTTAATCCTGGTAATTTTTTAAGTTCTTTTGTGCCATCATCTGCAATAAATTCTACGTATACATCGCTATCATTTTGTGTTGCGTATATTAAAGTTATAGAATTTTCTATTTCATCAATTTGTTCATTTAATTTAGCTATTTCTATGCTTTGTTCTATTATATCACTGTAAATTATTTCTTGTTTAGCCGCCCATCGTAAATTATAATTAGTTTTATCTTTAATTTTTGTAATAAACATGGCAGGCCTTTCTTTTATTTGTCTTTCATTACCATTTAGTTTTTCATATAAACCAATTAATACATCTTTTTTATATATTTCAAAATCTTCTTTTGGCGATATTTTTTTAATATTCTCTAAATTAACAAATACATCTTTAATTTCTTCTGACTCTTCATTTTTTAATAATTCTTCAATGTCATTAGTATTTGAATCTTCTAACATAGAATCAACAGATTTTAAAAATTCATCTAATCCGTTTGAACCTCTATACACAATTAAATCTGTTATAGAATTAAGCTTACGTTCACCTATAGGTCTTAATTCATCTTCACAAGGCTTTTCTAATTCTTTTTTTGAATCACAAATATCATCTTTACTTATTTCTACTATATTATCATTATCTATTTTAAAATTTATAGTTTTTTCGGCTGTTTCTTTTAATAAACCCAATAATTGTTTATCAGAATCATATTTACTTATTTCTTTCATTTTTTACATCCATTCTTTTGTAAGTGGATTAAATAAACCAACTTTATTTATTTTTATATCTTTTTCAATTTTTTCAATAATATAATTATCTTTAGGGGTCCAATTAGTTAAAGTGTAATCTATGTCATGAATAAATGAACTACACATTTCTTCTGAAGACATTCTACTTTCTTTTCCAGATAACCATTCTCTACCGGCTAAACCTCTTTCTTTTCTTTCTTTAGAAGATAAATTATATACTTCTAACATTCTATTACATATATCTTTAATTTTTGGTCTTGAATCATAAATATATGGAGTTGGAGGAGAACCTTGAATAGATTCATCTGGAAATAATGGAAATGCCCATTTACCACAATTTTTATATTTACCATCTGAGTTAGCAAAATGATCAATATCTAATTTATCCCATTCATTATTTTCATCACTAAATCTCATTTGATCTTGCAAACCACCAATTACTGTAGGTATTACTGGAGTTCCTGACATTATAGCTTCTGCACAACTTAATCCAAAACCTTCTGCTGAAGATGGATTTAATTCTACATCACTTATATTATATAAATAATTCATTTGTTTTGGAGATAATCCACCATCAATAAATTTAATATTACATTCTGGTAAAAGATCATGATGTAATTTTGGTAAATCTGTTCCATTATTATCTATTGGAGCAGTCTTTAATATTAATAAAGTTTTATCAGCTTTTTCTTTTCCTATTGCTTGACAAAAGAACTTATATGATATAAGTAAATCTGATACTTGTTTTCTTCTAATATTTCTACTATTAAAAAATAATACAAAATCGTATTTTTTATTACCTAAAATTTTATTTTTAAAATCATAAAAATCTTTATATTTGGAATTCTTTTTATTAGGTTTTAAAGGCTTAAATATATCTTTATTAATTCCATGAGGAACATAAGATGTTATTAAAGAATTATTACCAATATTATTTAATTTGTTTATTGACGTCTTTCCAAACTCATCTCTATCAATACTACTAACTTTAGTTTTATTATCTGATAATACCGCTTGTTCAACAAATAGTTTTGTTTGTCTATTGATATTCATAATTAAATCGCATGATTTATAATAAGATCTATTATATTGTGGAATTGGTGGTTGGTCCCAAATATTATAATAAGCTGTTGGGATTAAATTTCTAATAGTATGTTCCATTTCAAATAGCCAAATAAATTGTCTAGGGTCTGTAAAATTTAATAATATATCAGGTTTTTCTCTATTAATAATTTCTGATAATATTTGTTGATTACCGTATCCGTCAAATGGATATAAAGTAACACTACAATCTTTAATACCTGTTTCTTTAGAATAATAATCATTCATATTTATTATTTTACCAGTATCAGGATGCTTTATTGCTGCTGCTATTTGAACCCAATTAAAATGATGGCAAGTTCCTTGAACTAATTCTCTTGACATAGTAGCAACTCCACTATGCATTCTAATATCATCACTAAGTAATAATATTTTTTTTCTTTCATTTTGTGGAATAATAGGATATCCATTTCTAATATCATCCTTATTCCAATTCCTAATTACCATTAAAACTCCTTTTTTATAATGTAAGTTTTAAATAAATATACATCTATTTTAAATTTTTTTATCTTTTTTCTGTAATACAATTCCAGTTAATTTTGTTTCTTTTACTGATATTATTTTAAAATCCTTTAATCCAAATCCAGCTTCACGTTCAGTAATTATTTTGTTTGCTTGATTAGTACTTTTTGCTTCTACTAAATACTTATCTCTTTGAGTTTTTTCTTTTATACGACCAGATTTTGGATCTTCAATACACATCATAAAAGATGTAGTAACTTCATAATAATTCATATTGTTATTTTCTCCTTTTTATAATACAAAATAGTCTTTATTATTACTCTCACATAATTTAATTAATCGTTCAATATCTTTATTTTCTTCTTCATCACCAATAAATATTAATACAAGATCTGCCCATTTTACTGCATCGTTATTTCGAATATAATAATGTCTTTCCGCAGATCCTTCTTTATTAAATCTAAATTTTGGCATAATACAGCCACCATGATAAGGATTATCATAAGTTGGAAATTCTCCATATTGTAATCCTAAACTAATGCAAATATTATTGATATAATTATCAGCACCAATTGTATTTGCTCTTGACGCTATTATCATATTATTACCTGCTGATTCTTTAATTTTAAAAATTGTATCTTTAATTTTTATTTTATTTTGATATCTATTAGAACCAGTAGCTAATACTTTAAATCTAGTATCTTTTGGTTTTTTATTACTAGTAGGATCAAATTTACCGTTTTTTCCTCTAACGTTTATTTTAATTGTTTGTTTATTCATATTATAACCTCATTATTATAAATTGTCAATTATTATTTTTATTTAATAAATCAAATCCATATTTTAATTTATCATTATATGTATTTTGTAAAATATTATTTTTATTTATTTCATAATTATCTACACTAATAAATTTTTTACTTGATCTACCACAATGTTTATATTCATGACATAAACATAAATATTTTTTACATTTACCGTTATTGTATAATTTGCATAATTTGTCTTCATTTGATAATTTATTACCTTTCATAATAACCTTCTTTTATTATTGTTTTATAATATGTAAAAATTCTGATACTTCATAATATACATTTTCTAAATCAAATATTTTAATTAAATTTAATCTACGTTCTTTATATAATTGCCAAAAGATATTTAAGTGTTTATCATAAGGAAAAAATATATCATTTTTAATTACACCTAATAAATATCTTTTATTTTCATATGACATATAATATTCATTAACATTATTATCTATAAGTGACCAAGGTTTTACTGATATTGCTTCTTGAACTATTTTAAATGTAATAACACTTTTACACTTATTACATTTCATATTATATTCATGATCTTTTTTCTCTTTTGTATTATCTAAACATTTTGAATATAAGTTATTTGATATTGTATCTTGGTTTATAATATTAATATTATATTCAAAATCTATTTCTGACTCACATATTGGACATAATCTTTTCATTTTCTTATTATAAGAATAATTATTTAATAAATCTATATATCTTTTATCAGAAAATTTTATGTTGTTATTTAAACTTTCATCTAACTTAATTATATTATGTTTATATTTTAATAATATCTTTACAAATATAATACTCAATATGATAATAAGTATAGACAATAATATAATAGTTAATAACATTTAATTACTTTCCTTTTGTAAATATTTATTTGTCCATTTTGAACAAATTCTTGTAGTATCTTCATTTAAAACATTTGAATGTTTCCAATAAAATGGACAATACGTACATGCTGTTGCATACTTTGCTATACTATATAAATCTTTATCTTTTTTATAATTACCAGTTTCATCAATATATAAATTTATATACTGATCTTCTACTATTTCTTTGTATAATTTTTTAATAGTTCTTTCACTAGATGGTACAGATATTCTTTGCATTCTATGAATAGGAAAATCTGATTGTTTTAACAAATGACTAGGTATTTTTCTCTTTAATATTATAAATTGAACTTCTATATCAGAATATGGAACGTTAAATTGTTCAGAATAAAACTTCTTATATAATTGTAATTGTAATCTTTTAATTATATCTTTTTTCTGTTTATCTTTCCAACCGTAAAATGAAGTTTTTAAATCTATTATTATAATTTTACCAGTTGCTTTTTCTTTTAATAAAACATCTATATATCCTATAAACGTAACATTTTTCTTTATTTCATATTCTAATGGAACTTCTATACCTAATAATTCCCATCCAGTTTTTTTAAAATACTTATCTCTTTTTTTAATAAAATATTTTAATATCTCTACGCCATCTTCATAAATATCTAAAAGATCTCTACTATCTAAAAAATTTATTCCACCATTTTGTTCTTTATTTACAGCGTATGCATTGCATATATATGCGTGTAATTTATCTTCCCAATTTATTTTAGTTGTCGCCACAATTGATTCTGTATACATAACAGATAAATATTCTTGAATAGTCTCATGCATTGCTGTTCCAAATACAGTAAACACACTACCACCAAATGGTCTATTTTTTTGTATGTAATTTTGATATCCCTTATATGGACAATTTAAAAATGTTGTTATCTGACTAAAACTTGTTTTCATTTAATATCCTAAAATTGTTTTTATATAATCTTTTAAAAAATAGAGAGTATTAAATTTAATACTCTCTTACTATATTATTGTTTAGGGTTGTTAAAATATACTATCATAACTGTGTAAAATGGACTTCCACCCATAATTGTTGTGCTATATAATATATTATGTACGTCTGTTGATCTATTAATAGCCTTTAATGAATTTAAATAATTTGCAACATTTTCTTGTAATTTGCTTGAATCTACATCACTTAGTATTTCTACATGATATCCTGTTTTCATTTTTTATTTCTCCTATTTGTAAATTAATATATTTATTATATCAATTACTTGTTTTTTGTCAACTATTTTTTATTTAATAACTTTAAATTTCTATTTATGTTTTTAATTTTAATAACTTCTTGATGTTTATAGAACTCTTTTTTTGAATAACTTTTACCATTGATATAATAAAATTCATTCATTATTTCTCCAGATTTATAATACCAAATTTCAGCAGGTCCATTTAATCTATGTTTTTTTCCATTTATATAATATATTTCACTTTCTATTTTTCCAGATTCATTATACAAAATTCTAGCTGGTCCATCTGTTCTATGACATCTTCTATTTGAATTATAATAATATTCGCGTTCTATTTTTGTTTCTTCTGCAGCCCAATAATATATTTCTTTATAATTTTCATTTTTTAATTCAATTCTTTTCATAATTAAACCTTATTTAAAAGTTTTAAGTTTCTTTCTATGTTTATAGATTTTTGATCATATTTTTTACTATCATAATTACAATGTTTACATTTAATACTAATAGTAGAAAACCATTCTTCTGGAATTATTAATTTTAATTTTTTACTGCCACAAATAGGACATATATCTAAATTGTTATTATGTTTTTTTAATTTATTTTTATGATCAATAATTTTTGTTATATGTAATAATATATTACTTGAAATAAATGTTAATATTGAAAATATTAATGATAATAATATTTCATTTTTTATTGCATATAGTATAACAATGAAACTAATAACTACAAAACATGTACCGACAAAATAAAATATATCAATTTGTTTTTGATTCATTTTAAAATATTAATTAATACTTTATCATCTAAATGTTTATAATCAAAAAATTGTAAATGATCAAAACTATTTGACATAATATATTTATTTTTA
>Ga0209692_10004091_pt1 | contig 13495 bp, 10 predicted proteins | sample tdDd472_FD_187129 | JGI IMG/M metagenome (GOLD analysis project Ga0209692, IMG submission 187129) | Marine sediment microbial communities from the Atlantic coast under amendment with organic carbon and nitrate - tdDd47.2 (SPAdes)... | ecosystem: Environmental > Aquatic > Marine > Coastal >...
GATGCCGGGCAGGGGGAGCATGCCGGAAAGGTATTCGTTCTGCTGGTCGATGGTGACCACTACGGCGTCCGATAAAGCGGCGGGCGTGAGATCGGCTCCGGCCATTTGGAGCAGGGTTTTGGGCTGAGACATTTTCGGTTCTCCGTTCTTGCGTTGAAGACAATCTCCCACGGCGCAAATGCAGAAGAAATGCTGTTCTCTGCCGGTCTTGTCTGCAAAAATGCAGAAATGAGCCTAAACTGGGACGATATCCGCTATCTGTTGGCGATCTGGCGCGAGGGGACGCTGACCGCCGCCGCTCAATCTCTCGGCGTCAACCAGACCACGGCAGCGCGGCGGTTGGCGGCGGCCGAAGAGGCCTTGGGTGTGCGCCTGTTCGATCGGATCAGGGGCCGCTTCAAGCCGACCGAGGATGGCTTGGCGGCGCTGGAGCGGGCCGAGACGGTGGAGCGCGCCGTTCTCGATCTGGAAAACGCCGTGACCGATAGAGACGGAGCCCTGGAGGGTTTGGTCCGCCTGACCGCTGTCGATATGTTCTTGGCCGACTTTCTTGTGCCCCGTCTGGCCGGTTTCCGCGCCACTTTTCCCGGCATTGCGCTGGAGTTGATCGCCGGGAACGACAATCTCAATCTGGCGCGCCGCGAGGCCGATCTGGCCGTTCGTCTGGCGAGGCCGCGAAGCGGTGACGTCATAGCCCGCAAGCTGGCCGATGTGGGGTTTGCGGTCTATGGGACCCACGACTTTGAGGGCTGTGATTTAAAGGAAGCGCCCTGGATTCTCTACGATGGCGGCCAGGATGCCCTGCCGGAAAACCAGCGGGTTGGCGAGACGGTCGGGCCCAAGAACGTGCCGCTGCGGATCAGCGCCGGACGGGCTTACCGGGCCGCCCTGCTTGAAGGCTTAGGCGTCGGCATGTTGCCTTGCTATTTCGGAGACATGTCGGAGGGTCTGGTCCGCTTGAGCGGGCTTGAGCCGCTCGTCCATCGCGAGATGTGGTTGCTGTCTCACAAAGAAATGCGCCGTACCGCCCGCGCCGAGGCCGTGGTCAGTTGGCTGGTCGAAACCGTCAAGACCGAGGCTCAGGCCCTTCGCGGCTGAAGGCGTAGGCGAGCACGGCGGCTGCCAGGGTGAGCGCCAGGGCGCCGAACAGCAGAGGGTAGGAGCCGGTGGTTTCCATGATCAGGCCGGTCGCCCATTGCAACAAGCCGACCCCGAAAAAGCCGACCAGGGTGAGAAAGGCAATGCCCCGTCCCATGGCTTGAACGGGAATGAAGGCGCGGCAATGAGCCATCATAACGGCGTAGGTGTAACCGAACAGACCGACCGCGGTGAGCAGGATGGCGGCCAGGGCCAGGGAATGGGTCGGAAAGAGCGCAAGCCCAAGGCAAGCCAGCCCCACCAGAGCCGTGCCGCCGCCGACCAGTCCTTTGCGTTTTCCCAAGGCCCGGTCGATGGCCCCGTAAATGAACATTCCCGCCGTCATGGCGATGGACATGGCGAGCAGCACCGTACCGCGCGCCGCCGGATCGAGGCTGAAGGTTTCGGCCAGATAGGGCCCGGCCCAGAGGCCGCGCAGGGTCATCATCACCCCATAGCCGGTGAGCACCAGCGGCAGGATCGGCCAGAGCCCTCTGATGCCGATCACTCTGACCATGCCGAGCGACAATTCGGTCAGGGATTCAGGATGGGTTCCCTCGGCTTGGCGGTCCCGGCCGAGAAACAGCAGGCAGAGAATGGCGGATAGAGTCGTTAGCCCTAAGATGGTCCAGAGCGCGCTGCGCCAACCCAACGCTTCGCTGAGCCAGGCAAAGGGCGCGGTGCTGGCGAGATCGCCCAAATTGGCCAGTGTCAGAACCACGGAAACCATGAAGGCGAAGCGGGCGGGCGCAAAGCGTCGCCCGACGACCACCATGGCGCCGGTCATGATCGGTGCGCAGCCGATGCCGATGAGGGCTTGGCCCGTATAGGCGGCAAAGGGCGTTGGCGCGGCGGCGAAAAGCCCGGTGCCCAGAACGGCGGCTCCCATGAATAAAACGATGGTCAACCGAGGGCCGAGCCGGTCGAGCGCCATGCCGACCGGCGGCTGTGCGGCGGCGAACCCGATGAAGAACAACGAGGCGAGCGTGCCCAGGTCCGATTCGCTTAAACCCAGATCGGTCGACAATTCGGGCGCGATCACGGCGATCAGTCCACGGTAAAACATGCTGATCGCGGCAGCCAAAACAAGAACGGTAAGCTCCAACATGATTGGGAGCTTAGCTCAATTCGCCTTAGAAAGAAGCTTTGTTTCCAGCCATATGAATAATGCAAGTGACAATCATTCGCATTTAATATAGTCTCTTTCCCGAACTCGTGGATATGGCGCCGGATGACGATTTGCCCGACCGTTGTTCGGAATTGGGAGAGAACAGGATGACATACGTTGTCGATGTTTGGATTGAGCGGGCTGAGCCCAAAATATTGGTTCGTGAAAAGGATAGCGGAATCATCAGGGCGCGGCTGTCGGGTCCTGAAATGGCGTCGTTTCAGAACCGCTGGGGGGTTAGCCTTCAGGATATCATCGAAGGGAACATCTGCGCCGAGATGCTGAAAGACAACAGGTGCGTGGTTGAGGACTACAGCATATGAGTAGCCCTATAAGAAAGGCCGGGGAAACCCCCGGCCTGCCTCTTCGAAATTCAGACTGTTTTAGTGCCGGAAGTGGCGCATGCCGGTCAGCACCATGGCGAGCCCGGCTTCGTCGGCGGCGGCGATCACTTCGTCGTCGCGGATTGAGCCGCCCGGCTGAATGACCGCCGTAACGCCCGCTTCCGCCGCAGCCAGCAGGCCGTCGGCAAACGGGAAGAAGGCGTCGGAAGCGACGACCGAGCCCTTGGCCCAGCTTTCTTTGTCACCCGCCGTATCGGCGGCGGCCTGGGCTTTCCAGGCGGCGATGCGGGCTGAGTTGACGCGGCTCATCTGGCCTGCGCCGACGCCCACGGTCATGCCGTCTTTGCAGTAAATGATGGCGTTGGACTTAACGTGCTTGCAGACGGTGAAGGCGAATTCAAGGTCTTTCAACTCCTGGGCGCTCGGCTGGCGCTTGGTCACCACCTTCAGTTCGCTTTCAATCAACCGGTTGTCGCGGCCCTGAAGCAGAATACCGCCGGAGAGCGACTTGAAGGTCATGCCCTCGGCGTTGGGGTCGGGCATGCCGCCGGTGGTCAGCAGGCGCAGGTTCTTCTTGGCTTCGAGCACCTTGCGCGCATCGTCGTCCACATCGGGCGCAATGATCACTTCGAGGAAGATTTTAGCCAACTCTTCGGCCGTTTCTCCATCGAGCGTCTGGTTCAAGGCGACGATGCCGCCGAAGGCGCTTTCGGTATCGCAGGAATAAGCCCGCAGATAGGCTTCTTTCAGCGAAGAACCGTAGGCGACGCCACAAGGGTTGGCGTGCTTGACAATGACGCAGGCGGTGTCCTTGAACTCGCTGACCAACTCAAAGGCCGCATCGGTGTCGTTGAGGTTGTTGTAGGAAAGTTCCTTGCCCTGATGCTGGGTGGCCGAAGCGACGCCGGGGCGGTTTTCCGAGGTGGTGTAGAAGGCGGCCGCCTGGTGCGGGTTTTCGCCGTAGCGCATCACCTGTTTGCGCTCGCCCGCGATGACCGTGCGTTCGGGGAAGGTTTCGCCGTTCTGGGCGGCGAACCACTGGCTGATCGCCGCGTCGTATGCGCCGGTCCGCGCATAGGCCTTGCCGGCCAGTTTCTTGCGGGTCTCAAGGGTCGTATCGCCGTTGTTGGCGTCCATTTCTTCCTTCACCAGGGCGTAGTCGGCCGCGTCGACCACCACCGTGACGGCACTATGGTTTTTCGAGGCTGCGCGGATCAGCGCCGGGCCGCCGATGTCGATGTTTTCGATACAGGTGTCGAAGTCCGCACCCTTGGCGACGGTTTCTTCAAACGGGTAGAGGTTGACGGCCAGCAGATCGATGGGCTGGATGCCGTTATCCGCCATGGCTTTCTCATGGTCGGCGTTGCCGCGCACACCCAAAAGGCCACCGTGGATTTGCGGCACCAGGGTCTTGACCCGTCCGTCCATGATTTCCGGGAAGCCGGTATAGTCGGAAACCTCGGTTACCGGCACGCCCGCATCGCGCAGCGCCTTGGCCGAACCGCCGGTGGAAAGAATTTCGACGCCCTGATCGGCGAGATATTGGCCGAATTCGACCAGTCCGGTTTTATCGGAAACGGAAATCAATGCGCGGCGAATGGCCATAATGAGGTCCCCCCGGTGAGTGCGCGTAAAAGCCAGAAGGGCCGGATCGTTTTAGATTGAATCACTTCGTGATTCGGCCTGAAACGTGAATCCGCCCCTAATAAAATGGTTATGGAATGGCGGCGGTATAGCAAAGAAGGGGCCGAAGAGCTAGGGATTTAAGCGGTTCTAGAGACTCTTTAACGCCTCTTTCAGCGCAGGAATGGGGACCAGCATGTCGAAGTCTTGTTCGTTGACTTTCTGGCGCTGTTCTGGGGTGCCCTGAGGAGCGCAGCGGAGCTGCTGGAATTCCTGTCCGGCGGTTTCGGCGAGGAAATTGAAAAATCCCTGCCGGTGGCGCAGGCCGCCCATGAATTCTATCACCTTGCAGCCTTTCGGCGCAAAGGCGAGGTTTGTCAGCGCCGCGCCGTGAGGGGCGACGATGGCTTCGGCTTCGGAAAAGGCTCGGGCTTGTTCGATAACATCCATCATGCCCGGTGTGACGACTTCAAATCCCAAGGGCTTCAGGACGTCGATCACCTCTTGTTCGTTGACCACCCGGCGCAGGGTGGCGTCGGCGCGGGAAACATAAAGCCGTCGTTTGGGTTTGTCCGAGGGAGAAATACCGAAAATCTCATGTAGCCAGGGGAGTGTTTCCGGCTCAGGCGTCATGCCGCGCGTTGCGGCCAGCGGGGTGGTGAGTTTTTTCACCTCGACCCGTCCCGGCATGGGGACCTTGGCGAGCCGGTCTTCCGAAACGCCCGCCAGCGCCAGGCATTGATGTTGAAACTTGGTCAGATTGCCGTTGATCAGCAGCGGAAGGTCTGAAACAGCGGCCAGCTGGCGCAGCCTTGGGAAATAGTCGAGCAGCCAATGGTAATAGTTGGTGCTGCCGCCGAGCAGAAAAGCCCGTTCAAGCTTTACGGCCCGTCTCGGCGTGTTGAGCATAACCTTTGTTTGGCCGAGGGCGACGACGTGGGGGCTAACCTCGGGATTGCCGTTGGCTAAATCGGTAAGGAAGGCCTCATTTTCGGTGACGACGTACCATTCCTTGTCGCCGGGCAGCACATCGCAGGGGCCGAACTCCCTGACGGTTTCGCCTTCGCTGAAATGGCTTAATGTTCGAACATTGAGCTTTGGCGCAACTCCTTCCGCCCGTTTCAGCGGCTGTTTTAAGGCCTGAATGGCTTCTTTTTCTTTGTCGTGATCGAGCAGCAACGCGGCCTTGGTTTTCGCGGCGCGTAGCTGGGCCGAAGGCAAAAGAGGAGACTTAGGGTCGAGCTTTTTCGCCCGCCTGTAGCACTCCATCGCCTTTTCAATAAGGGTGAGATCTTGCCGCGCCCGTCCTTCTCTTAAAAGCGGGTTGCCGATATCGATCAGGGCGGCGGCGTAGTCCGGCTTGATCTCAAGGGCTTTCTCAAAGGCCTCGATGGCTTCAGCGTCCCGGTTGGATTCTGCATAGATTTTGCCCAGGTTGAACCAGGCCTTATGGGGTTCCTGCAATCCGAGATCGAGGGCTGCTTTGAAGCGTTCTTCGGCGGTCTTCAGGTCGCCCAATTCGAGGAGAGCAGCCCCATGGATCGCGTGGCAGACGGGGTTGAACGGTTCCTGTTCAACGGCGATGCGGGCCTGCGGTTCGGCGGCGCTGAAGTCGCCTCGGTTGATATACTGGAGGGCGCGTTGGAGAGACACGAGGCGGGCGGTCCTCCTTTAATCCTTCTTGCCGTATTCGGGCACGACTTCCGAAATCAGGGCCTTGAGCGCTTCCTCGTCGCCGGACTGGGCGGCAATTTTGAGCGCGTCGATGGTGCCTGAAAGCTCATCGTGATCGGCCAGCCGAGGCGAAGCGATCAGGATGCCGTCGGCTTCTGTGGGAACGGGCGGTTCCGCGCCATGGAAAATCTCTTCATAAAGCTTTTCGCCGGGGCGGATGCCGGTAAATTCGATGGCGATATCTTCGTCCGGCGTCATACCGGCAAGACGGATCATTTGCCGAGCAAGATCGACAATCTTGACCGGTTCGCCCATATCGAGAACGTAAATCTTTCCCTCCTCCGCATGGCCGTGGCGGCGCAGGGCCGAAGCTTGCAAAATCAGCTCGACGGCTTCGCGGATGGTCATAAAATAGCGGGTCATGTCCGGGTGGGTGACGGTCAGAGGGCCGCCCGCCTCGAGCTGTTTTTGGAACAGCGGCACCACGGAGCCGGTGGAGCCCAGCACATTGCCGAAGCGAACGGTGACAAAGCGGGTGCCATCGTGGGCTCCTTCACGGATATCGAGGGCCTGACAATATTTTTCGGCGATTCGCTTGGTCGCCCCCATCACGTTGGTCGGGTTGACCACCTTGTCGGTCGAGACCTGAACCATGGTCTGGACGTCCCATTCGATGCAGAGATCGGCCACGTTGCGGGTGCCGACCACGTTGGTCAGGATGCCTTCGGCCATGTTGTCTTCGACCAACGGGACGTGCTTTAGGGCCGCCGCGTGAAATACCAGTTGGGGCCGGTAATCCTTAAAAACCTGAGAAAGTCGTTCGCGGTCCCGGATGTCTGCAATGATAGCGGTGCGGGGTAGCTCAGGATGACGCTCGAAAAGCTCCCGGTCGATCTTGTAAAGGGCGAATTCACCGTTTTCCACCAAGGTGAGGCTGGCGGGGCCGAAATCGGAAATCTGGCGGACCAGTTCGCTGCCGATGGAGCCGCCTGCGCCGGTGATCAGGACCCGCTGGTCTTTGATCAGGGTCGACATGGCCTCACGGTCGAGGGCAGCCTGGGGCCTGCCAAGCAAGTCCTCGACGTCGATGGGGCGAACCTCCAGTTTATCCGCATGGCCGCTTTTCAGCTCTGTTATACGCGGCAGACGGGCCATGGAAAGACCTAGAGAGTCGACTGTTTCGAGCAGGGTGCGCACCACGGCGCCGTCGAGATCGTCTTTTGTCAGGATCAATCGTTGCGGCTTCTCGCCACGTTCCGCCAAACTCTTGATCGCCTCCGGTAGGTGCTCAAGGGTTTCAATCACCGGATGGCCTTGAATGTTGCGCCCGACTCGCCCTTCGTTGGCCGAAACAAGCCCGACGACCTTGTAATTGGCCTCCGGATCGCGGGCAAGAGCCCGGATAAATAATTCGGCCTCGTCTCCCGCGCCGACTAAAAGCACCGGAATGCGTCGGTGCCCCGACTGCTCCAGCTTGAACTCCAGCCGTCGATCCTTAAACCAGCGATAGGCCACCCGAGGCCCGCCGAGCAACGCCATCAGAACGAACCAGTTGATAAACGGTAGTGAGCGGGGCAGGTCTTCCAGTCGGGTCAGGATAAACATCAGGACCACAAAGACGAAGATAACCAGAGTGACAGCCTTGGTGATGGCGAACAGGTCGTTCAAAGAGGCGTAGCGCCAGATACCCTGATAGAGCCGACGGTGCCAAAAGGTGAAACCGGCAATGGCGCTGAACAAAAGAACGCTTGAGATTAAAAGCTCGCCATTGATGGTCGCCAACTGGTCGCCCAGGCGTAAATACATGGAGACGACATAGGAAACGGCGGCCATGACGATGTCATGGGCAAAGGCAATGTAGGCTCTTGGTGAGCGCATGATTCTTCGAGCCACAGCCGTTTCCTAGTGTATTGGAGCCGTTGGGAAATAAACCGGCGCGAACAATACCATATCCGCCGTTCCTGTGAAGCCTTCCCGCATCCTATTTTGCCCCGCTTCCGATCCGTGAGAACAGAGATAATAGGCTGCCGACCACAAGAACGGCCCCCCCCAGAGCGGCCAATGGGGTGATCTGTGTTGAGGTCCAGGCAAGACCGATCAAAAGGATATTGGCCAGGGTGATCGCCAGCACCACTTTATTGTGGGGCCACCCGCCCTGATGAGCCTTTTGATAAAAGTGTTCCCGGTGGGCTTGCCAAACTTTTTCGCCGCGCATCAGACGTCTCGCTAAAGTGATCGTCGCGTCGGCCAGATAGTAAAGCGGCAGGATCAGCGCCGCCGCCCAATATCCGGCCTGGGACAGATGAATGAGCAGCCAGCCCAATGCAAAACCGAGCGGGATCGATCCGACGTCGCCCATGAATATTTTTGCCGGATGCCAGTTCCACCAAAGAAAGCCCAGTACGGCAGCGGCCGTGATCAGGGCGAAGGGCCCAACAACTCCTTGCAGCAGTCCCGCGCCGAGGGCCAGTAGAGCGACGCCACCGCCGATGGTCAGGGTTTCAATGCCGGTAATGCCGTCGACCCCGTCCATAAAGTTGTAGAGATTGATGAACCAGACCCAGCCAAAACCAACAAAGGCCCATTCGAGGGGGGCGGGGAGAAATCCGATTACGCCATTCTCCAGGGGCATGGCGGCAAGCGTTGCGATGACGGCCAGGGTCTGGACAATGAGCCGCACTTTGGCGGGTAGGGGGTTGATGTCGTCAAGACGGGACAACCCGGCCAGTCCCGCCATGGCGACCAGCAAAACGGCCAATTCAGTTGAAAAAGCGTTTGCGGTGACGCTCCAGTAGCTCCAGGCGGCAATCAGGACGATGGTGAGGGCGAGCCCGCCGCCATGGGGGGTCGGGATTTTGTGGCTGGAACGGTCGTCCGGGTGATCCAGTTGGGCTTTCGCCAAGGCTCGCGTAAGGACGATCTTCGTTCCGATAAGCGTTGCGACGAAAGCCGCAAGGACAAGAATTGCGAGCTCCACGGTTTACCCCTTGGTTTCCCGCTTAAAAGCCCATTTGATGGTCGCCCCTTCACCGTTGAGGCGGCCGGAAATGACAATCTGTTCAGTGCGCCGCATGCCCGCGCGGGTGCCGTGGTAAATGCTCTCCTTGAGCGATATGGCCCCGCCAGCTGCGCGGAATCGCCAGCCGCCGTTGATGCCCGGAACGCGCAATAAAACGCCCGATCCGTCGGCCTGGGTGAGGGCCTGGACGTCCGGGTGGAGGTGGAAACAAATCTCAAAGCCGCTGCCGCCCGCTCCAACCAACTGATCGAGCCCGCGAAAATCGTTGCCGCCCGGCGATAGATAGAGGTCGCGTTTGTGAATTAGCCCGAAGCGGCTTTGATAGCCGTCGTGACTGAGCTCAACCAGGGTGTGCCCCTCTTCTTCGTTGCGGTTGACGGTCACGGTTTTCGGTCCCGCCGTCATGTGGCCTTCGCTGTCGTAGAGGGCCGAATCCGAATGATCGACGACCAGCGCCGAATGGGCTGCCGTCGAGCGCAGCGCGTGATGCCAGTCGGTAGCGTTGTCGGGATGGGCGCCGCAGTTGACCACCATGCGGCGCTTGCCGACGCTCATTTCGAACCCCAACGTTCCGGCATGGGCATTGACGTCGAAAGGGGAGGCGGGCGGCGCTCCCGTATCGACCAAGATCAGCGTACGGCCTGAGCGAATGCGTTGAAAACCGGTTTGTGCGGCGCTCTTGATCGGCTTGGCGTTGCTTTCGGCCGCCGCCATGACCCGATCGATGGCGGCTTCGTCTTCTTCCATGCTGTCGTTAAACAGGCAGAGGCGGCCGTCTCCATGACGCAGGGAACGGAGGAACGGCGCCATGATCTCAATGGCCTGCTGTAGGCTTTTGGGGACCTCTTCGTGAGCGGCGCGCAGGGTTTGGCGAATTTCGATCAGTTGGGCGAGGATGCGGTATTGAAGCGATGGGTTGCGCTGAAAATGACCGCCGTCGGGGTGGATTTGATGGATGAGCGCATCGTTGAGCGCCTGGAGGCCGAGAGGATAGTTTTCTTCAAGTGTTTCCAGGCAGAGCCCGCTGTTGATCAAACCGCGGATGGCGGCGAAGGCTTTGCTGTCTTCGGCGACCAGCTTGTAAGCGCGGGTCAGGTGGCGGGCCTGCTTGGCCATGGAAGCCATGAAGTTGTCGCAGAATTTTTCATCGCCGCGCGCCCGGATGAACTGATAGTTGGCCAGCCAATTGGTCAGTCGTTCGCCCAAGACGTCGGGTCGCCAAGGCAGGTCGGCCCATTGGGTGTGGACGGCGATCCAGGAGGAAACCAGGTCGCGGGCCCGAATGGAGGCTTCTTCCGAGCCCACTTCGCGCAGGTGGCGCAACCAGCCAAATCCGTGAAGTTCGGCGGTTTCGTCTTCGTCGAGACCATGGAAGGTCCAGGGAATTTCGCCCAGATAGTTGCTATGACCGAGAAGCTCGAAATCGCCACGGCGGAGGGCCGCGCCAATCTGTGGGTTGCCGGGCCAGGGGTCGGGCGGTGTTCCCTGCACGGTTTTGGGCACCCGGCCACCCAGAGTCATCTGGTAGAGCGGGCTTCCGAACAGCGCCTCCCGAACTTTTTGCGAAACCCGCACCCGCGACTCCTGGATAAGTACCTGACGAAACGAGACTTATTTGTAAACCGTTAGAGCAAATCTTCCAAGGCTTCCAAGACCCCGTCAACCGGAATAACCGACATTTCTTCACTGCCGAAAGCCTGAGCCCGAATGATCCTGCTCTGCGAGACGAATGGGGCGAACTTCTCAGGCGGCGTCGGGCCGAACAGGGAGACCAGGGGAACGTCGGCGGCGGCCAGCATATGCCCGGTGCCGGAATCATTGGCCACGGCGGCGGTGAGGCGCTCTGCCAGGGCGATGGTCAAAAGCGGCGATTTGTTGAATGGCGCTGCTTTTTCATCCTGCAATGGCAACAGGGCGCGGGGGCTGAGGCGTCGAACCTCCTTCTCCCAGTCCGCCTCGGCGGGGCCCAGTAAAACAACCGGGATAAGCCCTTTATCGGCAAGGCGTTCGGATAATGAACAAAAATGTTCAAGCGGCCAGCACTTGTGCTTGCCGCCCGCACCGGGCGAAAGGCCGATATAGGTTGCGCCATCGGGCAATAGGCTTTTTGCTCCTTCGGCGAATTTGGGATCAATGGCAAGACCGCCATGCGGCCTGATCTCTGCGCCGGTCGCCAGATCAAGCAGGTCGAATAGGGCGGCGACCATGGATTTGGGTTTTCGGTAAATTCCGGTGGGTTTTTTATCGGAAAGTAGAAAGTTTCCGGCCCCGGAGATGAACGTTCCATGATCGATACGTTTTAAGATCGCCGTGGTCAGCAGACGGCGCTGTGTGTCGATGATCAGGTCGAACCGGCTACCGGATAAGGGCTTCGGGAAAAGCTCGGTCCAGCGACTGCCGACCGGTGTTTCATCGATGACTTGGTCGATCAGCCCTTCGACGGTGGGGGCCAAAAGGGAAGAAAAGACGCTCTTGCCTTTACCTGCCAGCCAGGTGATTTGGGCGTCCGGATAGGCTTGGCGGAGAGCCCGGATAAACGGCAGCTTCATTAGCCCGTCGCCCACCAGATCGAGGCCGACGTAGACCAATACCGATAAGGGCTGTTCCGGTTTCGGCATACCCTAGTTCGCTTTTTTCAGCCGGGCGGCGAAAAAGCCGTCCAGCCCGCCCAGGTCCTTGCAGTGATAGGGCAGGCTTCGGAGGTCGCCCTGTTCGGTTAGCAGCTCTTCAATCCCGCCCACTTCTTCTGGCTTGATGGGGACCCGGGTTACTTCGTTCCCTTTGTTTTCAAGAAGAGCGGCAATTTGGTCGGGCCCTTCGACGGCTTGCAGCGAACAGGTGCAATAGACCATAACCCCGCCGGGTTTGAGCAGAGAAAGGGCGTTGTCGAGAATGCGGGTTTGCAGGGCGGCGAGCTTGTCCACATCCTTTTGGCCTTTGAGCCGCGCCACGTCGGGATGGCGACGAATGGTGCCGGTGGCCGAGCAGGGAGCGTCTAGCAAGATCGCGTCAAACGGTTGATCGGTTTCATAGGTTGCCGCGTCGGCTTCGACCACATTGGCAGATAACTTCAGCCGGTCGAGGTTCTCTTTCAGTCTTTTTAAGCGCTTGCCCGAACGGTCAAGTGCTGTGACGTCGGCGCCCATGGCCGCTAGTTGAGCGGTTTTTCCGCCGGGTGCAGCGCAGAGATCGAGGACCCGTTTTCCCTTTACCTCCCCCAATAATTTAGCCGGAAGGGCGGCGGCGGCGTCCTGGACCCACCAGGCCCCCTCGTCAAAGCCGGGCAGCTTGGTGACGTTGCCGCCCCCGGCGATTCTGCGCAGGCTGCCAAACGGCAAGAGGGTGGCGTCCAGCCTCTCCGCCCAGCTTTCGGCATCGGACTTGATGGAAAGATCGAGCGGGGCTTCGGAAAGGTGAGCTTCGGCGATGGCCCGTGCCGTTTCTTCGCCATAGGTCTCGCACCAGCTGATCCACAGCCAGTCTGGCGTATTGAGCGATGCAGGGTCCTGGGCCTGGAGATGTTCCTTACGCTCACGGGCGAGACGACGCAGCACGGCGTTGACCAGTTTTTTATAAGGCCCAAGCCCTAAGGATTGGGCGAGGCGCACCGAGGTGTCCACGGCGGCGTGGGGCGGGGTGTCGAGAAACAAAATCTGCGTCAGGCCGAGGCGGAGAATGTCTTTAACGGCCACGGCGCGACGCGGCAGGGCTTTCTCCAGGCACAGCGCAATCAGCTCATCGATCTGACCTAAGCGACGCAGGGTGGTCGCAGCCAAGTGGCGGGCGAAAGCCCTGTCACGCGGGGCAAGCTTGGAGACCATGGGGTGACGCTCGAAGCCGTCATCCAATGGCTGGTGTTGTTTAAGAACCAGGCCGATGACGTCGAAAGCGACCCGCCGTGCGTCGGGCGCTGTTTGTTTATTGCCTTTTTGTTTGTCCCCCCCCATGGGCCCTTATCCCCAAGGTCCGTTGGGCTGGGTCGGCGCACTGCCTTGCCCGGCCAGGGCGCGCAGGCGTTCGATTCGGTTGGCCATGTTGGGGTGGGTCGAGAAGAGATTGTCCATGGAGCGCATATGCAGAGGGTTGACGATAAACATGTGGGCGGTCGCCGGATTGTCTTCGGCCACCCGGTTATCCACCCTCTGGGCTCCCTGTTCAAGTTTTTCCAGTGCGCTGGCCAGCCAAAGAGGTTGGCCGCAAATCTCCGCGCCGATCCTGTCGGCTTCATATTCGCGGGTTCGTGAGATCGCCATCTGGACGAGTGCGGCGGCCAGGGGAGCGAGAAACATCACCAGTAGCGTCCCCACCAAGCCCAGCGGATTGTTGCGGCTGCCCGACGATCCACCGAAGAACAGGGCGAAATTGGCGAGCATGGAAAGAGCGCCCGCGATGGTCGCGGTGATGGTCATGATCAGTGTGTCGCGGTTCCTGACATGGGCTAGCTCATGCGCCATAACCCCGGCGATTTCCTCTTGGCTCAAAATTTCCAGCAGTCCGGTGGTAGCGGCCACGGCGGCGTTTTCCGGGTTT
>Ga0209692_10004094_pt1 | contig 13490 bp, 16 predicted proteins | sample tdDd472_FD_187129 | JGI IMG/M metagenome (GOLD analysis project Ga0209692, IMG submission 187129) | Marine sediment microbial communities from the Atlantic coast under amendment with organic carbon and nitrate - tdDd47.2 (SPAdes)... | ecosystem: Environmental > Aquatic > Marine > Coastal >...
CCTATTCAAATTACATATCAAACAAGTGTTTGAAATTGTTTTAATGTTTTACATTTTTTTTTGTGTCGGTTAAGAGGTGGGAGTTTGTGCAAAATAATTATTTCAGTGTTTCCGGGGCGAAAATCATAACGCCATATCTGGGAGGGTGCCGGACTCATTGAACAAGACCGCTGCTGATGTGAATCGGCAGGCTCCAAGGGGGAAGGATGAAACGTGCATCCGCCATTTTTTTCTGTAGTTTTTTTCTCTGTCTGTTAGCGACCGCCGCTACTGTCCAAGCTGGCGGTTTTGCCCTGTATGAATGGGGTAACCGTTCTTTGGGTATGGCGACTGCCAACTATGCCACCGGTAATGATGCCTCTGTCATCGCCTACAATCCATCTTTGATGACCAAGTTGAAAGGCACCAACGTGTATGGTGGTGTCGCTGTCATTAACCCTATGTCGGATGTGTATATTGACGGCGACAAGAACACCACTCGTTCTGTGAATCATGTTGTTCCGCATGCCTACGTTACGCATCAAGTCAATGACGATCTGTTCATAGGTTTGGGTGAGTACACCCGGTTCGGCCTTGGCACCAAATATGCCGATGGTTGGGTCGGTGCGAATCTGCTTCAGGAAGCACTGCTGGAAACATACTCTATTACCCCCTCTATCGCTTACAAAGTGACTGATGATTTTGCGATTTCAGGGAGTGTCGAGTATATCAAAGGTGGCTTCATGATCAAGAAGCAGGTTGCCGGAATTGCTGGTGTAGATGAACTCAAAGTTGATGTTGATTCATCCGCTCTCGCTTTCAACCTGTCCATGGTTTATGACATTACCGATGATTTGAATTTCGGCTTTATCTATCGGTCCCCGGTTCATTTTGTCGGTAACGGCAAGGCAACATATGACAACCCGGGGCTCGCTCTCAGTTCTTCGGGCAATGCAAAGCTCACCGCTGATTTTCCCGCCAGTTATACCGCTGGACTGGGGTATAGCCCCATGGAGAATCTGACATTGGAATTTGATGTCGTGTACACACAGTGGGAACAGTTCGATCGTATTGAATTCGACTTCGACGGCTTCCTCCTTCCCGATTCCGTGGAAGAGTTTAACTATAAGAGCACATGGCGCTTCCAACTCGGTGCAGAATATCTGGTTTCCGATGCGTGGGCCCTGCGTGCCGGTTATGTCTACGACCAGACACCGATCAGACATGAGTACACTTCTCCGATGCTGCCGGCGAACGATCGACAGATGTTTACCTTTGGTGCCGGATATTCAATTAAGGATTTAACTATTGATCTGGCCGGTATGTATATAATAACCAAAGAACGTACTGGGTTGACCATGAATGATGGTGTTACCGATTACGATGTAGAGTTCAAGAATGGTCAAACCTGGGGTGGTGGCCTTTCCGTTGGGTATGCCTTCTAAGAGAATATCCATGTTTATATTTAGGCCCCTGCTTCGGCAGGGGCCTTTTTTATTTTATTGACACTTTTGGCGACTATGGTTGAATCTGAAGTTTGAGGAACAGCATGATTACACTGAATTCAATTTCTTTTGCCTACCCATCCGGCGGCGACGTCCTGTCCGGTGTGTCCATGAATATTCCAAAAGGGACCCTTTTGGGGCTTGTTGGTGCCAACGGAAGCGGAAAATCGACGCTTCTGTCACTCATGGCCGGGCTGTATGTCCCCTCGGGCGGTACGATGACTGTGGCTGATCGCGTCAGTCCCGGTTCAGAGAAATCCATCCGCGCCATATGTCGTCTGGTTATGCAGGATGCGGATTTGCAAATCCTTGGTGGGACCGTGGAAGAGGACATGCTCATGGGAGTAAAGCGAGACGAGGCTGTCATTGCTCGTGCCAGGAATATGGCCGACAGGTTCAATTTACTTTCGTCATGGGAACGGCCTGTACAGACTCTTTCTTGGGGTATGAAGCGCAAGCTTTGTCTGGCAGCGGCATTGTTGGATGAACCGAATGTCTTGCTGCTGGACGAACCGTTTAGTGGCCTGGATTATCCCGGAGTGCGCGAGATGCGCGCTATTATCGAGGAGAACCGACAAGCCGGATTGACACAGGTCGTGTCGTCTCATGATCTGGAAAGCTTCATTGACCTTGTGGATGGGATGGCTGTCCTTGATAGCGGGAAACTTGTTGTGACCGGTCCTCCTGAATCCGTGTTGGACACTGTCCGTGAGCATGGGGTTCGTCCTCCGCGTTCCTGGATAGTTGATCGAACTATTGGGTCTTGGGATGAGGTGAACGGCTGATGACCGGTGTGGCCACATATATCAGAGGATTAGACCCGCGCGTGAAGCTGGCTGTTGCCCTTGTGCTCGGTCCTTGTTTGTGGAAGGTCCACGTCATTGCAGTGGCTCTGTGCATACTGGTTCTGCTTTCCATTGTCTGGCCGCTGGCTGCCGGACAGTCGGTCGGATTCAAGATGATTCGTAGCCTGTTGGTTTTCGTCCTCTTTTGGATGGGTATCAAGATGGTGTTGGATGCCGTATCCGGTGTGCCTGCGGAGTTTATCTTGATGGATGGTGTCCAGTTGGGGGCGCGGCTGGTCGCATTACTTCTGCTCGGATTGGGACTGGCGTTGTCCACATCTGCCCGGTCTCTTGGATTGGCCGTATCCTGGGCTTTGCGTCCGGTGATTGGTCGGGAACGTGCTTGGCGTTCAGCTTTGTCGCTCGCATTGATGATCCATTTCCTGCCTATTTGTCTGGAGACACTCGCCAGCGTCAAGGAGGTTGCCTCTCGCCGTTGTCTTGGTTCCGGGCTTAGGGTGCGGCTGGGTATCGTTCCATTGGCTTTGGTGCGTAACCTCAGCCAGAAAACCTGGAACCAGACGCTTGCCGTAGCTTGTCGCGGTTTGGATTCATCAACCGCCTGGGAACCTGATTTTTCCTGGTGCGTTCGGGATGGTGTTACCGCTGTTCTTTCCATGACAGCAATCGCTGTCATGTTTCTGATCTGATCGTTCAATCCGCTCATATTGACGCCATGCGTCCTCCTACCGTATTGTCTGTGTAATCGGAAAAGTCTCTACTCGACAATGCTCTGACCGGAGAGAATTCATATGGCACAGATAATCATGATGACCGCTGATATGGCTCGATCTTTCATGGGCAGCCACAAGCCCGATTCCTACACGCTTTTGGACGTCCGGCAGGAATGGGAATATCAAGAAGAACATATCCCGGGTGCCTTCCTTTTACCTTTGGTCGAACTTCCTGACCGCATGGACCAACTTGAGAAAGACAAGCCTGTATTGGCGTATTGTCGATCCGGTGGACGGAGTATGGCTGCCGCTGTATTGCTTGAAGGATATGGGTTCCCAGAAATAAATAATATTATTGGCGGGATGGCTGCCTGGAATGGTGAAGCCGCTTTTGGTCCCATGGAACTTGGCATGATTGAATTCACCGGGGAAGAAACTCCGGTTGAAGTCGTGCTCAAGGCGTATGCTATGGAGAGCAATCTGCAACGTTTCTATGTGGAGCGGGCAGATATGGCGGAAACTCTAGAGCGGATCGAATTGTTTATGGAATTGGCCGGATACGAAGATCGTCATAGAGATACATTGTTTACCCTTTACTGTCGGATTTCCGGCCAGGAAATGGACCGTGACGCATTTGAAGAGAATGCTTTTGATTCAATCGGGCTGGCGGCAGAAGGGGGGGTGGAGATCAGCGAATTCCTGGATCAGCATCCTGCAGCCTTTGATGACGATGAAGGCATTTTGCAGTTGGCGACGATGATTGAGGCACAGGCTTTGGATTATTATTTGCGGTGCGCAAGGCGGGCAGACGACCCGGAAACGCAGAGTGTATTGCAAACCCTTGCGCGGGAAGAAAAGGCTCATTTGAAGTTGTTGGGGCGGTATATGGACAAGCGGGAATCATAGCCGGGAGGGCCTATGCATATTGAATCCGGTTCCCGGGTTATCGTTGAATATGCGAACAAGGAACGCATGAATTGTCACTACGTGGGGCAGTCGGAGTATGAATTCATTCTCCTGAAGGTACCAATGATGCCCGGTATACGGGAGCGTCTTTTCAAGGGCGCATCTTTGCATGTGAGATATTTGGGAGCTGGCAAAATCATTGGGTTTAGCGTGAAAGTCCTTCACTATCAGGCTACGCCAGTTTCTTTGGTCTTCCTATCCTACCCCATAGAGTTGATTGAACATAACCTTCGGAAAGAGGGTCGGTTGGATTGTCGCCTCCCTGCTACGATATCCATCGACGAAGAGGTCTATGGCGGATATATTTCGGACATCAGTCCTGGCGGGTGTTGTTTTGTTCTGGACGATGTTTCCATATTGGATATGAAAGACAAGTCGATAGTGACAGGAACTTTCAAGACAATGGAAGGCCAGAAATCGTATACGTTTACGGGCGAATTTGTGACTCGCTGTGTTTCTGGCAGCAATCAGGGGCTTGGTATTCGGTTCAAGGGGGATGTGGCTCTCCCCGATGGAGTCTTGGACTTTTTTAGTGAAATGGCCGATGTGGAACACGAGACGGGAAAGGCCTTTTGATGAAGTTTATTTTTTGGGAGGCTGTCCGAAGCGGAGATTAGGTACTATGATTCCTATGAGGATCAATGCCATGCCGGCAATTTGCAACAAGATGATATTTTCTCCGAGTAAAATAGCTGCGCCTGCCAAGGTCATTACAGGTTCCACCGACGAAAAAATACTGGCATAGGCACAGCCGATTTTCTCAATGGCTTGATAGAGGAGGGTGACAGCCAGGAGGCCTGGAAACAGTCCCAAAGCCAGACTGATGAGCATTTGTTCGCCTGAAGTATGGAGCCAGGCTGTAATGTCTCCGGACAGTGTGAATGTGCCGGCGGCAAAGAGCGTGACGTAAAATGTGGCGGTCAAGGGCTTGAGTCCTTTGAGAAAAACCTGGGTCAGAACCAGATACGCGGAAAAGATGGCCATGGCTCCAAATGCATAGGCAAGGCCGAGAGGGTCCACATCCCGCATAAAAGCATCGAAGAAGACGAGACAGCATCCAGCCATAACCAAGCTGAGTGAAAATACGATGAGCCTATTGAGTCGCATTTTCAGGAACATGATAGAGGCCAGGGTGACCACTACGGGATAGCCGTACAGGATGAGAGAGGTGGTTGAGGCCGGAATGGTAGCCAGTGCCCGTACAAAACAGGTTGTCTGAGTCCAATAGATAACCGTGCCCAGAAAAGCACATTTTCCCAGACCGTTCCAGGATATTCGGAACAGCGACCTGTCCTTGAGGAACATAAATACAATCAGGAAAAGGACCGCGTAAGAAAAGCGGTATTGCATCATGACCGCTCCGGTCATGCCTGCCGCGTAGCCGAGTTTGACCAAAATCGGCAAGGCAGCGAACGCTGTTGCCGAAATCAGCGAGTAAATAAGCCCTTGGATCATGAGTTTATGCTTTGGCCATATAGGCCATATATTCCTGGTTGCCCTTGGGGCCGAGGATTTTTGAAGGGACGACGCCTTTGATTGTCAGGCCGAGTTCGCTTTGGCAGAATCCGGTGACCATGTCCACGGTTTCCTGACGTAAATTTTCGTCGCGGACCACGCCTTTGTCTGTCTGGCCGGGGCCGACTTCAAATTGTGGTTTGATGAGTACAACCAGTTCACCACCGTCCTTGAGGAATTGGCAGCAGGCTGGAAGGATTTTTGTCAGAGAAATGAAGGAGACATCGGCCACGATGACGTCCACAGGTTCCGGGATGAGATCCGGTTCGGCATGGCGGACGTTGGTGCGTTCCATGTTGATGACCCGATCATCTTGTCTGAGCTTCTCGTGCAACTGGCCATAGCCGACATCGATTGCGTAGACCCGTGTGGCTCCGTGCTGGAGCATACAGTCCGTGAAACCACCCGTTGAGGCCCCGGCATCCAGAGCTATCTTGTCTGTGAAGTCGATTGAGAATTCTTCGATGGCCGTAAGCAGTTTATAGGCGCCGCGCGAGACAAAACGGGAGTCGTCCGGGACAACGAATTCCGTGTCCGGGAAGAATTGTTGCCCGGGTTTGCTCACGGGTATCTTTTGGCCTCGGTCCATATAGTGAACCTTGCCGGCCATGATGAGTCGTTTGGCTTTTTCTCTGCTTTCAACCGCACCGGATGCGGCGAGCAATTGATCAGCCCGCTGTTTTTTCGCCACCACTGTCCCCGACTATTTCTTTTCCAGACCGAGCTTTGCTACCACTTTGTCCGCAGTGTTGCGGGTGTATTCCTCGGGAGAAAGAGCTTCTTTTTCCTCGGGGGAGATGACCAGTTCCGGCGTGTTTGCCAGAGTCATGTCAGGGGTGATTTCAAATTCAGGGGGGAAGCTGTTGTCGAAGTACATATTCTGGAAGTCCACGAACTTGAGCTGGTGGGCCGTGGAATCGAGAATACACAGCTCTTCTGGTGAGACCAGTCCGAGTTCCAGAGCGCGCTTGGCTCCTGCAAAGGATTCGCCGCCCTGAGTACATGCGATGTGGCCATGCCTGTTGGCCTGGATCATGGAATCCATGATTTGTTGTTCCGTGACCTGAAGGACCTGGAACGAATCCTTGCCGCCAATAGCTTCAAATTTTTCGGCGAAATGTTTTACGCGGGGGAAGGATACCGGGTTGCCTATCATGGCGGCCTGGGCCACGGATGCGGCCACAGTCACTGGTTCGTACTGTCGTTCCTTGGGGTCATCCACTGCGTAGTAGCGGTAGACAGGGTCAGCGTGATGGGACTGGACGCCGAAGATGCGCGGCAGGTCGGTGATGATTTCCAGCTCGTAGAGCTTGAGGAATCCGGCCATGATGGCAGTGATGTTGCCCGCATTGCCGATGGGTACGAAAATGCATTTACCCTTCATGTCCCAATCGAACCATTGGGCGCATTCGAAAGCATAGGATTCCTGTCCGAGGATACGCCATGCATTCTTGGAGTTGAGCAGGGCCACGCGGTAATTATCGGCCAGATGTTCGACTACTTTCATGCAGTCATCGAAAACGCCGGGAACTTCCAGCACGACCGCACCAGAACCGAGGGGTTGGGCAAGCTGTGCAGGGGTGACCTTGCCATGCGGCAGGATGACCACGGATTTGATGGCACCGCCTACATAGGAGGCGTACAGAGCCGCAGCAGCCGAGGTGTCACCCGTGGACGCGCAGACCGTGAGAATCTGGTCCCAGTCGTTCTGGCGGATGAGCGAACGGAGATAGGAAAAACCGCAGGCCATGCCGCGATCTTTGAAGGAGGCGGACGGGTTCTGACCATCGTTTTTGTAAGCGGTAGTCATTCCAGTCGTCTGGTTTAAACCCGGGCTGGATTCGACAACCGGGGTGTTGCCTTCGCCGAGATAGACGATGTCTTCTTCTTCAAGCACCGGGGCCATGAGTTCGTAGAAGCGGAAAATACCGCGCAGGGCTGTCTTCTTGGAAGCGGCACGACTGTCGAAAATTTCTCGCCATTGCTCACCCGACGTTTTTTTCAGTTCGTCGAAAAGCAGATTGTCGAGCAGGAACACACCGCCGCATTCGGGGCAGGTGTAGTGCAGTTCATCGGTGGGGAATCGCTTGCCGCAGCCGAGGCAGAAGTATTCCATGTGTCCACGATAAGAAGGAAAAAGGTCGGCAGTCATTGGTCCATCCGGTATACAGTTTTTGGTTGATCAATCTGGGCCGCTTCAACGGCCACCACGTTCGCTTAAAAGTCATCGCTGTGCAAGTCAATTGTTACATGAAGACCTGTCTGTTATTGACCTTTTCCATGCGGCAACTGTAGATAGAGATTCTTATTGAGTTCTATCAAGGAAATAGTGTGACATGGTACGGAAAAAAACGGTTTCTCTCGTTCTCGGCAGCGGTGGCGCTCGTGGGCTTGCTCATATCGGAATCATTCATTGGCTTGAACAAAACGGCTACGCAATCAAATCCATAACCGGTAGTTCCATGGGAGCGCTGGTGGGCGGCATTCACGCCATTGGTAAACTTGACGAGTTTGAAGAGTGGGTGCGTGCCATCACTATGACCAACATGATTGCACTGCTTGATTTGGCGCTTGAGAGCAATGGACTTTTCAAGGGCAACAAGATCATAGACACCCTTAAGGGATTGGTCGGTGAGAAACTGATCGAAGAAATGGATATTCCGTTCACCGCCGTGGCCACGGATATCGAATCGGCCAAGGAGGTTTGGATTGATGAAGGGCCGCTTTTCGATGCGATCCGTGCGTCAATTTCGCTTCCTTTGTTTTTCACGCCTTTTAAGTTTCATGGCGTTGAACTTATTGACGGTGGCATTCTCAATCCGGTCCCTATTGCTCCGACCTTTAGTGATCAGACAGACATTACCATTGCTGTGAACTTGTGCGGAAAACCCGAAGAAGGACTTTCTTTGCCTAGTGAGGAAGAGACCGAAAGTTCCATGCTGGGCAGCGCTATTTCCGAATTCACGGGTAAGATTAAGTCTTCGCTTCCACACGTAAAGAGCGGCATGAAGACGCGAAATATTGTTTTGCAATCTTTTGATGCCATGCAGGGTACTATTGCCCGACAGAAAATCGCTGCATACCCTCCCGACCATGTCCTCGAAATTCCAAGAAATCTGTGCATGATTCTCGATTTCGACAAGGCTGCTGCTTTGATTCAATACGGTAATGATGTGGCGGCGGAACATCTGTCCGGGATGCTCGATTAGTCACAAAAAACGGCTGGCTTTCATATGAAAACCAGCCGTTTTATATGCAATTGAGTGTCTGTTACGGCCAGACTTTGGGAATGGAAATAACCACGATAGTGGCCCCGATGGCGGTTTTGACCGTGAAGCCGAGGGCTTTGCCCACAAACGCGCCTTTGGCTGCCATGCGTGCTTCCGGGCGTGTGCGTCCCGGCAATTCTGCGATCAAACAGCCGAGGTAGGCTCCACCCAGTGCGCCGATGAGTGCACCCAGGCCAAGAAAGAAGGGTGCACCAAAAATGGCTCCGGCAATGGCACCGATGATGCCACCGATGTTGCCACGGGTTGATGCGCCGTATTTCCCGGCGTATCGGGCTTGGAGGAAGAACTCCAATGCTTCGGCTACGGCTGCCACCACTGAAATGATGATGACGAAATCCCAGGTCATGGAATCCGGGTAGACATACTTCCACAGCGATACCAAAGCGATGGCGATCCAGTTCGCAGGCAGGCTGAACAGTTGCAGCACCTGCGAAAAGATCAGACCGAGTATGAGGAAGATAGCCCAGACATATTCCATGGAGGGTTAGTCCTCGTCGCGTGTATCGATGACCCGCACAGCCTTGCCTTCCGTTTTGGGAATGGAATCGTGCTGGCACAGTTCCACGCGTGGAGTGAGCAGGATTTCGTTGCACAGGGTCTTGGCAATCTTTTTCTGCAAGCCTTGCAGGGCGCGCATGTCTTCCACGAAGAACTCGTCCTTGACTTCGACCTTGACTTTCATGTGGTCGGTAACGCCTTCGCGTACCAGTTCGATGAGGTAGTTTTGGCCGACTTCGGGCATGGACATGAGGCACTGTTCGATTTGCATTGGATAAATATTGACGCCTTTCAAAATCATCATGTCGTCGGCACGACCTGCAATACGGTCGATACGGCGGTGGGTGCGTCCACACTCGCACTGGCCCGGAATGAAGCGGGTCAGGTCCCGGGTGCGGTAGCGGATGATGGGCATACCTTCACGTCTAATGGTGGTCATGACCAATTCGCCGATTTCACCCTCGGCCACATGTTCGCCGGTTTCCGGGTTGATGATTTCAGCGATATATGCGTCTTCCCAGAGGTGCATTCCTGTCTGGTGCACACATTCAAAGGCCACACCAGGTCCGTTCATTTCAGACAGGCCGTAGGAATTGTATGCCTTGATGTTCATCATCTCTTCAATTTTGGCACGGGCTTCTTCTGTATGCGGTTCCGCACCGATAAGGGCGATGCGCCACGGCATGTCTTCAGTCTTGAAGCCCGCTTCCTGAACTTGTTGAGCGAAGTACAGGGCAAAGGACGGGATGATGTGCAACACGGAAACATTGTGGTCACGGATGAGCTTGATCTGGCGCTTGGTGTTGCCTGCGCCGGATGGAATCGTGATCATACCCAATCGTTCTGAACCGTAATGAATGCCGAGGCCACCTGTGAACAGACCGTATCCTGACATGTTCTGGAGTGTGTCGGACTTGCGGCAACCACAGGCGTACATGGAGCGAGCCATAAGCTCGGCCCAAGTGTCCAAGTCCTTCTGGGTATAGAAAATTGCGGTGGGTGTACCCGTGGTGCCGGAAGACGCATGCATGCGTACAAAATCATCCAGTGACCGTGTGAGCAGGCCGTGCGGGTACTGGCTGCGGAGATCATCCTTGGTGGTGAAGGGCAGCTTGGTGACATCGTCGGCTGTGCGAATGTCATCGACATTAAAGTCGGCCAGACGTTCCGCATAAAACGGTGATTTCCTGGCGTTCTCGATGGTCTTTTTGAGGCGTTCGACCTGGAGTTGTTCCAGTTCGGCGCGGTCCATTGCCTCTACTGAGTCGAAATACATGGCGTTCGCTTGGGTTTGAGATTAGTTGTTTTCTTCGTGGAATCCTTCGGGAAGTTCGGACGGATATACTGTCGCGTCCATGTTCTCGAAAGCGGTGAACTCTTTTTGGAAAAAGAGCTCGCAGCGGCCAGTGGGGCCGTTACGTTGTTTGCCGATGATGATTTCGCAGTGGTTCTTGAGCGGGTTATCCTCGCTCTTGTTGTATGCGGCATCACGGTAGAGAAAAATGATGATATCAGCATCCTGCTCAATAGCGCCTGATTCACGGAGGTCGGACATCATGGGGCGTTTGTCTGTCCTTTCTTCAACCTTACGGTTGAGCTGAGACAGGGCAATAACCGGGACGTTCAGTTCCTTGGCCAGAGCTTTCAAGTGGCGTGAAATATCGGAAATCTCCTGCTCACGGGAGTCCGGACGAGCACTAGAACGCATGAGCTGGAGGTAGTCGACTACGACCAGACCGAGGTTGTGCTCTGCCTTGAGACGACGGCAACGGGCCTGAAGTTCCAATGTGGAAAGGGCAGGTGTGTCGTCGATGAAAATCGGGGAGTTCGTGATGACATCCGCTGCTTCCTGCAATGCAAGCCAGTCTTCATCTTGCAGAAAACCGGTACGCAGGTTGCTTAAGTGCACCTTACTTTGCACGGCCAGCAGACGGGTCATGAGCTGTTCCATGCTCATTTCCAGAGAGAAAATGGCCGTAGGGCATTCGGAGCGGGCTGCTGATCGTAGTGCCACGTTCAGAGCAAAGGCCGTCTTACCCATGGAAGGACGACCGGCGATGATGATCAAGTCCGAGTTCTGTAACCCGGCTGTCATGCTGTCGAAGTCGGTGTAGTGGGTCTGGATGCCTGTGACGGCTGATTTGTTGTTGAACTTTGCTTCCAACTCTTCAAAAACTTTGGTGATGAGCTGGTTACTCGGCATCATGCCGCGCATTTCTTTGCTTTGCGCGATTTTGAAAATTTCCTTTTCTGATTCGTCAAGCACCTCGTTGACGTCGCGCGAAGAAAAACAGTTGGAAATAATACCGCTGGAAATATCGATGAGGCGACGCAGGATACATTTGTCGCGCACGATCTGGCCGTGGTAGAGCGCGTTGCTCGCACTGATGACCGAATCGGAAAGTTCGGCAAGGTAGACCGGGCCACCTACAGTGTCGAGGGTGCCGTCCTGCTCAAGCTGGTTGGCGACAGTGACCACATCAATGGGCTTGTGGCTGTCATACAGCTGCGTAAATGCTTTGAAAATATCCCTGTGAGCCGGTGAATAGAAGTCGTCAGCATTAATCAAGTCCACCAGTTGGTGGAACATGTGCTCAGACTGGAACACACCGCCGAGAACGGCCTGCTCTGCATCCAGGGAGTGTGGTGGGACTTTGCGTACGAGATCGGAAGAGACCCTATCAAGGGCCTCTTCCGGATTAACGTCGTATCGGCCTTTAGGCCTCTGTGGTTTTGGCGTCTTCGGCATTCTCTATGGATTCCTCGACGGCCTCAGCCACTTCTTCAACGGGTTCTTCGATCTCTTCGACAATGGGGCCGCCGTGACGAGCCACGGAGAGCTTCAACTCGCCGCGTACATCTGGGTGCAGCCGGATTTCGATGTCGTATTCGCCCAGAGCGCGGATGGGCTCGGGCAGCAGGATTTTGCGGCGATCGATGTCGATGCCGGCTTCTTCCATGGCTTCACCGATGTTGGTGGTGGTGACAGAGCCGTACAGCTTGTCGCCATCGCCAACACGCACTTCGATGGAAACCGGAGTGGCGGCGATTTTATCGGCCAGGCCTTGAGCCTGAGCGCGAAGGGAATCAGCATTTTCCTGCAGCTTACGGCGTTCGAGCTCGAAAGCTTTGAGGTTTGCTTTGGTGGCAGGCTTGGCAAGACCCTGAGGAATCAGGTAGTTGCGGCCATAGCCGTTCTTGACGGTAACGATGTCTCCGAGTCGACCCAGAGAGTCGACGTCAGCGCGTAAAATAAGTTTCATAAGTCCTCCCTCCTACATGGAGCTACGCTTTTTCACATCAGTGCTGTGAACGGTGGTGTAGAACAGGAGAGCCATCTGACGGGCGCGCTTGATTTCGTTGGTCAGGCGACGCTGGTGCTTTGCACAGGTGCCGGTGATGCGGCGGGCAATGATCTTGCCGCGCTCGGTCACGAAATCACGAAGGATATCAGGGCGCTTGTAATCCAGGGGCAGTTCCTTGTCCGCGCAGAAGCGGCAGAACTTCTTCCTCGGGGTGAACTTTTTGCGAAATGCCATGGTGAAACCTCCTAGGCAGCCAGTTTGACGGTCATGAACTTGAAGATGCCGTCGGTGATGCGGATGTTGCGTTCCAGTTCGGCAACCAGTGCGCCGGGAGCGTCGTACACAAGGCGTACGTAGTATCCACGGGTCTGCTTTTCGACGGGGTAGGCCAGCTGGCGCATGCCCCAATCATCGGTCTCAACCATTTTGCCGCCTTCACGGTCCACGATGGTGGTGAGGCCTTCCAGGATTTCTTTCCTGTTTTCCTCAGCCAACTCCGGGGAGAGAAGCACGAGCGTCTCGTAGTTGTTAGCCATTAGTATTACTCCTTTTGGTCATTGGCCCTGCTCCACAAACTGGAGAAGGGCAAGGCAAGAGGGCATTCTTATGTAGAATGTTTGTCACTGTCAAGTCGGACAAGCCCTCTCATGTTATCTATTTATCTTGATCATCTTTTTCAGGCGGCGTCCAGCCGCATTTGTCACTTGAGGGACCTCAGCCACCACCACCGAATTTTCCGCGGATCATTCGACCGACGACCAGACCGAGGACGACAAGGCCTATGAGCTGTAACCATTCAGGCATGGGAGCCTCCTATACTTGGAGATCTTCACCTGTGAGCAGTTTGTATGCTTTCAGGTAATTGGCACGGGTCTGGGCGGCGATATCCGCAGGGATTCTTGGTGCCGGGGGC
>Ga0209692_10004095_pt1 | contig 13489 bp, 13 predicted proteins | sample tdDd472_FD_187129 | JGI IMG/M metagenome (GOLD analysis project Ga0209692, IMG submission 187129) | Marine sediment microbial communities from the Atlantic coast under amendment with organic carbon and nitrate - tdDd47.2 (SPAdes)... | ecosystem: Environmental > Aquatic > Marine > Coastal >...
GGCTTTCCTGCCGATTTGTGAACCTCCTGCGTCGGTTCCTATCCAGCCATTCTGATCACCAATTAAAAAGCGCCCGAAAAGGGCGCCTTTTAATTGGTGATTCTGGTCGGGGTGAGAGGATTTGAACCTCCGGCCCCTGCCTCCCGAAGACAGTGCTCTACCAGGCTGAGCTACACCCCGATGGTAGGAATCGTATGGTTTTAGCGCCTATTGATTGAGGCGATCCGGACCCGGGACGGCCGGTGGGCTTACGAGAGCCCCGAAAACCCGCGCACCATAGCGCAAAGCACCCCTGCTGTCGACCGGTTTTTGCCGAAAAACCTAGGGGAATGCTCTAGGGAATGCTATGAACTCAATAACTTACGGGCTGTCCACCGGAAAGCCTTGTGGCTGCAATACAGGGCATCTATTCTGAGGACATTATGGATAACGCCTCCTCAAATGCACTTGGCGGACGGGGAGGCAAAATGCGAAGGACGCCTGAAATGAAACGAATTTTTACTGCATTGCTGGTAGCGGCAGCACTAACTACCCCGGCCTATGCCCTTGATAACTGTGTCGAGTCGATGAAGTTGTTTAAGAGTGTTCCGGAGACCCAGCCGTTTCTGAACGAGGCATATGGCTATGCGGTGTTCCCCACGGTCGGTAAGGGCGGAATCGGTATTGGTGGCGGCTACGGCAAAGGTTGTGTTTACGCCGGCGGTGCAGAAACCGGCCAGGTGCACATGGGTCAGCTCAGCATCGGTTTTCAGTTAGGGGGTCAGGCATTTAGCCAGTTGATCATCTTTAAGAACAAAGATGTTTACGACTCGTTTGTTTCGGGCACGTTTGAGTTTGGTGCTGATGCGAGTGCGGTAGCGATTACCGCCGGTGCTCAGGCCAGTGCAGGCACGAAAGGTGCCTCTGCCGGTGCGGGCGGTACGCCGAGCAATACCAATAGTGGCGGTGCATCCTGGTATCGCGGTGTTGCTGTGTTTACGGTCACGAAAGGCGGCCTGATGTATGAGGCGGTGCTGGCTGGCCAGACGTTCAAGTTTTATCCGCTCGGTTCGGAGTCATAGAAGTCATTGGCTAAGGCGACGAAGCGATTGTTCTGTAGTTCTGATCGGGAGTAACAACAAAAATGAAGAAAACATTTACCCGTGTGGGTTCACTGATAGTTTTTCTGGTTGCCTTCTCGCCGGCTTCTTACGCTGTGGATGCGGCCGATTGCAAAGCAACGCTCGAAACGTTTAAAGGCCTCGGTAATGTCAGTTCGATGCTGTCGCAGTCTGTCGGTTACGCAGTGCTGCCGACGGTAGGCAAAGGCGGCATCGGTATCGGCGGTGCCGGTGGCAGCGGTTGCGTCTTCAAAGGCGGTTCGCAGACCGGTACGGTCAGCATGGCGCAGGTCACTATCGGCTGGCAGCTGGGTGGTCAGGCATACAGCCAGCTAATCCTGTTTAAGAACAACGACGTCTACAACGAATTTACGACCGGTGAATTCGAGTTTGGCGCGCAGGCTACCGCAGTTGCTCTGACCTACGGCGCGGGTGCTGAAGCAGGCACCAAGGGTGCTTCATCCACTGCCGGTGAAACCAAAGGCAAGGGCGCTTGGGAAAAAGGCATGGCGGTATTTACCGTTGCCAAAGGGGGCCTGATGTACGAAGCCTCTATTGGTGGTCAGAAGTTTAACTACAAGCCTTTGTAGCTTGATCAGATAAATCAGCCCGGCATTTTCGGCGGTGCGTCGAGCACTGCCACCGGGTCGGCAATGAACTCGGGGAAGGACTCCCGGGCCAGTTGCAGATAGTCAGCGGGGAAGTCTTCCACGCTGGCTATTTTTTTGCCTACAGCCTGTGACTCCATGTGACCTTCAATGCCGTCCATCTTCAGCCACGGGCGGATATTGCTGGTCGTATGGTAGTCGAGCGTGGCAGCGGCATTAGTCACTTCGGGATCACTGACTTCGGCAAGGCTGCCGCGGTAGTTCACGATCTCGTTATAGATGTAGTTGCCGAAAGCCGGATTGTCAGAGTCCATCCGCACCAGCGATTCTTCGCGCACCCACAGGTCATCACCTACGCTGTGTGCAGGGCCCAGCGAGCCATCAAAAGTAAGCTTACCGAACGGGAAGTTTTCCGGCGGCTGCAGGCCGTCCAGATTCAGTGTGACCACGTTCGGACCAAACACTTCGTGCGGCAACGTGCAGGTTTTGCCGTTGTACGGGTTGTTAATAGTACGCAGGCGTTCACCGGTGTTGAGGTCGGTGTAGAACGACAGTTCAAGCATGCGAACCTGGTATTCGTTTTCACCTGTTTCAGTGATGCGCGTGAAGCTGCCGTTGACCAGGTGATACAGCGGTTTGGCGATCAGGTCGACCACGGCGTATTGCGTGCCGCGCATGAACCACATAGCTGCTTCGCCATTTAAATCTGCACGCAGTTTGACCTGAGCGGTCAGTACATCAGCGTGGTTTGTGAGGTCGAGTGCCAAGGCCGCTGGAGAGCTTAGTGGCTGCGGTTCGCAGCGAAGCGGGCCAGCGCAATGAGCGCTTCTTTGAATTCGGAGTCGGGCACGGCTTTGAGCGCCTCTATGGCCTCGTCAGCACATTCCTGTGCCTTCTTCATCGTGTAGCCAAGCGCACCGGTGGACTCAATCGCCGCAACAATGGCTTCAAGCTGGTCGAGGCCGCCTTCTTCAATCGCTTTGCGGATGATCACCTGTTCCTGCGGCGAGCCCTTACGCAACGCATGAATCAGTGGCAGTGTAGGCTTGCCTTCAGCGAGGTCATCACCGACGTTCTTGCCCAGTTCATCATTGGTGCTGCTGTAATCCAGTGCGTCATCAGCCAGCTGGAATGCTGTGCCGAGTTTGCGACCGTAAAGACTCATCGCATCTTCAACAGCGCGTGACTGTCCGGCAAGAATCGCACCGATCAGCATGCCTGCATCGAACAGTTTTGCAGTCTTGCGTTCGATGACTTCCATGTACTGTTCTTCAGTAGTGTCCGGGTCGTTGCAGTTCATCAACTGCAATACTTCGCCTTCCGCAATCGTGTTAGTTGCGTCAGCCAGAATTTCCATGACGCGCATCTTGCTCATCTGCACCATCATCTGGAACGAGCGTGAATACAGAAAGTCGCCGACTAATACGCTGGCCGATGCACCGAACAAACTGTTGGCGGTGACCTGACCGCGGCGGAGTTCAGATTCATCGACAACATCGTCATGCAGAAGAGTTGCCGTATGAATGAATTCGATAATGGCAGCCGCCAGCACATGTTGGTCGCCCTGATAACCGCAGGCGCGTGCCGACAACAACACCAACAAGGGACGCAGCCGCTTACCGCCACTGCTCACAATGTACTGCGCGACACTGTTTACCAGTGCGACATCGCTGGTCAGTTGCTTAACGATCTCACGATTGACGGCAGGCCAGTCATCGCCGAGTAAGGCGTGGACGGCATTCAGGTCAAAAGTGCTGTTTTCCGGCTGGACGAGGTGCATAACAACGCCAATAATGCCGTTCATGGGCGTGTCTGTAAAACATTTGCGCTGCGTATTTCTGCTTACTCTGATGGGAGTGGGTTCAATCGCAGTGCCGCTGCATCCGGCTTTTGCTTTCGGCAAGTTCGGACATCAGTTGGCAGGCGAGATCGGTGAGCTATATCTGTGTGAGACAGCTAAGCAGGAGTACCGGCGTCTTAACGATCCGTACCCGTTTGCTTCGGCGGGTGCCTGGGCTGACGCGGTCCGCTATCAGAAGGGCTTTTCCCAAACCCGTCCCTGGCACTATATAAATGTCGAGGGTGAGCGCTTTAACAGGGATGTGCGCCGCAGCTCCGACGGCGATGTGCTATGGGCCATTTACTACAACCGTCAGCGTCTTGTTGACCAGAGTCTCTCCAAAGAAGAGCGCCAGCAGGCGCTTCTGTACCTGATTCACTTTGTGGTGGATCTGCACCAGCCGCTGCATGTGGGCTACTCGTCGGACAGGGGCGGGAATTCGGTGAAGGTGCGTCTCGACGGGCGCAAAACCAATCTGCATTCAGTCTGGGATACGGGGTTGCTGGGGCTCGAAGGCCAGGCTTTGCCGGACTATGTTGCTGCGTTGCGGGAGCTGAGCCTGGGGAATGAGGGGCTGTGGCAGTCCACGGGGCCGGAAACCTGGTTGCAGGAGTCGCTGGATCTGCGTCCCGCGGTATACAGCTTCCGCTCAGCCCCGACGACCGCGATCCTTACCCTCAGAGAGCCGTATCTCTCTGAATCTAAAGAAATAGTCGATGTGCGTCTGGCGCAGGCGGGTGTGCGCCTGGCCGGTGTTTTGAACGACATCTGGTGTCTGGGCGGATCTGAGGATGGGGCTGGGGCCGGGGCTGAACCCGTTGCAGCGCCTGAGTAGCCCGAAAATATCTCCCAAATAATGCTGAATCAGGGCATTTCGGGGGCTCTAAGCCGTTGATTAACTGTCAGGAACTCTATAGAATTCCGCCTCCTTTCCGGCCCATGGGCGTTTTTTGGCTGCCCGGGGGCTTTTTCGTATATGGAGTTATCCGGAATGTACGCCGTATTCAAAACTGGTGGTAAGCAGTATCGCGCCGCCGAGGGCGACACCCTGAAAATCGAGAAACTGAACGTTGCTGAAGGCGACGCTGTTTCATTTGACGAAGTACTGATGGTTGGCGAAGGCGCCGACGTTAAGATCGGTACCCCGCTGGTATCAGGCGGTAAAGTCGAAGCTAAAGTTCTCGAGCAGGGCAAGTCGAAGAAAGTAGATGTTGTTAAATTCAAGCGCCGTAAGAACTATCTGCGCATGGGTACGCATCGTCAGAATTTTACGCTGGTAGAAATTACCGGCATTAAGAGCTAATAGCTGAATAAGCGGAGCTAAGTAAGATGGCACATAAGAAAGCTGCGGGTAGTACTCGTAACGGTCGCGATTCAGAAAGTAAACGCCTTGGCGTGAAACATTTCGGTGGTGAGCAGGTTATTGCCGGCAACATCATCGTTCGTCAGCGCGGCACCAAATATCATGCAGGCCCCAACGTAGGTGTGGGTAAAGACTACACTCTGTTTGCGAAAGCAGACGGCAAAGTGAAGTTCACTCGCAAAGGTCCGCAGATGCGCCAGTTCGTGAGCGTAGAGACCAGTTAAGAGTCAGCTAAGCCTCACTGGTTACAGATAAGAAGAAGCCCCGTGTGCGTTAGCATGCGGGGCTTTTTTAATGGCTGAAACCGTTAAGAGGCTTGGGGTTGAGCGGCGGTGATGGGGGTGCCGACGCTCAGCATTCTTTAACGGAATCAGTGGGGTCGTAACGTTATTGTTGTTATGGGGGATTCGGTTACCTTGTGTTCCCTTATTGCGGGAACAGAATGTTCAGTGACTGCGATTCCGGCGGTACATCCATGCCATAAATATGAATGCTGATAGCCGGGCTATCGCTGGTGTTGCGGATGCGGTGAATGTCATCAATGCCGCCTTTAACCCAGCAGGTGTCACCCTCCGTTGCGTCAATTTCGCTGACCTGTTTCAGGTGCATGCTGCCGGCACGGGTACCGAAAATTTCATAGTTGCAGACATTCAGTTCGCCGGAGTACAGACCTACCGCACCCCAGGCCATGTGACCGTGAATGGGGGTTTCGTGACCGGGCAACCAAACGAGAGCCAGGATAGTGAACTGGCCGTCAGGGTCGCGGTAAACGGTGTGACGACGATAGCTCTCGGCATCGGGTTGGCGCTGCGACTGATTCAGCAGTTCTTTGGCCGGCAGGTACGCTTTCAGAATCTCTGCGATTCTGGCGGGCATTTCTGCAGCATCGGCTGAAGCATCATTCAGATTGACGGTCTCGCGGACCTCCTGAACCAGGCTTTCGAGCTGCGAGCTGCGACCGGTAGGAAACCGGATCAGCGGGGCTAAAGTGCGTTCTGACGCGTGCATGTCATCCTCCGTTTAAGAGCTATCAGAATAGCCGTAAGCCCGCGAAAAGTGCTTGCAAAGTGTAGGGGTAAATACGCACAAAGTAGAAAAAATTGCCTCATTAGAGCAAATAAGAGAAAATATTTGCTATGGATGCTAAAGATAAGAGAATACTGGAGCTGTTGCAGCAGAACGCGCTGCTGACTGCCGCAGAGGTCGCAGAACAGGTCGGATTGACTACAACTCCCTGCTGGCGCCGGATTCAGCGTCTTGAGGAGCAGGGCTATATAAAGAGTCGGGTGGCGTTATTAGACCGGCAGATGATGAACGTGGGCATTACCGTGTTCGTCTCGGTGCGGGTGAACCGCCACGCTGCCGACTGGCTCGACAAATTCCGTGATTTTCTCCGTGACACGCCTGAGATCATCGAGGCGCATCGATTGAGCGGCACGGTCGACTACTTATTGAGGGTGGTCGTGCCCAGCATCGAATCGTTTGATGACGTGTACAACAAGCTGATCGGTGCGGCCGAGTTCACCGATGTCAGTTCCAGCTTCTCGATGGAGGAGCTGAAGTCGACCACTGCGATACCCACCAGTTATGTAGAGTAATTTTGTTCAGCAGCGCGCCACAGCCGGATAACAGATAGAATGCGCCCATGAAGTTCGTAGACGAAGCCACAATTAAAGTGAGAGCAGGCGACGGCGGTGCCGGTAGCGCCTCGTTTCGTCGTGAGAAATACATTCCCCGCGGCGGCCCTGATGGTGGTGACGGTGGTGATGGTGGCGATGTGGTGCTGGTGGGTCACGAAGGTATCAACACGCTGGCCGACTTCCGCGTGCAGCGCAAGTACAACGCCGAGAACGGTGAAGCGGGTGCCAAGCGCAACCGCACCGGCAAATCCGGCAACGATTTGGAAATCCCTGTGCCTTGCGGTACACGTGTTATCGAAGCCGATACGGGCGAGTTGATCGGCGACATCACTTCGCACAACGAGCGCCTTGTTGTGTCGGAAGGCGGCAGAGGCGGCCTCGGTAACGTGCACTTTAAGAGCAGCGTGAATCAGGCACCGCGGCGCACGACTCCCGGTACCCAGGGTGAGCGCCGTAACCTGAAGCTCGAACTGATCGTACTGGCCGACATCGGTCTGCTGGGTTTGCCCAACGCCGGCAAGTCCACGCTGATTCGTTCGATGTCATCCGCTAAACCGAAAGTGGCGGATTATCCCTTCACCACCTTGTATCCGAACTTAGGCGTGGTCTCTATCGAGTCGCACCGCAGTTTTGTGATGGCGGATATTCCGGGGCTGATTGAAGGCGCGGCTGACGGCGCTGGTCTGGGCACCCGTTTCCTGCGGCATCTGAACCGCACGCGCATTCTGTTGCACCTGGTTGATGTGGCGCCGATGGAGGGCACCGGTGATCCGGTGGCTGACGCCCAAAGCATCATTGCTGAACTCGAAAAATTTAATCCGGATCTGGCAGAGAAAGAACGCTGGTTGGTGCTCAATAAAACAGACTTGCTGGATGAGTCGGCGGTGGATGAGTTGGAGCAACAGTTGACCGCTGCGCTTAACTGGGAAGGCCCGGTTTATCGCATTAGTGCGATTGGCAGCGTCGGTACCCGGAAGTTGGCGGGCGATATCATGACGCATCTTGAGGATATCAATGCCGGTGTGAATGCCGAGGTGGAAGAAGGCGAAGAAATGCCCGTCGATTACGAGCCTTATGATCCTGCTAAGAACTAGCGCCTCACAAATGTCAGGCAATAAAAAACCCGGCCTTAGCCGGGTTTTTTATGAGCATTGATTTAGCTGCTTAGCCGATGGCGCGGATGCGGCTGTTCAGACGGCTCTTGGTGCGGGCAGCTTTATTCGCATGAATAATGCCTTTGTTAACCATAGAGTCGATCTGCGGCACAGCTTCTTTGTATGCAGCTGCAGCAGCTTCAGCATTGCCTTCGTCGGCAGCGCTGATGACTTTCTTGATGGCGGTGCGCATGCGTGAACGCAGAGCGACGTTGCGCTGGCGGGCCAGCTCGCTGGTTTTCGCACGCTTGATAGCGGATTTAATGTTAGCCACTTGTATGTCCTGTATAGGTGATTTGTACCGGCCGGAAGCTCTGGCAAATGCTGCTGCGGCTCCCGTCCTTAAATTGGGAGGCGTATTCTTCTCATTTGCAGCCCTGATGTCAATGATTTCCTGCACTTACCCTGCGTGTGACGGGGGTCTGCCGGGGGTGTGACCAGGCTAATCAGGCTGTATCCGGCATGGATACTCGCCTTAACCATGCAGCAACGGGTTAGAATAGCGTCAGGATAGGGTGAGGAAACACGGACGTTGGGGCCGGAATTGCGTTATTTAGCGGGTTTTAGCGGGTTTGCGGCTGCGCAGCAGTCAGCCAATCCTGAACGGATCGGGGTGCCTGAGTGAGCGGTGATACCGGTCAGTCCGGAGGCGATCAGCCTCAGAATAATCCGCCTCTGAATAAAGGGGCGGGTAAAAAGCCTTCGCCGCGCCTGCTGCGTTCAACCGCTGTCGTCAGCAGCATGACGCTGCTCTCGCGCATCCTCGGCTTGGTGCGCGACATCGTATTTGCCAGGGCGTTCGGCGCATCTCTGGTGATGGACGCTTTCTTCGTTGCGTTCAAGATTCCGAATATCTTCCGTCGTTTCTTTGCCGAAGGTGCTTTTTCGCAAGCCTTCGTGCCGGTATTTGCTGAATACGATGAAACACGCTCTGAGGAAGAAGTTCATCGTCTCATTAACAATGTGGCGGGTACGCTGGGCGTTGTGTTGTTCGTCTTTACGGCGATCGGCGTGGTGGCAGCCCCGGTCATCATCGCGCTGTTCGGTGCCGGCTGGGTAACCAACCCTACGCCCGAGAACACCGAGAAATATGATCTTGCAGTCGACATGCTGCGTTTCACGTTTCCGTATTTATTCTTTATCTCGATGACCGCTCTGGCCGGTGGCATCCTGAACACCTATCAGCGTTTCGCCGCGCCGGCCTTTGCGCCGGTGCTACTGAACATTGTGTTGATTACCTTCGCCGCATTTGTCGCGCCTTACAGTTCCAACCCGGGCATTATTCTGGCGCTCGGTGTGTTTGTGGCAGGGCTGGTACAGCTGCTGTTTATGGTGCCGTTTTTGCGCGGTGTGGGCGCAATCGGTATGCCGCGCTGGGGCTGGCATGACGAGGGCGTTCGCAAGATTGTGAAGCTCATGCTGCCCGCTATCTTCGGTTCGTCAGTGGCGCAGATCAGCATATTGGTAGACACTTTAATCGCCTCGTTTCTTGTTACCGGCAGTATCAGCTGGCTGTACTTCTCTGATCGTTTGATGGAGTTTCCGCTGGGCGTGTTCGGTATTGCGTTGGCCACCGTCATCCTGCCGAACCTGTCACGGCAGTTCAGCAGCGATTCAATGGATAAGTTCTCCCGCATGCTCGATTGGGCATTGCGGCTGGTCGCGTTGATTGCAACTCCGGCGGCAGCCGGGTTGTTTGTGCTGGCAGGACCGGCACTGGCCACTATTTTCTACGGCGGTTTGTTTGATGCCAACGATGTGGAAATGGCGCGGCTCAGTTTGATGGCGTACTCCTTTGGTCTGGTGGGCTTTACTCTGGTGAAGGTGCTGGTGCCCGGGTATTTCGCCCGGCAGGACACCAAAACGCCGGTCAAAGTGGGATTAGTCGCGTTTGTCTTCAATCTCGTGATGAATATCGTTCTGGTTGTGCCCTGGGTGCAGGGCGGCTTCGCGGGCCCGCATACCGCGCTGGCCATTGCCACGTCGCTGGGAGCATTCCTCAACGCGCTGTTGCTGTTCATCGGCCTGCGCCGCGCAGCTGTATACAAGCCGGAAGCCGGCTGGGGGCGTTTGCTACTGCAGATCGCCGTTGCCACCGGGCTTATGGTCTTGTTACTTAAAGAGTTTTTGCCACCTCTGAGCGCCTGGCTCGAGGCAGGTCTGCTCACCCGCTGTCTGTGGTTGCTGGTGGCGGTGGCCGCCGGCTTGGCCATTTATGGCTCGGCACTGCTGGCTATGGGCATCAGACCGACTCAATTGCGTATCAAAAGCGACACTCACTCCTTATAATTCCGCCTTTGTATCCGTGTGCGATATTCGGACGGGTTGCGTCCGGGTATTTGTGTGTCCGGTTTGAACTGAATATATACCCATGCTGCTTATTCGACGCCCCAACCAGCCGCCGGCTGAACTGCACGATGGTTGTGTTGCCACCATCGGGGTGTATGACGGGCTGCATTTGGGTCATCAGCTGATCCTGCAGCGGGTCATCGATGAAGCGAAAGCGCGGAATGTGCCGTCGCTGATGTTTTCGTTTGAGCCGACGCCGATGGAGTATTTCTCAGCCGATAGCCCGCCGGCCCGGCTGATGAAGTTCCGCGAAAAGTACGCGGCGCTGAAGGACTTCGGTATTGACGCTTTTTACTGCCCGCGTTTCGGGCAGCGGTTGAGCTCGCTGAACCCGGAAGAGTTTGCAGAGCAGTTGCTGCACGGCTTGCTGAATGTGAAGCACCTGGTTGTCGGTGATGACTTCCGCTATGCGAAAGCGCGGGCGGGTACTTACGATGACTTACTGGTTGCCGGGGAGCGCTACGGCTTTACTGTCGAGCAAATCGGCAGCGTGGTGCAGGACGGTGAGCGGGTTTCCAGCACGGCAGTGCGTAAGGCGCTGGGTGAGGGTGATCTGGCAAAAGCCAAATCACTGCTGGGCAGAAACTATCTGATGTCCGGTTACGTGGTGCGCGGCAATCAGCTGGGTTCGGAGATCGGCTACCCGACCGCCAATCTGAAGCTGAACAGAAAGCTCAGCCCGTTCAGTGGCATTTTTGCCGTGCGGGTACATGGCCTTGAAGAAGGGCCGCTTGATGCTGTTGCCAGTCTGGGCACGCGCCCGACGGTGAATGGCACGGAGCCGATACTTGAGGCTCATATTTTCGATTTTGCGCGCGATATATACGGCGCCCATATCGATGTGGAGTTTGTAGAGAAACTCCGTGATGAAGAACATTTCCCGGATGTAGAAACCATGCGGGTACAGATTGATAAAGATGCAGAGCAGGCCAGACAAATACTGTCTGCTGCCTGAAGGTTTAATTAGGAATTTAAGTGACCGATTACAAAGACACGCTGAATCTGCCCAGTACGCCGTTTCCGATGAAAGCGAATCTGGCGAACCGTGAGCCGCAGATGCTGAAGCAGTGGTATGAAGAAGACCGCTACGGTGAATTGCGCGAGCGCGCGGCCGGACGCGAGAAGTTCATTCTGCTCGACGGACCTCCATACGCGAACGGTCCGATTCATATCGGTCACGCGGTCAACAAAGTTCTGAAAGATATCGTCATCAAGTCGCGCACACTGGCGGGCTTTGATGCGCCGTATATTCCGGGTTGGGACTGCCATGGCTTGCCGATTGAACTGCAGGTTGAGAAGAAGAAGGGCAAGGTTGGTAAGAAGCTGAACGCCACCGAGTTCCGTCAGGCGTGCCGCGACTATGCGATGCGTCAGGTTGACGGCCAGCGCGACGATTTCAAACGTCTGGGCGTGTTGGGTGATTGGGATAATCCCTATCTGACATTGCGCCCGCAGTACGAGGCCGATCAGGTTCGTGCATTCCGCAAGGTTATCGAGAACGGCCATCTGTATCGCGGCTACAAGCCGGTGCACTGGTGTCTCGATTGCGGTTCAGCACTGGCAGAAGCCGAGGTTGAGTATCAGGACAAGAACTCAACGGCCATCGATGTGCGCTTTTCCTTCGCCGACCGCAATGAGTTGTTCAAGCGCTTGAAGACAGGCCTGCCTGACGACTTTAATGAAGATGGTCTCGATGTGTCGTTGCCCATCTGGACGACAACGGCGTGGACACTGCCTGCCAACCAGGCTGTAGCCGTCAACAAAGAACTTGCCTACGTGCTGGTTGATGTCACGCTTAATGGCAAACGCGAGCTGCTGATTCTGGCGAAGGCTTTGTTTGCTGATGTACTCGATCGTTGCGGTGCTGAAGAACGCAAAGTGCTGGCCAGCTTCACCGGACATGCACTGGTTGGTCTGCAGATGCAGCACCCGTTCTACGACCGTCAGGTGCCGGTCATTGAAGGCGATCACGTTACGGTAGAGGCGGGTACCGGTGCCGTGCATACCGCGCCCGGTCACGGTCAGGAAGACTTTGCAGCGGGTCTCGCGTACGACCTGCCGGTTGATAACCCTGTGGGTGGCGATGGCGTCTACCTGCAGAACACCGAATTGTTCGGCGGTCAGCACATCTATCCGGCCAGCAAAGAAATCATCGCACTGCTTGAAGAAAACGGCCGTCTGTTGCATCAGGAAGACTTCGGCCACAGCTTCCCGCACTGCTGGCGTCATAAAACGCCGCTGATTTTCCGTGCCACTCCGCAGTGGTTTATCAGTCTCGATCAAAACGGTCTGCGTGATGCATCGCTGGATGCGATCAAGGGCGTTAAATGGGTTCCGGGCTGGGGTGAACAGCGTATCGAAGGCATGGTTGCCGGTCGTCCCGACTGGTGTATCTCGCGTCAGCGCACCTGGGGTGTGCCGGTACCATTGTTCGTGCACAAGGAAACCGGCGAGTTGCATCCGGACATGCTGAATCTGCTGGATGAGATTGCCAAGCGCATGGAGACGGGCAGCATCGATGCCTGGTTCGATTCTGAAATCAGCGATTTCCTCGGCGACGAAGCAGATCAGTACGAACGCACTACCGACACGATGGACGTGTGGGTGGATTCAGGGATGGCACATCACTGTGTCACCAACGGCTTTGAACCCATCGATTACCCGGCCGATCTGTATCTTGAAGGTTCCGATCAGCATCGCGGCTGGTTCCAGAGTTCCTTGCTGACCGCTGTCGCAATGAACGGCAACGCGCCTTATAAAGAAGTGCTGACCCACGGCTTCACGGTTGACGAGAAAGGGCACAAGATGTCCAAGTCGCTCGGCAATACCGTGTCACCGCAGAAGGTGGCGAACAGTCTGGGTGCTGACATCCTGCGCCTGTGGGTTGCTGCCACCGACTACCGCAATGAAATGAGCGTGTCGGACGAGATTCTGAAGCGTATGGCGGATTCATACCGCCGTATGCGTAACACGATGCGCTTCCTGCTTGGCAACCTGCATGGGTTTGAGCCGGACCAGCATCTGGTGCCGGCTGATGAACTGGTAGCTATCGACAAATGGGCTATCCAGCGTGCCGCCTCCTTGCAGGCTTCTGTACTTGATGCGTTTGAAACCTATGAGTTTCATCGTGCCTATCAGTTGCTGCACAACTTCTGCATCGTCGATATGGGCGGCTTCTATCTCGATATTCTGAAAGACCGTCTGTATACCACCGGCACCGACAGTCATCCGCGGCGCTCGGCGCAAACGGCGATGTATCACATCACCGAAGCCATGGTGCGCTGGCTGGCACCGATCCTTAGCTTCACAGCTGAAGAAGCTTGGACGCTGATCCCGGGTGAGCGTGAGAAGTCAGTGTTCTTCGATCAGTTCGCAGAACTGCCGGACGTTGGCGAGTTGTCTGAAAACTGGCGCGAGATTATCCGTGTGCGTGAA
>Ga0209692_10004099_pt1 | contig 13483 bp, 16 predicted proteins | sample tdDd472_FD_187129 | JGI IMG/M metagenome (GOLD analysis project Ga0209692, IMG submission 187129) | Marine sediment microbial communities from the Atlantic coast under amendment with organic carbon and nitrate - tdDd47.2 (SPAdes)... | ecosystem: Environmental > Aquatic > Marine > Coastal >...
GAATTCACAGGCCCCATGAATCTGGGCAATCCCGACGAATTTACCATTCTGGAACTAGCCGAAACGGTCATAGAAATGACTGGTTCAAAGTCCAAGGTCGTTTTTGACCCTCTCCCTGCCGACGACCCCCTGCAACGACGTCCCGACATCAGCCTGGCCAAAAAAGCCATCGACTGGGAACCCAAAATCAATCTCAGAACTGGTTTGGTAAAAACTATTGAATACTTCGACAACCATCTCAAGTCGCAATAAAAAAAAGGCCGGAACATTTGTTCCGGCCTTTTTTATTCTCATCCGCCTGATCCTATTTTCCAACCAGACGCTTTTCTATCATTTCAATAAATGGCTCCAGCCCGGACACCACATCCTCGGGCCACTCCAACGGCCCGGGGCGCTCTTCCTTGGATACTCGCAGAACAAGTTCTGCCATGGCCGGAACATCTGCCGGATCAGGAAAAATCCATTTCTCCGGCAAGAAATACGAACTCCCATTCAAGCTGCTGGACAAAGCCCGACACCCACAAGCCATGGCCTCAAGCACAGCGTTGGAACAGGCGTCATAAAATGTAGCCAAAATAAAAATATCCGCAGCGCGATAAAAAGCAGGCATATCATCCACACGACCAAAAAAACGGACCCTGTGTTCAACGCCAAGTTCCCTGGCCTGACGTAAATATTTATCGGGATTTCTTCCTCCAGCCACATGCAGGACAAACTTTTCAGGAAGCCGTGCCAACATGTCGACAAGATAACGAATTCCCTTGAGTGCAAAATTGGTGGCAGCCGTGGCAATGACCACTTGATCATCCTTAATGCCACTCGCCGCCCGCAGTCGTATCCGCTCCTGCCCGCCCACAGGCGAAAATCGGGAAAGGTCTGGCCGATTATAAACCACGTCGATATCTGCCGCATTTAGATGAGGGTGAGCCTCCACTATCCAATCCCGGACCAGATGGGACACAGCCACAATACACGGAGTGCGGCGCATACGTGCTTTATCCAGAAAATGAATAGCCCAATTGGCCGGAGAACATCTTCGACGCAGCATCTTGAAAGACCGGGCAAATCCCTTGGGCCATGCCCGTTTCGAAAGCTCCCAGAACTTGGACTGCGGCCCACCGCCAATCCGCAGGATGTCCTGATTCACAGTCTTTCCCATGCCGAACACAAGGTCATAATCACCTTTGGTCACGGCTTTATCAGAGGCATAGGCGAACCAAAGGACCTTAACGAACCGAAAAACGCCGAATCGCCCCAACACAACGGGGGTGACTCCATCCGGCGGTTCACCGTCACACCGTGCGCAAATGAAATCCACATCATACCCACGCGCGGCCAAGGCCTCGCTCAACCGCCAGGCAAAGGCTTCCGCCCCACCATAACGACTCAATTTCGGCATGGTTACGGCCAATCGCGCTATCTTCAAGGTATCTGTCATAAAAATATTTTTTGTCCGATTTTCGCCGGTTTGATACCCCACAAGATTGCTCCGTGGGGCAAAGCAGGCTATGAATTCAAAAAACGCAACGGGAGCATCATGTTTTTTTCCACTCTACCCATTGATCTCAATCTTTTTCTTCTCATCAACCAGCACTGGCGGCTGGATATTCTTGACATAATCATGCCTATCCTTTCTTCCATGTCGGTATTGATGATTGCTTTGGGAGTAGCTCTTGCCTGGGCCATTTTCAAAGGCGGCAAAAAACAAATAATATACTTCCTTATTCTTTTCGCCGGAATGGGATTAGCTGACTTCTCTACAAAGCTCATCAAAGACGAAGTATACCGAGTTCGTCCGCTTAATGCCATAGCCGGGACCTACTATGTCGAGGACGGAGAGTGGCATAATCGCCCAGCCAACTTCATCCAAACCAAGGAACGCGGTACTTCCTACCCGTCGGCCCATTGTGCCAACACCATGAGCCTTGCCCTGCTCTGCATGCTCCTGTGGCCTGCGCTCAAAAAATGGCCGCTGTTCCTGCCGCTCGCCGTGGGTTATTCCCGCGTCTATCTCGGCAAACATTACCCCACTGACGTTCTGGCCGGATGGCTTACAGGTGTGGTTGTTGCCGGGATTGTCTGGCTGCTTTGGAAAGAACTGGAACGGCGATACATGCCGCCCAATCCGGCCTAGTCTTCCGACTCGACCAAAGATTTAGCTTCTTTCCTGTACCGATTGTAAACACGAATCCCCAACCACCCAGATACTGCAAAAAGCACTATACTCATCCCCACAGACAGAGCCACGCCCATGGTGGACTCTCTGTTCATGCCCGATCCAAACAGGGCAAAAATAAAATTCTGTGGGATATACCCCAATGTGGAACCGAGGATAAACGGCATCAGGGGAATAGAACTGACTCCAGCGGCCAGATTAGTGATCAAATTGCTGCCCAACGGGAACAGTCGGATTGCCAACGCGGTGTTGAACGGCTCATGTTGCAGGAAGCTGTTCACTTTGCCTATCCGATGCCCCAATTTGCGCTGTACTAATTCCCGACCGCCCATACGGGCATAAACAGCCGCAATGGCGCAGCCCAACCCGGACCCGACCGTGGCGAGCAAAGTACCACTCAAGGCACCAAAAGCAAAGCCACCGAGAAAACCGATAAGCTGACGAGGAAGTCCCACAGCCGTAAAGGCCGCCCCCACTCCCAAGAAAATGACGATGGAAAGCGGGCCGTTACCAAGTACGTGATCATTGAACCACTGCGTATTGGCAAGCATGTCCCCCAGCCCAACGGCCCGAGAGAGGTACACAGCCAAACCGAGTCCGGCCAACATCACAAGTCCCTTTGCCAGAGACTTCATGCTTTTCATGGTAGAATTACTGTTTTCTTTGGTCATTGCCTTGCCGTTGTAGCAAATAATAAATGATCAGCAAGCAAACCTGGCCGAGACAAAACAGCGGATCACACTGCACTATGCCGTAAACCAGACCAGCCATACAGGACGCCACAAGCATTCCCGCAGCCGGACGCGCCAAGGGTTGTACTCCTTTCCGCCGCATCCGTAAAACAACGATTCGAACGAAAAAAGCCCCCTGCACAAGAACAACGAGGGCCAGAAGCCACCAATAGGCGGGCAGTTGCATGAGTTACTTCTTCTCTTTCACCGTAAAATCGATGTGTCGATTGATAAGCCACTTGACGCCGATCAGATCATAAATACCTGCCATGGCCCGGTCCAGAGTACCATATTTGGATACCCCGGTTGCCCGTTCCCGATGGTTGACCTTCACTTCCCGGATACGCACACCCTGCATCTTCATAAGGATAGGGAAATACCGGTGCATGTTCTTGAATCGAGGAAGCTTGCGGAGAAGGTCTGCACGCATAACCTTGAGAGAACACCCAGTGTCATGCACACCGTCGTCCATAATGCCATCACGAATAGCATTGGCGATCTTCGAGGAAATACGCTTGATAAACGTATCCCTACGCTTGGCACGCCACCCGATGACCATTTCACACTCATCCCCGAACACGGCCAGCATGTCAGGAATATCGGCAGGATCGTTTTGCAGGTCTGCATCCATGGTGACAACGATATCAGACTCAACGGCATCAAACCCGGCACAAAAGGCCGCAGACTGCCCGCGATTCTCGGCAAAGGCAACATAACGGACTTCAGTGAAGTCGTCGGCCAACTTCTTTATTATGGAAAGACTGTTGTCGGTGCTGCAATCATCCACGAATACGGCCTCCCAAGGCCGTCCGGTGGCATCAGCAGCCGCCCGAATTTCCGCAAACAAAGACTGCAGGTTATCCTGCTCGTTGAAAACCGGCAGGACCACCGAAAATTTTTCTGTATTGTTCATAGGGTGATGATGTACGGAATTCGAAGCCGGTTGTAAACTTTTTGCTGGGCATTTCACCGCCTGCCCAGAGCTTTTCTCAACTTTCTGGCTTTTTTTTGAATTATGAAGAAATAGATGTTGACAAAAACACACCATCCACCTAGAACCTCTTTCTCACGTGTCGCGGGGTGGAGCAGTACGGTAGCTCGTCGGGCTCATAACCCGAAGGTCGTAGGTTCAAATCCTGCCCCCGCTACCAAGGAAATCAAACGGTTACATCTGAACAGATGTGGCCGTTTTTCTTTTATTTTCTTTTTCTGTTGACAAAAGTTCACCAGCCACCTAGAACCTCTTTCTCACGTGTCGCGGGGTGGAGCAGTACGGTAGCTCGTCGGGCTCATAACCCGAAGGTCGTAGGTTCAAATCCTGCCCCCGCTACCAAGGAAATCAAGCGGTTACATCTGAACAGATGTGACCGCTTTTTCTTTGGTAATATTCGAGAATAAAGCCGCACCCAAAAAAACAAAACACTTTAGGACTTTTCATCGAGTGCGAACAGGGAGGCGGGTATGCGAGGCTCGACTGTGTTATTTCTGGACTGTCTGCAAAAAACGAACGAGTGTTCGGCAAATGACTTGATCGTACTTCCGTTCGTTTGTGACAAGTTCGGCGGCAGCATTGATCGGGGAGATGCAAGTTCGGTAAGCACAATCCGTGATCATGGCGCAGTATGAGTCAGCCACTGCGGCAATACGCCCCAACTGGCCAATACTCTCCCCCTTCAATTTATTGGGATAGCCGGTGCCATTAAGTCGTTCATGATGTTGAATGACAGGCTCGACGATCTCAGGCTGCGTCAAGTTCAACTTATTCAGGAGATCCACTCCTGCATTCGGGTGCTCGCGCATAGTTCGCCTCTCGGAAGTGGTGAGTTGCTGAGGCTTGCTGAGCATCAGGGGAGAGAGGCGAGACATACCTATATCGTACAGTAAAAAACCCAGTGCCACTGTTTCCAATAGTTCAAGCGTGATATCACCCTTGTTCAATTCGACATATATGGCCAACGCAATGATTGAAGCGTTAATGCGCCGTCGCTCAACAGAAAGGTCTGCGTGCACATCTTTGACCAGCCGGGCAATCCGCTGCGGACTTTGAATCAAATATGTACAGAGCGCTTCAACAGCTCGTTGCAAATCTTCAAGATAAGTTCCCAAATGATGAGCATACAAAGCAACTTGCCTACGATTCAATTCATTAATGAATAAACCGGCTTTCTCTTCCCATGTCAGATTAGGGTCATCCAATGCCGTATCGAGATTACACGCCACACATTCTGTATATTGCTCAATCTGATTACGGGAAAAGAAAAGTAACCCTTTTTCGCTCAGATCACGGACCCTTACCCGCAAATGACGATCAACATCTCGCCCGATAATATACACAGGCGACAGCACCCGAATGTCCTCTTTCCAATGAAAGAGATTCACGGGATACTCCTGGCGAGAAAAACAATCCAGAATATTTGGGTCAATCTGGTTGTAATCTTCAGTACTTATACCTTCCGCGCAGTCAATTTCCTTGACGCCCAGCACATTTTCCTTAGTTGCCATAAGCCTCTGCCAAATCTTAGGACACAATCTCCGGGGTTAATTCCGAAGAATAAACAAATTATCACTGATAAAACGTGTTTAAAACAGTCAGCATCAACCTCCTAAGACCACCCATACCAAATTGTCAAGCATATGGCTAAAGAAAAACCGAAAATTCAATACACTACAATGAAATAACAAAACAAAAAAACAGCACCCCGAAACAGAAAATCGGTATTCTTGACGGATTCACAAATAACACAAAAAAAAGGTTCAGCCTTGCGACTGAACCTTAGGACTCAAGATATCGACCTGAAGATTAAACGTATTCAGGAGAATCAATAATAAGCTGGATGGTGTCATTGACGGAATCATACCCATCCGCAAGAGAACCCATCGACATTCCATGATCAACTTGAACCGAAGTTGCCCCAAAAAGACTGACTGCAACGGCTTCATCACCAATAGAGCCCAGGCTATCACTAGAAAAAAGATGCTCGGGAGTCAGGATGTCAAGCGAGGAAGACGAATCACCGGTTTCTTCCGGCACCATGAGCGGTTCAAGCCATTCACTCGGTGAAATGGTATCGCCATAATCCTCACCGATCACTGCATTGTCTATGTCGCCACCGGCAGCAGTTTCAATGGATTGCTCTGCATCATTGAAAGCAAAAAGATAAATATCTCCGGGTACCTCTTCACCGCCCTTCAATTCAAACGAAGGAAGCGCATCTTCATGAGCGAGAGTGAGGTAATCTTTAATGACAACAGAACCACCACCATCTCCGGTAAAAATCAGATCATTACCGTTGCAGGAGAAAACGACTTCGGAAACAAAGAAGGTGAATTTGACAGGTACATCAGATGAGACCTGATACTCGACGACCTCCCCGGCCTTTGGCAGGGAGACTTCGAGATTCGATGTAGAACTGATCTTGTCCGCCATAAGATCCTCCTAAAAAGCATTTATAGAAAAAATCTAGAAAAGTTCAATCCATACTGCTTATTCGAAACTAGCCGAATTCGACAGTTTTCGTCAACACAAAAAACATCTATAATCCCACGACTTAGATTGTGGACAAATATTCAACCTCAAAACAACCATCTTAGAACTCTCTACAGGCAAAGAATCTCGTTTAGCATTGATTACTTGTAATTTATCTACTTTTAAACAGCTCGGTATTGAAAACTCACAACGCCAGGGGAATACCCCCCTCACGTATTCACGATGTACAAACAAGTAATCGTTTGAATTTGATGCAAAAAAAGAACCAAGACAAAAATAGAAAAAAACACTTGGCATTTTGCCTTCACCCTGTTGAAACATACGGTATCGATATTTCTTCAACCATTGTCGGACTTTCATTATCATGATTACATTCAATGACACCGCCATAGGCGCACTAGAATTCACTGTCCAGTGGGAACAAGACGGTACAACTCACGAAGAACAGTTCCTGGGCCGGAAATTTAATCCGGTCAACGATGTCTTCCCACGCGGCATGCGCAAGGCATTGGAAGGAAAAAAGCCCGGTGAATCGGTAAGTTTTACCTACGAACCCCGCTTATGCATCCCCCGCCACAGGGAAAGCCTGATTCAATCTTTTGACATGGATCGACTACGCCCCAAAACCGTACAAGGCAGCCCTATCATCGCTCGCAAAGGGCGATTCTATCCACAAGGACATATCAACGGGCTACTTGATGTATACCCAGACACCCTCACGCCCTTTCGCCTGACCGAACTGGATGAGGATTCTTTTACTGCTGACCGCAATCATCCGCTGGCAAATATTCCTGTCACTATCACCGCCACAATTCAATATATGGAAGAACGGGGGACCGGCACTTATGGCTCCCTGACTCATTGGCGCGAAAAAATTTGTGACTGGGGTCCAGGCATGCAGGCCAAACATGATGGCGAACCCACGGATTTCTTTCATCCTGCATTCTTTGACCGAAAAAACACGGAGGACACACCATTCACTCCGCCTTCCGTGGATGTGACAGCCAAAAAGAATCTCGAAAAAGCATACGCCAGATTCATCAGACCCGATATGCGTGTCCTTGATTTCTCCATGGGAACAGAACGCCCACAGGGGAAATTCGATGCAGCGGTGTGTACCTTCTCCATCGAATACATGCACAGACCAGTGGATATTATCCGGTACGTCAGCCATTTTCTGGAACCCGGCGCGCCCATCGTGATCGGATTCTCAAACACATTCGACGAGTCCAACGTCATCCAAGGCTGGACAGAAATGCATGAATTTGAACGCATGGGACTGGTCTTGGAATATCTGCGTTTCACCAAGCTCGACAACCAAGCTGGCACCCTTTCCTTCCGCAATGACTGGCGACAAAAGGATGACCCGCTCTTCAGGGAAACCAAAGGCATCAGCGACCCGATCTACGTCGTCTACGGGCACAAGTCGAAATAAAAAAAGCCCCGAAGGACAAATCCTCCGGGGCTTTTATTTTCTATGAACAGAATCTAGTCATCCAGCTGGATATCCTTGCCTTCCAGTACGCGGTTCATGTTGCGTACTGCGCACATTTTACCGCACATGGAACAGGAATCTTCATGCTCAGGCTTGGAGGACTCACGGTACTCGTGGGGACGAACCGGGTCCATGGCGAGGTTAAACATGCCTTTCCAGTCAAGAGCGGCACGGGCCTTGGACATTTTGTCATCCCAGTCGCGTGCACCAGGGTATCCCTTGGCGATATCTGCAGCATGGGCGGCAATACGGGTTGCGATGATGCCCTCTTTCATGTCTTCCAGAGTAGGCAGGCGCAGATGTTCCGCAGGAGTGACGTAGCACAGGAAATCCGCACCGGACATGCCAGCGATAGCGCCACCGATGGCCGAAGTAATGTGGTCGTACCCCGGAGCCACATCCGTCACGATAGGACCGAGCACATAAAACGGTGCTCCGTGGCACAGCCTCTTTTCCATCATCATATTGCCTGCGATCTCACCCATGGCCATGTGGCCGGGGCCTTCGATCATGACCTGAACGTTACGCTCCCAAGCGCGCTTGGTCAGCTCGCCCAGAGTGATGAGTTCTTCCACCTGACATGCGTCGGTGGCATCGTGCAGACAACCGGGGCGGCAGCCATCACCAAGACTCAGGGTAACGTCATACTCTTCGCAAATGTCGAGCAGGCGGTCGAAATGCTCATAGAAGGGATTCTCGGCGTTGTTGATCTCCATCCACGTGAACAGCAGAGAACCACCGCGTGAAACGATGTTGGTCAGTCGTTTGGCATCCTTGACTTTTTCTGCTGTATGCTTGTTCAAACCACAATGAATGGTCAGAAAGTCCACCCCGTCTTCAACATGGCGTTGCACGACATCGAAAAACTCATCCACAGTGATGTCCTGCAGGTTCTTGTCATAGAATCCTACAGCGTCATAGATGGGCACGGTACCGACCATGGCAGGAGACATCTTTACCAATTTCTGACGAAATTCCTGGGTCTTGCCATAGCAGGATAAATCCATGATCGCTTCGGCCTTGAGGTCCAAAGCAGCCTGAACCTTATCCAATTCCGGGTCCACTTCACTACAATCCTTGGAAATACCAAGGTTGACATTGATCTTGATGCGCATACCTTCGCCAACGGCTTCGGCATCCAGGTTGGTGTGATTCTTGTTGGCCGGGATAATGACGGTTCCCTTGGCCATACGCTCCATGAGGTCCTCGATACGGATATTTTCCTTACGAGCCACAGTTTCCATCTGGGGGGTGACGATGCCTTTACGAGCGGCGTCCATCTGAGTGGTGTATGATGCCATGCTTACTCCTTCGCTGCTTCTATCTCATGACGAAGCGCGTTGATTTTTTCGTTTATATTTTCTTCACCGACAATCTCGGTCACCAACGCCACGCAGGATGCGCCGCGCCGGAACACTTCGCCAATGTTATGTTCCTTGATGCCGCCAATAGCCACGAACGGGATATCAACATTGTTGACGACATAATCCAGATATTCGAACCCTACGGGGTCCACCACATCTTCTTTGGTAAACGTCTTAAAGATAGGCCCTACTCCGATATAATCCGCACCGCGTTTGACTGCGTCGCGAGCTTCCGCAGGGCTGTGGGTAGACAGGCCAATAGCCATGTTTTCTCCCACCAGTCGCCGTACGGCTTCCACAGGCAGATCTTCCTGCCCGATATGGACACCGTCCGCGCCAACCAATCGGGCCAGCTCAATATCGTCATTGACGATAAACGCGACTCCGGCCTTACGGGTCAGGTCTCGAATAGCGAGACATTCCTCGTACTTGGCACCCATCTTCTTTTCCTTTTCGCGATACTGGACAAGCCTGATGCCGCTTTCCAGCATCTCCCGCACCACATCGACATTGGACCGGCCCAATGAGAATTTCTCACCGGTCAGACAATAAATGTCCGTATCAAGGATGTTATGCCGCGTAATTGTCCGCGCCATCATTTCCCTCCTTCAGCTTCATATCGATCCAGGAAATAACTGAGCACCACGTCCGCCTGCTTGGCGGCGGCAATACCCACTCGCGGAGATAAAGGCGGATTTTCATCCGAACACTCAGTCACCCCGTCACCGATAAGATAGAAGTTATCGCGCACTTTACGCGTTACCATGGCGTCACTGTTACCAGCACCGCCCATGCCTGATGCGGCCACAACAAGCACTCCTTTAGGAAGCAAGGTTTCCACCAGTGCTTTTTTGGCTTCCGGGTCGTCAAAAGCCTCGACCACCACATCGCACTCAGCAAACAGTTCCGCCATATCCTCACCCGTCACCTTGCCGATACACGACTCCAGATCAAGGTCAGGATTGACGGCCTGAAGGTTGGCGGCCAGGGCTTCCACCTTGTACTCGCCTACCTGCTGTGCTGTGTACGCTTGTCGATTGAGGTTGGACGGTTCAACGCGGTCGAAATCGACCAGCACAAACCGCTTGAACCCGGATCGCACCAGATGCATGGCACAGTTGGACCCAAGTCCACCTGCGCCAGCTATGCCTACGGAGACCGCCTGCAAAAAGGCCAGACGGTCTTTACCCAAGTAAGCGGCTATGCCTTGCTCGGTCCGATTCATGCGCTCGCCTTTGCCTGCAACTCGATGGGTTCCCAGTCCTTGAAAATCGGCTGGTATCCACACCTGCGCAGCATATCGCACATTTCATCCACGCTCCGGGTATCGGCAATCTCAAACTGTCCAACCTGATCATGCTCCTGAGTATGACCGCCCACGGCAGTAGTGACACCGGCAGACATTTTGGTCACGCCCAGCGGCAGGATGTGCTCACGAAACTCTGCAGATTCACGGGTGGAAACAGTGATTCCAAGACGCGGCAAGAACAACCGCAAAGCAAGCATGTACTGCACGAGGTCTCTGTCATCGGCAATGCTCGCAGGCTGGTATTCTCCAGCATGAGGGCGCATTCTCGGCGGAGATACGGAAATGTCCACCTCAGGATACTTGTGCATGAGATAGGCCGCATGCATTCCTGTAAAGAAAGCATCCCGGTGCCAATCTCCCAGACCAAGCAATGCGCCGATGGTTACCACGCGCATTCCGGCCTTACAGCCACGCTCCGGGGCATCCAACCGGTACCTGTAATCTTTCTTCGGGCCTTTGGGATGCAACGTGGCGTATAATTCCTCGTTGTACGTCTCCTGAAACATGGTCAGACCATCAGCTCCGGTAGCCACCAAACGGGCATATTCGTCCTGATCCATGGCAAAAACCTCAATGGACACGGACGGGAAATGATTCCGAAGCACCCCCATACAATCCTCAAGGTAATCCACCCCAGCCTTGGCCGGAGCCTCACCTGTGAGGATAAGCAGATGCTTGAGTCCCGTGTCGGCAATGGCCTTAGCCTCCACTTCCAACTGTTCCAAAGACAATTGGTCACGCGGGATCTTGTTCTTGCAGTTGAAACCGCAGTAGACACAATGGTTGGAGCAGAAGTTGGACAAATACAGCGGTGTAAACAGTTGTATGGCACGTCCAAAATTCTGTGCGGTCAACCGACTCGCCTTCTGCGCCATTTCCTCAAGAAGAGGCACGGCAGCAGGACTCATGAAATTCATGAAATCCTCAATAGTCGGCGTCATTTTGTTCAATGACCGGCGGACATCTTCCGCAGTGACGGCTGCGAACTGTTCATCGAGAGGTACAGAAGCGTATTCTGCAAGCACTGAATAGAAACTCACTTTACTCACCGCCCAGGAATCCAGTCAGAGGGGATGATGCATCCGCATGCACCTTGGTGGCTCCCGGACCGGACAGGTAGGCTTCACGCCCAGCCTTGACCGCACGTCCAAAGGCCTTCGCCATCATGAGAGGATCAGAGGCCGTGGCAATAGCCGTATTGACCAAACAGGCGTCCGCGCCCATTTCCATGGCTTCACACGCCTCGGAAGGACGACCAATGCCCGCATCAACGATAATGGGAAGATCGATTTCCTCGATGAGAATACGAACCATCTCACGCGTCTTGAGGCCTCGATTGGTGCCGATAGGCGCACCCAAGGGCATGACTGCGGCAGCGCCTGCGTTCACCAAACTTTGAGCCACATACAGATCAGCATTGACATAAGGGAAGACGACAAAACCTTCCTTGGCCAAAATCTCTGTGGCCTTGGCCGTTTCATAGCCGTCGGGCAACAAGTACTTGTTGTCTGAGATAACCTCGATCTTGATCCAGTCTCCACAGCCCATGGCGCGAGCCAATCGGGCGATACGCACAGCTTCTTCTGCGGTGCGGGCGCCGGATGTATTGGGCAAAAGCTGCATATGTTTCGGAATAAAATCCATAACATTGCCGGTCGCGGATTCAAGGTCCATCCGCCGCAGAGCCACAGTGATGACCTGCGAGCCTGAAGCCTCGCAGACGTCGGGAATAACCGAGTCATCACCATATTTTCCGGTGCCGGTGAACAGTCTGCTGTTCAACTTCACGCCACCGATTTCAAATATATCTTCACACATGATTCTCTCCTAACCTCCGCCCACAAACCGGAGGACCTCCAAATGGTCTCCGTCATTGAGCGAGGTGGTACCGAAGTTTTCACCGGGCACGATGTCACCATTCCGCTCTACCACGACAACTTGCGGCGAAACATCTTTGCTTTCGAGCAGAGCGAGGATCGTCATCCCCTCCGTCACATTTACTTCCTTGCCATTAAGAACGACAATCATGAGCATCTCCTTTTCATTCCCGGTCACAAAAAAAGCGCTTGTCCCTATAGGGGCAAGCGCGGTCTGACGGAATATCAGTTGCAACCAGCTTCCCTACGTCGGAATTAACCGAATCAGGTTCAAAGGGTTGGACTGCATCGCCCATCTCAGCCCCATTCATTGAGGCTCCCCTAGCTGCCGAGAAGATTATGCCTTTTGTTTCCCACTGTAAACCCCCATCCCATAAAAAAACACCACGTCGATAAAAAGCCTAAAGTTATCGTGCGCATCAACCGATATAGTAGCCGTAACCACAATAAAAACAGGGGAAGTCTCTCATGTTCTCGACCATGTTTCAGGCCACAGGTTTCAAGCGAGTACTTGATCTGTGCAAACAAGGTAAAATTGATGAAGCGGCGGTGCTTCTCAAAAGTCTCCAGGATGAATTCCTGGCAGCCTGCGAAGAGAATGAAGCACTCAAGGAACAATTGTCAGAGGTGGCGGATATTCTTGATCTTGCAGAAAAGATTCAGTTTGACGGCCAAAAATACTGGCTCACGGATGAGGGTGAAAGAAAAGGCCCGTTCTGTCAGGTCTGCTATGATCGCGATGGATTGCTGGTCCACCTTCATGAGCATGAAAATCACTGGGAATGCCAAAGTTGTCATGGACTCTACATGATTCCACGAGACGCCCAGACAGAAACCCGAAAAAAACCGCTTTTACGGACCACGCTGAAAAAGACTATCCCGCTCTTTCTCGAACAGGAAATGGTCTAAACAGACTCTCAAAAAAGCCCTCGGCCGGATATCCGGGCGAGGGCTTTTTCTATTCTATATTTCTTAAAGAAAACGGGTGCCGAACAACGTGGCTTCCCGAACCCATATTTCAAGAAGTTGCTTATCGTCGAACTT
>Ga0209692_10004100_pt1 | contig 13480 bp, 9 predicted proteins | sample tdDd472_FD_187129 | JGI IMG/M metagenome (GOLD analysis project Ga0209692, IMG submission 187129) | Marine sediment microbial communities from the Atlantic coast under amendment with organic carbon and nitrate - tdDd47.2 (SPAdes)... | ecosystem: Environmental > Aquatic > Marine > Coastal >...
CTGAACATATGGCGAACCGCTGCGTTGTCATGGTGGGTGTAGAGGCACGATTCAAAATCGGCCACAGGGAGCCCCTTGAAGTCCGCCACAACAGACTTGGATGCCGCCACGGCGGCGTCACAGTCCCTTGCCGCCATGAGCACTTCCACACGGTTGCATGAGGAGAGAAGCATCACCTCATCGATTTCGGGCCGCGCCCTTAAGGCACCAAGGGCTTCTTTCGCTTCTGAAGCGCTGAAAGCAAGCCGCTCCCGTGTCTCCACCGGAGCTGTCTTGTGATTCAGGCCTGTCAGTACAATTTCTCGCATAACGCCGTATCTCTCGTCCCAGGCGGACAACGCGCCGTCCGTGGAGGATGCTTTTCCGTTAAAACCGGGAAACTCACCTAAAACCGGGTAAACTCCCCGTGGTGACCGTCCATAAAAAAATTGACGCCGAAAAGGGTGAAGAGCAGCACCCCAAATCCCGCAATGGCAAGCAAAGCGGACTTGCGCCCGCGCATGCCTCCCACGAGCCGCTCGTGAAGAAGCACGGCATAGATCAACCATGAAATCACCGACCACACCTCTTTCGGGTCCCAGCTGATAAACCGGTGCCAGATGAGCTTGGAGTAAAGAAACCCGGTCACAAGCCCCAGGGTCAACGCGGTAAACCCGGCGATGATGCAGGTGTAACCCATGTTGTCCAGCTGCTCAAGGGAGGGGAGCCGTCGGTAAAAAAAACCCCGCTTCTTCTCCTTGATGGCGTTCTCCTGAAGGATATAGAGAATGCCGGCGCCACAGGCCATGGCCAGGGCTGCCTCCCCCAGAAAGATGGTGATGACATGGGCGAAAAACCAGAAGCTGGAATAGACCGCCTCCGGCTGTGTTGGAGGCAGATCCGGAACCCGCATGGCCACAATGTAGGCCAGGAGGGCCAGGGGTGCCGCGTAGACACCTGTAATCTTGATGCGATAGCGAAACCTCAAGAACAGAAACACCAGGGCCACGGCCCATGCTGCAATCCCCAACGTCTCACGCAGGTTGTGGATGGGCAGGTAGCCGGTCTGTACCGAGGTAACGGTAAGCCCAAGGGTGTGGGCAAGAAACCCCATACCGAAAAGAAGGTATCCCGCCTCCTGAAACCGCTCTTTCTGAAAAAAAAGATAGAGCATGTAGGCCACCGAACTCGCCAGGTAGAGAACCACTGTCAGTATGTCCATCATCCCGTCTCCCATGATAGATGCCGATGTCGCACGATGTTGTGATTACAGAAGGAAGCCCACCGTATCACAGGTGTAGCCCTCTCCGAGAACCTCGGAGAGAAGGGCGTCAGCCCCATCTTTGTCCCCCGCCTTGACCCTCTCGAGAAGCCCCCCCGAAATAAGCGCCTCAAAAAGAGGCTTGTGGGCCTCAGGCTCATGGGCCTCAGCCAGAAGCTTCTGGCGAATCAGCCCCATCAGGCTCAGGAACTCGCCGTACTCTTCGCCGAACTCCGCCTCAAGCTTGCGCCGCATCCACTTGGCAAAGGCGGGGCTCTTGCCGGAGGTGGAGATGGAAAGGGTCATGTCCCCCCGCTGCACGATGGAGGGGAGGATAAAGTTGCAGGCCTTGGGGTAATCGGCCACATTGCAGAGCTTGCAGGCTTTTTCCGCGTCTTCACTCACCCGGGTGTTAAAGGCCTGGTCGTCGGTGGCCACAATAACAAGGAATTTTCCATCCATATCCGAAGGGGCATAGGCCCGCTCCGCAAGGGTGATGGGAGCCTCCGTCGCCATGGACATCAACTCATCGGTAAAGGCTTTGCTCACCACAGTCACCTTGGCTCCGCAACGGACCAGGGTCTCGACTTTACGGGTGCCGACGGCACCGCCACCCACCACAAGGCATGATTTGCCTTCAATATCAAGGCTTACGGGATAGTATCGCATGGGTCTGCTCGCTTTCAGTCTGTGATGCTTGCCAGGGAGCCCGGCGCATATCACCTTAAAGATCAAATAGTTTCAGGTCCTCCCCGAGGACCAGCTGCCCATCATATGTTCTACGGCACTCTTTTTCAATATCAACTTTGTCACAGGCCGGGTAAAAATGGGTCAGCACAAGCATCTCGACTTGCGCCTCTTTTGCCATTTTTCCTGCCAGTGACGGGGTGAGGTGATTCGGGACCGCCTGCCCATCCGGGGTGGAGCACTCACACACCAGAATATCGGCGCCCCTGGCCAGGGAGACAAGGCTGCCGGAGGGACCGGTGTCCCCGGAAAAAACAACGGACCGCCCCCAGGGAAACACCATGCGGCAGGCAATGCTCTCCGGGCGATGGCTCACCGGGGCCGTCTGGACTGCCAGGTCTCCCTGATGAAAAAGGTCCGGCCCCTCCACAGAGAGCTCCTTAAGCCGGACCATGCCCGGTCCGGGGTCCAGCCACTCCCCGTACACCCCTTTGAGCTTTTCAAAAAACGCCCCGAACCCATGGCCGCCATAGAGATGCAGGGGGCGGGTGCGCGTGCACTCCGGGTACTTGGTGGCAAAAAGAAGGGGCACCAGCTCCGCCGTGTGATCCGGGTGGGTATGGGTGTAAAAAACACCGGTCAGGTCGTCGATGGAGACGCCGACCTCCAGAAGCCGACGCATGGTACCCGGGCCGGAATCGATGAGAAGGGTCTCTGTTCCGGTCTGAACCAGAGCGGAACAGGCACTTCGCGCCAGGGACGGGACACAGGTTCCCGTTCCAAGAAGTGTGATTCGTGCCATCTTTCACCTGCCTTTCCGTATCACGTTGCGTGTCGGTTAACGGGACGCTGCACAAAAAGCAAGCCTCCGGCGCCCCTGCCGGGGGCCAAACTTTTGAAACGTGTGACAAAGGGGTATTAAAATACTACTCCCCCGGCCCCATCGATGTGCCAACCCATCTGCTTCAGGCTTTAACAAGCATGTCGCTTCTTTTTCTCACAGCCCCTGTGGGTTGAGAAAAAAGGAAGCTGCGACCGGAACGTTTTTGCGACGTTTTTTTTCAAAAAGCGACCCGTCGGAGTCTGTTTTAGGGGTTCACATGGCCCTGGGTGTGTACCCCTGAAGGTCCAGGGACATCAGGAATTCTTCCCGATAAAATGAAGACTTGCCCTTATGGACGGATCGTCGCCACCACCCTATACTTAGTCTCACCTGTTAACCTTTCACACATTTCCCACCGTCATAAAATATGGGCGGCCTGCAACGGGCCGCCCGGTTTGTCTTTTCCCGCTTTAACGCCCCTCTTCCCCCCAACCATGGACCACCCCCCCGCCACGAAGGCTTTCATAAAGGGCAATCCCCACACTGGTGGAGAGATTGAGGCACCGGATCTCCTGCGTGATGGGAATGTGGTAGCATGCCTCCGGGTAGCGCTTCAGCACCGCCTCGGGAAGCCCCTGGGTCTCCGATCCGAAAAAGAGAAACAGGCGATTGGCCCTTGGCATCTCCCAGAAGGGACGGGAGCCAAGCTTGGCGAAAAGGGCCACCTCATGGTCCTCGGGTGCCATGGCCTCATAGAATTCCTCCAGACTGTCCCACACCGATAAGTTCACCCGCTCCCAGTAATCCAGCCCCGCGCGCTTCACCTGGGCGCTGTCCAGGGAGAAGCCCAGCGGCTTGATAAGGTGCAGGTGAGCCCCCGCTCCCAGACAGGAGCGTCCGACGTTTCCCGTGTTCCAATGTACTTCAGGGGTCACCAGCACCACATGGCGCTCCGGTGCCCCAAACTGTTCCGTCCCCACTACGTTTCCTTTCCCTATCTTCACCCGGCCAACACGCCGGGAGTGTGCCTGTTAAAAATAATGCACGCATAAAAAATGATTTTATATCAGTTTTCTCGCCCCGGCGACAGGGCTGTCCTTGCGAGCGCCTTCATCCTGCATGCATCCCTCCAGACCAGAACGCCCCAGACACCACGGGGACTGCCATCGGTTATTTTTATAACCATTCGGCACCCGTGCTGCCGGTGACCACACGTCTGAAGCGTTTATACGCAGGTCTTGAGTGAATAGAGCCTCAAATACGAATGTGGGTTCACCCGAGGCATGAAGGACAAAACGCAAGGGATTGGTCTTTCGCGGTGGTTCACCTCACCTGCGGCAGTGTGGTTTTTTGCCGGACTTAGATGAAGGAAGCCTGATTGGGGCATTCGTGGGGGATTTCCACCAGGATCCGGGTGCCGTGTCCCGGGGCGGAGCGAAGGGAGAAGGTACCGGAGAGAATACGGGCCCGCTCTTCCATGCTTTTTAGGCCCATGCGCTTCTCTTTCAGGGCCTCGGTCTTTCGTAAGGCCACATCAAAGCCTTTGCCGTTGTCTTCGATGCGAAGCACGAGGGTGGGGTGGGACGCGGTCAAACGGACGGTGACATGGCGGGCATCGGCATGTTTTCGGATGTTGCTCAAGGCTTCCTGAACAAGGCGGTAGAGGTTGATCTCCGTATCAAAATCGAAGCGGAGGTGTTGAACGCCTCCGGAATAAAAATCGACACTGATATGATTGGCCCCTGAAAAATCATCGCAGTAGCTGGAGAGCGTTGGCACAAGCCCCAGCTGGTCCAGAAACGGGGGGCGCAGATCGTAGGCCATGTTCCGGATAAAGGTGATGGACTCTTTCAACACCGAAGCAAAACGGGCCTTTTTCTCACGGATGGGGGCCGGAATATCCGGGTGACCGTCAAAGAGGGTCTCGCTGCTGATCATCAGAGAGGCCAGGTCCTGGGCCACATTGTCGTGGAGGTCCCGGGAAATTCTCCGGCGTTCATCCTCCTGGGCCTTGATGAGCTCCTGGGTCAGGGTGTGGATTTGCTCTTCACTCTCCTTAAGGGCCTGCTGGATCCGTTGTTGCTTCTCAAAGAGTTCGTCAATGTCCACCTTGATGTAGGCGATGGCATCGCACACCCCCTTGAAGGGATGATCCGCCTCCCGTTCCAGGAGAACCGAATCCACCCCTTTTTTCTGCCAGTCGATGCTTGCCAGGTAGTGAAGGAGCTCATCGGCGTAGGGGCGAAGGCGCTTGTCTTCCAGCAGATCCCGGGTTCCCGACGCATCAGGGTCCGGGATACGGATCATGGGAGAGTCCTCCGAAACAACGGGCCGGAACGCCATGCCTTGGTCCCGCGTCATGAAACGGCACGCGTAACGAATGGCCTCGGCATAGGAGGGCGCCACCCGGGTTTTAAAGGAAGGCTTATAAAACCGCCGCCCAAGCTTCAGGCTGAGTTTCAGAAGGGGCGATGGGCTGATGATCACCACGGCCTGAAGATTACTCAAACCCACAAGGTAGTTGATATAGAGCTTCCGGGCCTCAAAAGTGGCGCTTTTAAACTCTGTGAAGTCATCCACAAACACAAAGGGCCTGCCAGCCATGTGCTCTTTGATGATGCCGTCCAGAAACCCAAGGGCTTTTTCCAGCCTGTGCTTATCGGAATTCCCCACAACCTTGGCCTGGACGATGTTTCGGCCGATGAGGCGGACGGTGACGGAGTAATCGCACCACTCCCTGTCAAAATAAACATCCTTCCACTCCGGCTTGCTGAGGTAAGGCAGGCCGGAAACAGGACAGATGTATTCCTCAGCAGGGGGGCCATCGATGTCTCTCAATAAGTCCATAGATTCACATGATAATATTAAATATAGCCCTCATATAAACCGGGGATACAAACATGTACAGTTAAAAAATAATCATTGTTTATTAGCAACCACGCCGATCCACATTGGTTTCGGCGGCCCTGCCGGCAGACAAGCCCTTGAAACATATAACAAACTGGCCTTGACAAACAATTCCGGATTCACATCCAACGAAAGGCGGATGTGCTTTGACCCGAGGAACGAGGGGCAAAGCACATTCGCACACTGGTTTCAAGGTGGCACACCTTGCCGCCGGAGGCACGCTTTTGCCATGCGCTTTGACCATCAGAAGGCCCCTTAAAAAAACCAGGTCCCCCTGAGGGTGAATTCGCAGGTGGATGCCAGGGTGCTGCCATCGGGAAGGGAAAACCCGCCGTACTCGCTCTCGGAGCCCCCCCAGGGAATCAGGGCACCGGCATCCAGCCGCAAATCTTCCCGGGCGTCCCACACCAGGGTGGGCTGCAGAAGTCCTGACGGGTCGTCGATGTTGGTGATGGTGGTCAGGTCCAGATTCACGAGGGGGTGAGCCTCAACCTGCAGGCGGGTGGCGAGATAGTTCTTCCCGAGGGTGAACACCTCACCGCGGGCCAGACGATCAAGGGTCTCCTGGTCGGTGAGGGCGTCGCCATAATCGGTGGTGCCGTACCCGTTGTGGTAAAACTCAAGGAGGCCGTACCAGTTCTTCTTCCAGGCGATCCAGGAGAGATCCATGTTGGCCACGCTGGAGAGGGTCCCCTCGTTCTCATCGGAGACAACCAGGTCATAGCGCCAGGCCGCGTCTCCGGCATATCCCGAAAACCCCACCCCGGACACCCCGTAACCGCGGTTCCGGGCCACGAGAATATCCGCTTCAAGGGTGCCGTAAATGCCATGAAGTTTCGAGGCCACCGTTGAAGCATCGGAGGTGACCTCACCGGATGCAGCATCACGGCCGGGCCGACCGATGGCCTGCAGTTCATAGCCGTTGTCATGGGTGTAGCGAAGGGAGGCAAGGTCGTCCCCGGTTTTGTAGTCCCGCAGGGTATCGGTGGGGGAGAAAGGGTTGACCAGGTCCATGGGGTTGAAGAGGAGGCCTCCGCCCCAGGTCACGGCCTGACGGCCTATCCGGATATCGGCCTGCCGCAGTTCCCAGTTGAGACTGAGGCGATCGAGCCGGTGAGTGGTGGTGTGATATGAGGAGGAGTCGATCTCCGACGTCAGGTCAAACAGGCGCAACCGGTCTGCATCGCCGGCACTCGCTCCGGGAATTGAAAGGCCCGCACGTCCAAGATCGGAGTACCGTTTGGTCACCTCCCCCCCCTCCCGGATCAACTCGTAGTCGACATCCAGGCTCAGGGCGTCGGTAACCTTCGTTCGAGAGGTGAGCCGAAACCCGGCGGTGCTCTCCAGATCATCAGAGCTGTCCTGAACGGCCCGCACATCCTCCGAATCATAACGGACACCCCGTGCCGATGCCTTGACCAGGCCTCCGACATCAACGGAGATGGCCCGGGATGCCCGGGGAACGGCAACCAACAGAGCCACAGCCACCAACGCCCCCAAGCGTTTCACTGAGCCCCTCCCGGCTCCAGGCGACCGTCTTTCATGCGGACCACCTCATGGGCTGCGGCCATCACCATGGCGTCGTGGGTGGAGAAGACAAAGGTCACGCCTTTTTTCTCGTTCATCTCCCGCATCATGGCCAAGAGCCCCTCGCCGGTTGCCGAGTCGAGGTTCGCCGTGGGCTCATCCGCCAAAACGATGGCCGGGTTGGAGGCCACTGCCCGGGCGACCGCCACCCGCTGCTGCTGGCCCCCGGAGAGCTCTGCCGGCCTACGGTCATACAGCCCTGCCAGCCCGACCTCATCAAGGGCCGCCATGGCCCGCTCCCGCCTCTCCCGCTTGGGGATCCCCTGGAGCAGCATCACGTACTCGGCGTTCTCCACCGCCGTCAGGACCGGAATGAGGTTGTAGGCCTGAAACACAAACCCGATACGATGAAGGCGCATCTCTGTGAGGGCCGTGGCAGAAAGAATCCCCAGGTCCCGCCCGTCCACCTTGATGGAGCCCCCGTCCGGCACATCCAGCCCGCCAATGAGATTAAGAAGGGTTGTCTTTCCCGACCCCGACGGCCCGGCCAGGGCCAGAAAGGCCCCCGAGTCGATGTCAAGGGAGACCCCTGAAAGGGCCGGAACCGCCACATCGCCCTGCCTGTATACTTTCCTGACCTCCTGAACCTCCACCATGGCCATGGCTTTCCTCCAAAGGGGTTGTGACGCTGAAAAAAAAATGCCTCCGGCGGCCCTGCCGGGGGGCCAAACGCTTGAAACGTTTGACAAACAGGCTTTGAGCCCAATATCGATTGCATCGCCGATGTCTGCAACCCATACCGTTTAGGCTTAACGAGTCTGTGGTTCCCTGTCCCTCAGCCCCTGCGGGCTAAGGGCCAGGGAACCACAAGCGAAAAATGTTTGCGGAGCTTTTTTCAAAAAGCGACCCGCCGGAGTTATTCCGGTCAACGTCACGCCGGTTTCGAGCACCCACTGGGCTGTGTTTTGAAAAATGAAGCAAGCCTCTGTCCGAAACGGGTTGCCCTATGTCACCCTCCACGCGAATACCCCGAAACCGATTGAGACATGACTCCCTTTATGCATTCGCCATAAGGTTTCCAGGTGCTCCCACCTGGCCACCGGAGGCATGCTTTTTTAACCCAACCAGCGCCCAAGGTCCCCCGGTGGATCATAGGCCATCACGGCGAGCTGGCTGTGGCCGGTGAGGGGAATGTCCTTGGCCGATCGCCTGGGGTTGATGCAGACGCTTTTGGCCGCAATCCCCTTTCTGGGACCCGAAGTCCTGGGGATGGGGGTGTTGATGATGTAACCCAGGGGGATAAACGGCGTCCCCTTCTCGATGCACTCCCGGGCAATTTCCCGATAGGTTTTCTGATGAAGGGAAAGGGGAATCTCCGGCAGAAAGATCTGAGTGGTACCACTCCGGGTGGTGAGAAGCTCCTGAAAGACATTTTTCACCCCCGGGCTGATGCAGCTCTGGGCAATGAGCTTTTCAGAGATCTCTCCCAGACAGACCACCTCGTCCACGTTCATGCGGGCAAGGTGATCCCGGTTGATGGAGAGAATCAGCTCCTCCACGGTATGCACCTGGGGGTTCTCCCGCTCGATGGCCACGGCCGCCAGGGTGGAGCGGGCATCGGTGAGGACCCCTTGCGTGGGGTCCGCCAGGATGATGGCGGCCCGGGCGTGACGGATCGAGGCCTGTTTCAGCAGCGCCATGTCGTGGGCGCTGCCGTAGAGGGTATAAAAACCGGCCCCACCACCCCCCTCCGGGTGCCAGTGGGGATGCGCCTCCCAGAGCTCCCGGTCGTGCACCAGCAGCACCACGTCCAGAGGCTCCCCGTTCGACCCCGTCTGAAGCTCCTCCACGATGGCCGCCACCTTCTCGTTGCAGTTCACCACCACCACGTGCCCCTTTAAGGGCGGAACCCGGTTCTCCATCTTACCTGCCTTGTTTGTTGAATGGGTGCACACCTCGCCGGCGGAGGCATTGCTGCCCCTTCCCCCTAGCGTTTAATTCCGGCACAGCTCACGGCCTCTCCAGAGGGCCTCCCGGGACACGGCCACAAAACGGGGCTGTTCATAGGCGATGACCACAAGGCAATCGCCCTCTTTAAAAACCATCTCCCCGGAGGAGAGCCCCGCTTGTCCGGCCTGGGGGCAAAGGGTGAAGCGGGTGTTGGGGCACGCCTCATCGGAACGGTCGATGCCCACGGGAATGATGGCCTCGTCATCGTCATCGAGGAAATGAAGCTGCGCGTCCCGAAAGGTTTTTCCCACAAGGTATGAAGGGACAGGCACGGTATAGAACTCGCTTGAATCGTCGGAGAAGGTCATGAGGGAGTCATAGATAGTGGTGACGCCGGGGTTTAAAACCGCCTGGCTGGCGAGGCGCTCTCCGAAGTGACGGCTCACCAGGAACTCAACGCCATCCAACACCCCGGCAGCCGCCAAGGCCTCTTCGGTCTGCAGTTCCGCCACCATGGGAACGGTGCTGTTGCGACCGTAGACGGCGATCACCTTCAGGAGGCTGCGGTTGTCGATGTCCCGAGGGTTGTCTTCCATGCGCATGGATGAGGAGAGCACGATCACCCGGCTCGCCGAATCCAGATCCATGCGCTCCAGGATGGCGGGGTCCAGGGGGTTCCCCTTCAGTGCCATCACCCTCTTGTAGACATCTTCATCCTCCTTCTCAAGGGAGTCGGCGTTCCGTGACACCACCAGAATGTAGTGGCGCCCCCCCATGGCCGCATGAACCTGCCTGACGATGTTTTTAAAGTGCTTGTTGTGACCGAGGATAATGATGTGGTGCTCAAGGCGGCTCTCTCTGGGTTTGAGGGTGATTTTACCGAGCCGCTGAATCTTTCGTACAAGAATGGAGACGATCTCTCCCGTGATCACCCCGGCAAAGCAGATCCCCATGATGAGCAGGATGGTCACTTCAATGCGGCCGGGAAGAGAGAGGGGCTCCTTGTCTTCGATGCCTGAGAAAAGCACGATGATGATGTGCCAGTAGGATTCCCAGTACCCGGTGTAGGCCCCCTCCCCCACGGTGAAATGGGTCTCCGTAAGGTAGAGGCTGTTGGCCCCGATGACCCAGGTGAGAAAGGCGTAGAGAAAGATCTTTTCCAGCTGATTGGCCTGGATTTGATCCCGCAGGGTGCTGAAACGAATGCGAAGGTGCAGGGCAAACCGGTACAGAAGGTAGCCGTACCGCAAAAATTTCAAAAACCGCAGCAACCGCAAAAAGCGCACCACCCGCAACAGGCGAACGCTTCGTGCCACTGAAAAAAGGGTGAAGTGCTCGGCCAGGACCATGAGAAGCGTAGGGGCAATGGCCAGAAGGTCGATGATGGCGTAGCGGGTAAAGGGGTAGATCAGGCGCTTCTCGGCCAGTCCCCACCGAACGACATACTCCACCACGAAAATAGCGGTGAACACCAACTCCATCCGCCAGAAAAAGAGGTGCTTTTCCGGGAACAGAATCTCCAGGGGTATCAGAACCAGGGAGAGAAAAATGCAGGCCACGATAAAAAGTTCAAGGGTGGTGGCCAATGCCGAAGAACGGGGTTGTCGGGAATCGCTGAATCGCTTCATGGCGTCCTTCCATGGATGCCGCGTTGAAGAAGGGCACAGCCAGAGGCCTTGCGACAGCAAGACAGGCCGGGAACAACATGCTGTGATTCCGAAGGTTTTGAAACGTCTCCCTATGTACCACGAGAACAGGGATGGGGACAAGATCATGGCGGATGTCCCCCGATAAAGAGGGTCGATCCGGCACCGAGCCCCTCTCCCCCCTTCCGGCAGGGCTGCCATCAAAATTATTTACAATTTTGTTATTATATTTTGATGTTTGAAAAATTTGGAAAATCGAAATATGATACGCAGGAAAAGAGAAGCTATGAATTTCAGAATGATTATCACCAGGTATCGACAAGGGCAATGAACTGTGGGGCACAAAGGGCCAAGGCCCTTCACCGGCATCGCCCCCTTGCAACCTCCCCGCATAGTGCCGGGACGATGGGCGCTGGTGATCTCGGGATATGGTATTATTATGGTGCAATCGGCAGCCGTCGAACTGAAAAAAACACGAGAAAAACTGAAAACCCAGGTCCGCAAGGGGCGCGGCAGCGAACTCCTCAAGGAGAGCTCTGTGGCCGTGGACAACTACTTTATCCGGTGCTTCGGAGAGAGCGAGGCGGGGCAGTCCCTGGCCATGGGCGGTCATCCCTTCGCCATTGTGGCCCTGGGTGGATACGGCAGGGGCGAGCACTGCCTTCACTCTGACGTGGACATCCTCTTTCTCTTCGAAAAGAAGGTCCCGGACGAGGCCGGTACCCTCATTCAGGAGGTGGTCTACCCCTTGTGGGACCTGAAAATGGAGGTGGGTTATGCCACGCGCTCCATCTCGGAAACCCTGGAGATGGCCGGCAACGACCTCCATGTCCTCACCTCCATCCTGGATGCCCGGTTCCTCTGCGGCATGTCCCCCATCTACAGCGACTTCATCCAGCAGTTCCGCAACCGGTTTGTCTCAGGGAACCCCAAGCGCATCGTCTCGCAGATCAACGAGATGTGCCGGAGCCGCCATGAGACCTTCGGGGATGCCTCCTACCTGATGGAGCCCAACATCAAAAACGGGAAGGGGGGCCTTCGGGATTACCACAGCATGTACTGGCTCTCCCGGGTGCTGGTGGCCGCCCGCGAGGCACGGGACATGGAGTACTCCGGCTTCTTCTCCCGCAAAGAGTTTGAACGCCTGGAGGAGGCCCTCGCCTTTATCTGGAAAGTGAGAAACCATCTCCACCTGCTGAGTGGCCGCAAGCTGGACCAGCTGCACTTTGAACACCAGGTCGAGCTGGCAGACGCCATGCGCTTCCGGGGAGACAACCGCGGGCAAAGGCCTGTGGAGCGCTTTATGGGGGAACTCCACGGCCACATGGAGTTCATCAAGCACCACCTCACCCTGATGCTCACCCAGTGCACCCGCTCCACCAAGGGCTTTCTGGGACGCAGCTTCCTCAAGCGCTCCCGGAAACCGGGCATCACCGCCGATGGTGGCGTGGTGAATTTTGCCGCCCCTGAAGAGGTGGTGAAAACCCCCAGCCTCATCATGGACCTCTTTGAAGAGAGCGCCCGCCTTCAGTACGCCTTAGGGGCCGACGCCCTGCGGATTATCGGGGAGTTCAGCTACCTGGTGAAGGCTTTCAGGCGCGATGTCACCGTCATGAAGGCCATGGAGCGGATGCTGGCCACCGTAACGCGTGAGTTCAACGTCCTTGAGGAGATGCTCGTCTCCGGGTTCCTGGAAGCCCTGATCCCCAGCTTTGAGGGAATCGTCAACCGAATCCAGTACAACCGCTACCACATCTACCCTGTGGACCGGCACAGCCTCTACACCGTCCAGACCATCAACGAATTCTCCGACCCCAAGTCGGAGCTCTGCTCCCTGTACGGCAGGGTGTTTGGCGAGGTGCAGGGCAAAGGGAGGCTCCTCTGGGCCGCCCTTCTCCACGACATCGGCAAAGGGGAGGCAGGTGACGACCACGGCATCTCCGGAGCCCGCCTGGCCCGTGAGCTCCTGCTCTCCTGGGGCATGGGCAAGAAAAAGGTGGAGGACATTGTCTTTCTCATCCAGAACCACCTCTTCCTTGTCAACGTGGCCCGAAGGCGGGACATCGACGACGAGGAGACCGCCGTCTCCTGTGCCCGCACCATCCGGGATGCCAACCGGCTGAAGATGCTCTACCTGCTCACCGTGGCCGACTCCATCTCCACCGGCCCCAAGGCCTGGAACTCCTGGACGGAAAACCTGCTCCGGGACCTCTTTTTCAAGGTGCTGGACATCATCGAAAAAGGAGAACTCGCCACCGCCAAGAGCGAGCGCTGCATCGAAAAGAAAAAACAGGCGGTGCTGAAACAGCTGGACTCCGAAGAGATCCGGCGGCACTTAAGTACCATGCCGCCGCGCTACCTTCTCTACGCCTCCGTGGAAGAGATCTCGGAGCACCTGCGCCTCTTCTCCATGATGGGCAAAGACGGGGTCACCCTAAGCATCAGGAAAAAAGAGGAGAGCGCCACCCGAAGGGCCGAAATCTGCGGCAACGACAAACCCGGCCTCTTCTCAAAACTTGCCGGGGTCTTCACCTTGAACGACCTCGACATCCTCTACGCTCAGGTCTACACCTGGGGCCACTCAACGGCTTTGGACATCTTCTCCTTAAAGCCCTTTTTTGACCTCACCCGCGAAGAGGAGCGGTGGGAGCGTGTGGAACGTGACCTGAAGGCGGCCCTTGCCGGGGAGTTGGACGTCCA
>Ga0209692_10004101_pt1 | contig 13468 bp, 13 predicted proteins | sample tdDd472_FD_187129 | JGI IMG/M metagenome (GOLD analysis project Ga0209692, IMG submission 187129) | Marine sediment microbial communities from the Atlantic coast under amendment with organic carbon and nitrate - tdDd47.2 (SPAdes)... | ecosystem: Environmental > Aquatic > Marine > Coastal >...
GGCGCGCCGCTGCGGAAGCCCGCCTGTTCGACGCGATCGAGAGCATGCCGCAAGGCGTGGCAATCCTGGAATCGGACCTGACGGTCGTCCACGTCAACAGCGCCCTGTGCGACATGTTCGATTTCGAACGGAAACTGGTAAGGGAAGGGACGAATTACCGCCATCTTCCCGCGTTGCGCGAGATGCTGGAAGGCAATCTGCTGTCCGCCCCGCAGCACATGGAGGACGGAGAGGACCGGAATCCGGGACGAATGGAGCGGCATGCGAGGCCCGACCAATTCCGGCGCTGGGAAACCAAGCTGCAAGACGGCCGCGTCATTCAGACCACCCAGGAAACGATGCGCGACGGCGGCATCGTCCTGGTCGAAAGCGATGTCACGGATCTGTTCGACGCGGCGGAAAAGAACCGCAAGCTGGAACGCGACCTGATGCAGAAACAGAAACTGGAAAGCCTCGGTACGCTTGCCGGCGGCGTCGCGCACGAGATCAACACCCCGGCACAGTTTGTCGGCGACAACCTGAACTTCCTGGCCGGCTCGATCAAAGACCTGTTCGACTGCATCGACGGCATGAACGACGACCTGAAATCCTGCGGCAAGGAAGAAGACGGACGTAAAAGACTCAAGAGAGCCGACTATGACTATCTGCGCGAGGAGATGCCGGCAGCGACGCAGCAGTCGATCGACGGCGTCGCGCGGATTCGCGACATCATCGGCGCGGTCAAGTTCTATGCCCATCCCGGCGCCAGCGAGAAACGTGAGATCAACCTGAACGAAATCATCCACAACACCGCGGTCGTTACCCGCAACCAGTGGAAATACGTCGCCGAACTGGAAGAGAAGCTGGACCAGACTCTGCCCCGGATCGTAGCGAATGACGGTCAAATCACCCAGTTGCTGGTCAACTTGATCGTCAACGCCGCCGATGCGATCGAAAGCGCCCAGACGAAGGAACCGGGCCGGATCGAAATCGAGACACAGACCGGCGACGCCTGCGTGATCCTGATCGTCCGTGACAACGGGCCCGGCATTCCCAAAAACATCCGCGCCCGTATATTCGATCCCTTCTTCACCACCAAACCGCCCGGAAAAGGCACCGGTCAGGGATTGACGATCTGCCGCAACATCGTCTGCGACAAGCACGACGGCACAATCGACGCCCATGCGATGGAGACCGGGGGAACCGAGTTTGTCGTAACCTTGCCCTGCCAGGCCGGTGAGAAAGACGGCACCGATGCAACAGATATCGCCGCCGAGACCGCTGTTGCTTAGTTCAGGATTCCACTATAGTCGAGTTAGGTGATTAATGAACCCTTTAGCCGGTTGAATTAGATGTCGGAAGACCTGCCTACGATCATCTTCGTCGATGACGAAGGCCACGTACTGGACGCTCTGCGCCGAATTTTGCGCAGCAAGCGCGACGTCTGGAACACGGTCTTCCTGGAAGGCGGGCAGGCCGCCCTGGACTACATGGCGTCGAACCGGGTCGACGCGGTCGTTTCCGATATGCGCATGCCTGTCGTCGATGGCGCGTCCGTAATGGCCGAAGCAGCCTACCGCCACCCTAATTCGGTTAGAATTATCCTGTCGGGCCATTCGGACCAGGACATGCTCTTGCGGGCCATCGGCAGCGCCCACCAATTCCTGCCGAAGCCCTGCGATCCCGATCACCTGATCGATATGCTGCATCGTTTGATGAACCTCAGATGCAACTTGGATTCGGAAAGCGTCCGGCACCTGACAGACAGCTTGCGATCGCTGCCGTCGCCCTCAAAGACATTCATCGCCTTGATGGCGGAGATCGACTCGCCGTCGTCCAGCGCAACCTCCGTCGGCAAAATCGTCGAGTCGGACCTGGGCCTGACGGCCCAAATCCTGCGGCTTTCCAATTCCCCCTGTTTCTCCATGCCGAACAGGATTTCCACGTGCAAACAGGCGGTTCAACTGCTGGGCCTGGAAACGGTCAAGGCGCTGGCCACCCTGGCAGAGTTCCACAAGATCGCCGACCGCAAACCAGAACTGCAGAACGTTGTCGCCCGATTGGCAGAGCGGTCGCTCTCAATAGGCACGGCGGCGGCGCGTATTGCCCGGATCGAGAAACTCCCGGTGGAAATCAGGGAAGCCGCCTCCACGGCCGGCATACTCTGCCATGTCGGAACCTTGGTTCTTCAAGTCAACGACAGCAAGAACTTCAACGCCGCGATGGAAGATGTGGAGAAAGGCCGAAGCGACCTCCAGGAAGCCGAGGCCAACCGCTTCGGCGCATCCCATGCCCAATTGGGCGGCCGCCTCGTCGGCCTCTGGGACTTTCCCTCCAACATCGTTGAAGCGGTCTGCTTTCACCACGACCCGTCCGCGACCCTGACGCCCGACGCATCGCGTTCGGTCGACGTCCTTGCCTGTGTCCATGCCGCTCAGTTCCTGGTTCAAATCATGGACAGGCCCGATATGACGCCGGAGGAAATGGCCAAGAAGGGCCTGGACGTGGACTACCTGACCGCGATCGGTTGCTTCGAGCGTATAGAAGCCTGGCGCGACGGGGTGATCGACGCTCTGCAGGAACTTCAAGAAAGCAATACGAAGAAGTGAGAAAGCGCGTCAGCGGGACGCCACGGAGAGCAGTATCTTGCGGACCAGTTCGGCCTGGCGCGTCGCGCCCGTCTTGGAAAAGATGCTCTTCAGATAGGTGCGCGCCGTGCTTTTGGTCACGCCGCACTCGACAGCCGCTTCATCCAGACTGAGCCCCTGCGCCATGGCGGCCGCGAGGCGGGATTCAGAGACGGTCAGGCCGAACAGCGAAGCGATGAGATCGGGTTTGGGATTCGGCGCGGTACCATCGCGGGAGATGTAGAGATAAAGGCGGGCATCCTCCCGCGGGCCGGTCTCGTTGGCGAGGATCGTGGCGCGGATCGGCTCGCCCTCCTCATCCTCGAGCTTCAATCCGACGGTCCCGTGCGAGTCCCGCGCGGTCCGCATCGCATTGTAAAGCCGTTCGGTCTCGTCCGACCGGCTGGCGCGCAGAATACCCATCGGGTCGACCGTCAATCCGGCACGCGCCGCGATAAGTTCGCCACCCCGCTGATTGGCGAAAAGCAGCCGCCCATCCGAATTCGTCACCAATACCGCAAATGGAAGATTGTCCAGCGCGGACGCCCCGAAGTTTTCCGCCTCGCCAACGCCGTCGGAAGACCGTTTGCCCCGCTTCGCCAGCGCTGCCTCTATCCCTTCAGCCAATTGTTCGGCCGGACAGGGTTTTACATAGAAGCGGAAAATATTCCCGTCATTGATCATGGAAACAGCCACGTCGAATTCGGTGGACCCCGAAAGTACGATGGTCTGGGTCTTCGGTATCGAGGTACGTATTCGCCTGGCCAGTTCGATGCCGTCCATCACGGGCATGCGTATATCGACCACCGCTACATGCGGCGGGTTATCGCACATCGCCTCGAAAGCCGCGGCCGGATCCTGGTAGAAATTCATATCCCAGGAATCTCGTTTTCCCCGCAACGCGCGGCGCAATCCGGCCAATACGCCGGCATCGTCATCAACAAATGCAACCTTGGGACTGTCGATCATATGCGCATGTTAGAACATAATTGTTAACGGGCAATCAAATCGCCCCCAAATGCGGATAGGTCAAGCCCAAGCGTATGAATATACCCTACCCGGAGAACCGATGGGGGTATCGGAATGCATAAAATTCTCATTATTTCGGATGACCAGTCGCTCCTCGCCGCGACGAAATTGATGGTGCGTGGCAGATACGACGTTCTGACCTCCGACGATGGCCGGACGGGCCTGGCCTTGTTGCGCGATTTTGAGAAGATCAGCGCCGTGATCTGCGAAACCCAAGCCACCAACATGCTTGGCGTCGACTTTCTGACCGAAGCCGCGAATACCGCCCCCAACGCGGCGCTGGTCATGATGACCGACCCGAACCGGGACGAAAATCCGCGAGACGCGGCCGGTCGCCCCGGCCACTGGCACACCATCGAAAAACCGCTGATGGCCGGCGAGTTCCTTTCATTGCTGGACAGGCTTGTCCGCGGCAATGGCCGCCTTCCCCCCGACGGGAATAGCGGCGATCAGGCGGGAGGAGCACAGAGACCGCATTGTCGAGAACCGACCCCGACCAGGAATTCAGCATGATCTACCAACCGCGGATTTGCGCGACAGCGGAAGTGTCCCGCAGCGTGGAAGCGCTGCTGCGCTGGGACATCCTTCGCTTGGCATCGGCGTGGGCATAGACGGCATCGTCAAGGACGCGGGGGACCTTTCGGCCAGATGCAGGGTTTCCATATCTCGGTGCCGCTGAAGCAAGCCGACCTGCCCGCTTTGGTCATGAGCCACCCACCGGGCTGACCCGCCCCCCAATCGTAAATACCAGTATTCTGTGATTTCGCCCCGGCCCGGAGTTGCGGGCGTATGCCGCCCGTGGCGCAAACCGCATCGGAACATTCTTCTTTCTTGATGAAAATCGCCCCCAAATGCGGATGTGCCGGTTGCGGCCGCCCGCATATACCGACGGTAACGGAATATTTTGAGGCGACCACGATGCAAAGAATTCTAGTAGTAGACGACGACCGCAATATCCTGGGTGCGATCAAGCGTATCGCCGGACGCCAATACGATGTGCTTATCGCCGGAAACGGCGACACCGCTCTCTCCATACTCGGGGACCGCGGCGATATCTGCGCCATTATCAGCGACATGCGCATGCACGGCATGTCCGGTATCGAGTTCCTGGAAAGAGCGAAGAAGATCGCCCCCCATGTCCCCCGCATCATGCTCACCGGTTATATCGACGCCGAGGTTCTGACCGATGCGATCAACCGGGCTTCCGTCTACCATTTCCTCAAAAAGCCGATCGAATCCCCGCGCCTGCTGGGCATCCTCGACGAATGCGTCGAACTGGTCAGCCGCGCCAAGGCCGCGGATCCGAATGCGCCGGATGACCAGAAGATCGCCGATGCCCTGAAGGATGCCAATCCGGGCGAGGAATTCAGTTTGCTGTATCAGCCGCGCGTTTGCTCGATCTCCGGACAGACCAAGAGCGTTGAAGCCCTGATGCGTTGGAACAGCCCGGTTCTCGGACCGGTCTCCCCCGCCGTCTTCATCCCGGCAGCGGAAAAATCCGGCGACATTGCCTGGATAACGGATTGGGCACTGGTCACCGCCTGCCGCGCCTGGGCTAAATGGCGCGACACCGCCGGCGCATCGATGTCCGTTTCCGTGAATATCTCGCCGGTTCTGTTCAAGGACGCACGGCTCGTCGACACCGTTTCACAGGCAATCGACATGTCGGGCATAGAGCCCGAATGCCTCGAACTGGAAATCACCGAAGGTCTCGAACTGAACCAGCGCAACACCGTCATAGAGACGATTGCCGGGATCAAGACGCTCGGCGTTCGTTTGTCGCTCGACGATTTCGGGACAGGTTTCGCGTCGTTCAGCTATCTGCAATCGCTGGACGTGGACTGCCTGAAAGTCGACCGAAGCTTCGTCAGCAACGCCACCAGCAATCCGACCGACGGCGCCATTCTGCGCACCGTTCAGCAGTTGGGGAAACGGCTTGGCGTGAAGACCGTCGCCGAAGGAATCGAAGACATGGAGCATGCGGATTTCGTGCGCTCGCTGGGTTACGACGAGATGCAGGGCTACCACTTCTCGAAACCCATTCCCGCAGACGAACTGACCGCATGGATGCAGATGCGTCCCGCGAGCGCGGCCTGAACGCGGCGCGGTACGGCAATACATTTTCAATTTCCCGCTATAGGAGGAAACAATGGAAAAAATCCTGTTCGTAGATGACGATCCGATGCTGTTGGCAGGGATCCGGCGTCAATTGCGCAACGAGTTCGATATCGATTGCGCGGAAGGCGGCCGGGCCGGGTTGGACATGATGAAAACAGGCGCGCACTACGCCGCCATCGTCGCCGATATGCGCATGCCGGGCATGGACGGCGTGGAGTTCCTCTCCTCGATCGCCGAGAAGTACCCGGACCCCACGCGGATCATGCTTACCGGCAACAACGATCAGGAAACCGCGGTCAAGGCGGTCAACGAAGGCCATGTCTTCCGTTTCCTGAACAAGCCGTGTTCCATAGACGAGCTTCGCGAAACCTTGACCGCGGCCGTAGAGCGCCATCGCATGCGCTGCCTGGAACGGGACCTGATGGAACGGACCCTGGCCGGCAGCGTCAAAGTGCTTCTCGACGTCATGGAAGTGACCAACCCGATCGCCTTCGGACGGGTCTGCGGCCTGCGCCAGATTGCGGAAAAAGCAGCCGAGGCGCTGGGCGCCACCAACAACTGGGAAATCAAGATCGCGACCCTGCTGTCGTCGGTCGGATGGATCAGCGTTCCCGACGACATCATTCACAAAGTGGCCCTGAGGCAGAAGCTGACGGTGGACGAAAAAGCGATCGTGGAGCGCCATGTGGACGTCGCCTACGACCTTCTGAAGGGCGTGCCGCGCATGGGCGGCGTCGCCAGCACGATCCGCTACCAGGAAAAGAACTTCGACGGCACCGGCTATCCTAATACCCCGATCGCCGGCGAGAAAATTCCGCTGGGCAGCCGGATCCTGAAAGTGCTGAACGCCGTGACCCCGATGGGCGCGAACATGCGGCCCGATCCGGAACTATGCCGCCGTCTGTCGATGGACGGGGACGACTACGATCCGGCCGTCGTCCTGGTGGTGCAGGACATCCTGGACAACGAGGCGGTCAACCGTGCGGCCGATCAGATCGAGGTTCTCGAACTGGACGCATCGCGCCTGATGCCCGGCGATATCCTGGAAACGGATCTCTGCGCTTCGGACGGCACCTTGCTGTTGTCGGCGGGTCACCAGTTGACGCATCTGCACATCACCAAGCTGCGGCGGCACCCGAAGTTCGAGATGATCATCGATCCGGCGACGGTCAGCCGGATGATCATCTGATCCGTTCCGACACCTGTTTCGCAGATTAGGAATTCAGACCCCTGGGAGAGCCTCGTTCCGAACCTCGACGACAACGACTCGGGACATCGTGGGGCCACCCCATCGGCGCCGCCTCCCGGCGCCGATCCCGTGAGGTGCTCTGCCGTTTTACTCTTGCTTGCGGCAGAGCACCTCGATCGGGATCAGATTGCCGCTGAGCACCGCCTTCGCCGTATTCGCGATGGCGGTCTTAGCTATCCGGGGCCCGTGTATCAGATGCACGCCGCGATGCGGCGGTTTCTCTCCCCGCTCCAGCATGGCCTTGCTGCGCTTTCCGAATTCCAGGGTCGCCTCGGTCGTGTCGCGAACCACCTCGACGCGGAAGCCGGATGCCTCCAACCCTTGAACGGTTTCGTCGACGCCGACCAGGAAGCTCGACCCGGCCGTTTCGGCCCAGGGGGTCGGATAGTCCACCAGCCCATCTTTGCCCGTCGCCAGTTCCGACAGCACAAGCGGCGCACCGCGCCGCAGGACGCGCCACGCTTCGCGATACAGGGCGTCCTTGTCTTCGATGTTCATCGACACGTTCATCGAAAACGCGCCGTCGAAAACGTCGTCGCCGAACGGCATGGCCAGGGCATTGCCCCATTCGAAAGAAACGCGGTCCGCCATTCCCACCAGATCCGTCAACCGTCTGGCGACATCGACGAATTCTTCCGTCAGGTCGATGCCGGTAACGCGGCAGCCGAACCGGTCGGCCAGGTAACGCGCCGGGCCGCCGATACCGCAGCCGATATCCAGCAGATGCCCGCCGGGCCCGGGATCGAACAGATCGGCCAGCTCGCGCGTCGCTTCCAAGGCGCGGCCGTGGAACTGATCGTAGGGCGCCAGATCGGCGATCGTCGGGCTGTCGGGATCGACGCCGTCATCGGCAAGCAAGACCCGGAGACGGTCGTACAAGCCGCCATCCGTATAATGCCCGGTGATATCCGTTTCCCGCCCGTTCGCCATTGCAGCTGTTCCTGTTTCCGGCCCTTGGCGATACGCCGCCTAGACCGTGATGCCACTAAGTGCGTCCGCTGGGACGGCGCCGTCGCCCTTCCGGCAAGGAAGCCGGGCCGTAGCGATGCGGGCCCATCGGAAGGGCCGGCTGACGCGGTCCGGAAGGGCGGCAGCGCCGCCGTTCCGGTCGTCCGGAAGACCCGCCCGCAGCGTTGCCGTCGCTTGCCGATGCGCCGCATCGCCCGCGCAACAGCGCCTAACGGGCGGGTCTTCCGGACGATCCCAGTTGAACGCACTTAATGGCATCACGGTCTAGACCCGCTTGATGACCGGCGGCACCGGACAGACGGTAACGGCGAGCGAAACCATGGGCGACAGGCCGCGCGTGGCTTTCGCGTTCACGGCATTCAGCGCGGCGCGGCGCAGGCCGAATCCGGTGAAGTTCAAGGCTGCGCCATCGCCCGCGGCGCTTCCCTTGTCGGTCAAGGTGTCGGACGGGCCGCGCAGGGCGAAGACGTCCTCAAAGAAATTGAACAGGGTACCCGATATGTTACGCATTATTTTGATTGGGGCGGTTGTCGCCGCCCGACCTCCTGAAAAGTTTGATTAGGCCGTCTCGTTGAACAGTTCACGGCCGATCAGCATCCGGCGGATTTCGCTGGTGCCCGCACCGATCTCATAAAGCTTGGCGTCGCGCAACAGGCGGCCGGTCGGATTCTCGTTGATATAGCCGTTGCCGCCCAGCGTCTGGATCGCCTCGAGCGCCATCCAGGTGGCCTTTTCGGCGGCATAGAGGATGACGCCGGCGGCGTCCTTGCGGGTCGTCTCGCCGCGGTCGCAGGCCTGCGCGACCATGTAGACATAGGACTTGCAGGCATTCATGGTCGTGTACATGTCCGCCAGCTTGCCCTGCATCAGCTGGAACTCGCCGATGGATTTCCCGAACTGTTTGCGCTCGTGCATATAGGGCACGACGATATCCATGCAGGCCTGCATGATACCGGTCGGCCCGGCGGCGAGCACCGCGCGCTCGTAGTCCAGCCCGGACATCAGCACGTTCACGCCGCGGCCGACCTCGCCCAAGACATTCTCTTCCGGCACTTCGCAATCCTGGAAGACCAACTCGCCCGTGGAACTGCCGCGCATGCCCAGCTTGTCGAGCTTCTGGGCAACGGAAAATCCCTTGAAGCCCTTCTCGACCAGGAAGGCGGTGATTCCGCGCGGGCCGGCATCCGGGTCCGTCTTGGCGTAGATCACCATCGTGTCCGCGTCCGGGCCGTTGGTGATCCACATCTTCGACCCGTTCAGGACGTAGCGGTCGCCCTTCTTCTCGGCACGCAGCTTCATGGAAACGACGTCCGAGCCGGCGCCCGGCTCCGACATCGCCAGCGCGCCGACATGGTCGCCGGAAATCAGTTTCGGCAAGTAGCGGCGCTTCTGGTCTTCGGTGCCGTTGCGGCGGATCTGGTTGACGCAAAGGTTCGAATGCGCGCCGTAGCTCAAACCGACCGAGGCGCTCGCCCGGCTGATTTCCTCCATGGCGACGACATGTTCGAGATAGCCCATGGCCGCGCCGCCGTATTCCTCCTCGACCGTGACGCCGAGCACGCCGAGATCGCCCATCTTCTTCCACAGGTCCATCGGGAACTGGTCGGTGCGGTCGATCTCCTCCGCGCGGGGCGCGATTTCGTCGGCCGCGAAGGACCGCACGGCGTCGCGCAGCATGTCCGCGGTTTCGCCGAGGTTGAAGTTAAGGCTGGGATAATCGTTGGCGATCATGATGGGCTCCGTTTCTTCCGGCGGGGGTCGTTCAATCGCCGCCCGCCACAAACTCGTAAATCCGGTGTCTCGGTTCGTCCTATTCCGGCGGTGCGTCCGGCGTGTCCTTCAGCACCATCAGGGTGACCAGAGCGATGGCGCAGTGCTTTTCCACCGCAGTTTCCGCTTCGCCCTGCAGGACGTACAGGTCCGACTGGCACACCATCAGGCTGCCGCCGGCGCGGATCACGCGCGACCGGCAAAGCATCGTCCGGCCATGGGCCGGGGCCAGCATGTTGATCTTATACTCCACCGTGACCACCGAGTCTTCGGCCCGCATCAGCGAAAAGGCGGCATAGCCGGCCGTGCAGTCGGCGACGGTGCCGACCAGCCCGCCATGCAGGAAACCGTGCTGCTGCGTCAGCGCCCGGTCGTAATCGACCCGCATTTCGACATGCCCCGGCGCGACCACCGGCATGGTGATGTTGCAGTGATGCATGAAGGGCTGGCGGTCGAAACTGTCGCGCACCCGGGCTTCGAAATCCGGGTTCTTCGGCTTGAAAGCGGAACGGGCCTCGCCGGTCATGACGACGCCTCCACGGCGCAGCGGGCCGCCAGTCTTTCGCGCACCGCGTCTGGAAAGGGCTGCGCCTTGTGCGCCGCGCGGTCGAAATAGGCCGCCACCAATTCGCATGTGGCGGCGGGCACTTCTTGGCCCTGATCCAGCACCGTCATTTCATGCAGCACCCGCACCACCTTGTCGCGCAGCTCGACGATCCGGCTGCGGATGGTCAGCACGTCGCCGGCGAAAACCTCGCGCAGGTATTTGGTATGCGTCTCGACCGCCGCCATGCCGCTGCCGTTCGCGTCCAGGAATGCGCGGTCCAGGCCGACACTGGCGAAGTTGGACCAGATGCCCTCGTTGAACTTCACCATATAGGCGGCGATGTTCAGATGCCCCATATGATCGCATTCCGGCGGGATGGCGACCCCCTGATAGGTCAGCACGCCGGGCTTGGCGGCGCCGCTGACGGTCCGCTGGCCGGGCGCCGGCGCGGTTGCAGACGAAAGGTCGGTCATTTCCCGGAAAGCTCCTTCAACCGGATGCGGCTCTGTTCCTCAAGCGCGTCGAGCTCGGCGATCGTTTCCTCGATGTCGCGGCGCTTGTCCTCGAGTTCCGCGCGCCGCTCCTTCAGCTTCGAGACGAACAGCGTCAACTGCCCCGCCTCGCCGGGGGGCGCGTCGTACATGCCGACGATTTCCTTGATTTCCGCCAGCGTGAAGCCCAGGCGCTTGCCGCGCAGGATCAGCTTCAGGCGGACCCGGTCGCGCGCCCGGAAAATCCGGTTCTGCCCTTCCCGCAAGGGGCTCAACAGCCCCTCATCCTCATAAAACCGGATCGTCCGCGTCGTCACGTCGAACGCGTCCGCCAGGTCACGGATGGTATAGGTCTGGGACATCTGCCTGTCTTCGCCGTATCGGGATGCCGAAATTGACGTTTACGTTAACGTAAATCTCGTCCTTCCGCAAGCCGTTGCCGGCATGGGCGCGTCCGCCTCACCGCTCCAGCGTATAGGGCTCCGGGCGGGGGCCCTTCTCGAAGACCACGACGCTGTCATAGAAGGCCATGCCTGTCGTGGTGCGGCAGAAATCGGATACCGGCAGCGTGCCCGAGCGCTCCCCGCGCGGCTGGTGGTACCGGTCGATGAGGTGCTCCTGCCCGGTCCACTGCATCAGTTCCAGCACCTTCTGCGAACAGAAGGCCATGAAGCTGGTGGCGCCGCCCTTCCTGAGATAGGTCGGCCAAAGATTGGTATGGGTGTCCTCGACCAGGTAGACGCCGTTTTCGGCCATTTGCGGGTAAAGGGTCTTGAAACTTGCGATCTGGTCGCTCGGGATGTGCCCGCCGTCATCGACGATGACGTCGAAAGCGCCGAATTCATCGACGACGCGGTTCAGGAATCCGGTGTCCTTCTGGTTCCCGATACGAACCTTGATATTGCCGCCCTCGATCTGTTTGCAGTCCGGGTTCCTGTCTATCCCGACGATCACGGACGCGTCGTGGAAATAGTGCCGCCACATGTCGAGCGACCCGCCCTTGTACACCCCGATCTCCAGCATCCGTATCGGCCGTGACCGGAAGGCGGCGAAATGGCGATGATAGATGTCGAAATAATGATCCCACTTGTTGATCGGCCGCGGATGCTCGCCGAAGAAATAGGCCTTCAGTGGATTCTCTGCCTCGATCACGAAATTGCCCGCCTCTCCCCTGGCCGGTCCTCCGGCCGTCAACACCGAACGCCCGAGCTTAGCCCAAGGATGGCTGCTTTCACCAATAGAGAGCCCGCGAAAATGAAACGCGCCCGGCCATTTTGGCCGGGCGCATCCCGAGAAACCTCACTCAGCGGCAGCGTACCGCCGCGTCATGACCGCCGATCAGGCCGCCATGCCGCCGCGCCGCAGGCGCTTCAGCGCGCCGAGGCCGAACAGACCGGTCAGCAGCAGGATCGCGGCCGGCGGAACCGGAACCGCGAAGACGCCGACGCCGACGATCATGTCGTCGAAATCGGAATCGCCAAGACCGTCGCCCAGGAAGACGATGATCGAGTCGCCGCCGAGGGCGTTGTCGAAGATCTGCGTGGAGAAGCCGAGCTTCATGCTGTCCTCGACCTCACCCGCATTGTCGGCAACCGCGCCGGCATTGTTGGTATGCGCGCCGTTCGTGACGAAACCGAAGGGCAGCAGGCCGCTGGCCGGAAGGGGAATGCCGCCCGGTCCGCCGAACTGGAACTCGACCGTCGCGTTGGCCGCGTTCTTGTTCCGGAAGATGAAGTCATTGTCCAGGAACAGGCTGTTCGAGAAATCGAAGAAGTTGGTGTTCCCCGCTTCGGTGCCCAGATAGGTGAAGCGGACGATCGCCGGCCCCGAGAGCCGCAAACCGTTGACGCTCTGGTCCTGGTTCACCTTGTTGGAGGAGTCGAACCAGACGATCTGGTTGTTGAAGGTCTCTTCCGTTCCCTGATCGATGAACTGATCGATCGTCATGACGCCGCCCGCCGGATTGTAGTTGCCCGGAAGCTGCTGCGTGGTTCCGTTGCCGGACCCGACGACGGAAAGCGAGGCCGCCTGCGCGGCGGTGAACATGAACGCCGACGCGCCGACAATAGCGGCGGTGGCGATGGTTTTGAATGCGGTACGCATGGATGCCTCCCGTAGGGCCAAACAATCTAAGAAACAACGACACCGAAAATAGAAACGACCTGGGGAGTATAGTATGCGCGGCATCACAGCTGATAGGGGTGCGGCGTGCACGGACGTTGCACATTGGACCGTCTGTTTGAACGGACGTTCACAAAATTAATCGAAACAGCACCCCGTTCACATTCAGCCCCGCGCCGGGCCGCCGTCATAGACGACCCTGCCCCCGGCGATCGTCATGCGAACCTGCGGGCCGGCCGGCGATTCGGGGTCGACGAGGATCAGATCCGCGCGCGCGCCTTCGGCCAGATTTCCGCGGTCGGCAAATCCGGCCGCCAAGGCGGGATTGCGGCTGACCTTCGCCCAGGCATCACCGAAGGAACAACGGCCGTCCCGCGCCAGCCGGAAAGCCGCCGACAACATGCTGGGGTAGTAATAGTCGCTGGCCAGGACGTCGCAACGACCGGCCTGGACGTTCTCCGCCGCGTCGAGGGATCCGTTATGGCTGCCGCCGCGCATGACGTTCGGCGCGCCCAGAACGATGGGATTGCCCAACCGGGCCGCTTCATCGGCCGCTTCGTCGGTCATC
>Ga0209692_10004102_pt1 | contig 13455 bp, 7 predicted proteins | sample tdDd472_FD_187129 | JGI IMG/M metagenome (GOLD analysis project Ga0209692, IMG submission 187129) | Marine sediment microbial communities from the Atlantic coast under amendment with organic carbon and nitrate - tdDd47.2 (SPAdes)... | ecosystem: Environmental > Aquatic > Marine > Coastal >...
CAACACCGCCCTCTCCTGCCTGCTACTCTGTACCAGCTGGAAAGCCTGTAGTCTCACAACTGACACCCTATGCTGGCCATTGATTTCAGATCCATCAATGCAGGGTTGCTGCTATTGCATACACATGACAATCCAAACTCGTTGCTTCGCAGAATGCAGACATAGCAGCGCATAGCTGATGCACCCGTTTAAATTCAAAAGCAATAAAAGCGTATACAATTGAAACACACCTACCTAAAACACAACATATAAATAAATACGCATTATCTAAATATTGGCACAGTCATAAAAGTCCGGGTACTGCATTGCACAACACACCAGCCCCGGTTGTAGCCGTACAAACTAACTACCTATTATTCCTGCTGAATTGCGCGCCTTGTGTGCTTATTTTTTAAAGCGCGTCAAAAAACATCTGTAGACTTTATTAACGAATCAACAAAAAAATTAAATAAAAAAAATAATTATTACTATAAAATTATGGCGGTACTAAAAAATACTGGTTATATAACAAATAGTAAAATTCGCAAGTGGGTGCTTTGCATTTTTTTAGACCAAAAGCCCCGTGAGATAGTGCGCTGCGCAGGAGGTACCATGAAAACGACCACGGCAGGAACCATAATCCTGACAAGCCTGTGCCTAGTTATACTGACCGCAGCCGGTGCGCTTGCCGGTGGACAGGACATTTTCATCAACAAGTGCGGTGCCTGCCACAAGACCGGAGGTGGGGCCCCCGTGTTCGCCCCGACAAAGTACGCTTCGCGGCAATGGGTGCGCTTTTTCGAGCGCAACACTCACAAGCGCAAAAAAGATATCAGCCGCGACTTTACCCCCAACGAACTGCAACGCGTTGAAACGTACCTCATAGATCATGCCGCAGATTCCGACCAACCCGTTGCAATCGGACTGCGATAATTTTCCCGAAACAGGAGAGTTGATGATGCAAGCACGTACGCATACCATACTCACAGTAGTGGCGACCGCAATGCTGATTACTGCCCTGACAGCACTGGTACCCGTGGCTGGCAGGGCTGACGATATTACCGTCTCCCGGGACGACTTCCAGAAACTCCTGGAAAAAATCGAGACGCTTACAGAACAGAACAAGACTCTCAGCACTCGCGTTCAGGCCCTTGAATCAGGGGCCGCAATCCCGGATGGGGCCGCGATCACGCAGCGCATTGAAGCGCTTGAAAAAAGAGAGCCGGCCTCGGACAGCGATATTGCCCTGCTCAACGAAGATGTCGAGCAGCTGTCAGAGATACTGGAAGTTGTGGAACGCAAAACACTCGTTGACACCCTTGAATGGAGCGGCGAGCTTCGCACGCGCGCTGACTGGTACAGCTACCGCGGCCAGTACAATGACGATACAGGTGCCAAAGTTCGCGAAAAAGACAAAGTCAAGGGACTCATCAGCAATCGTTTCCGCTTGAACATTACATCAAAAATCAGCGACGATCTGCAATTTCACGGCCGTTTAACCATGTTTAAAAACTGGAATGATTCAAACTACGGAAACTATGGGCAATCAGCAGAAAGCCGCGAACCGACAGACTCAAGCCTGTTTGTTGAACGCGCCTATGTAGATTATTTTTTTCAGCTGCATGAAAAATTGCCTATGGCCCTTACATTCGGCCGGCTGCCCATGGCCGACGGCCTGCCGACAAACCTGCGCGACGACCGTCCGCGCCAATCGATCTTTCCCTCGCTCGCCTACGACGTTGTCTCTGACGGCGTCGGCCTTTCAATCATGCTTGACGAGCTGACCGGCCTGAAAGATTCAGCCTTCAGGTATATTTATTCCCGCACTGTCGCTGACGACGACGTCTACCCGTACAGGGACTACCAAATTAACATTGACGAGCAGGATTCACATATCTTTCAGCTTGAATCCATGCTGCCCGGCCGCTACGGGCAGGATATTCTTGCCATGGCCACCGTCGTCTGGTCACCGGACATAGCCACCCCGGATCTCTCGCGCATTAACCCCTTGCTATCTACGGACGGACGGCAGCCAGGCTCCGTGGGTTCGTATAAGTCCCTGACCTTGTTTGCCATGGCTGAACGCTATCTCGGCAGTAACTTCGACTGGTTTGCCGGATTTTCATACAGCCAATTAAACCCGGAAAACACAGTCAACTGGAATATCACTATTCCCGGAGTCGGGACGTTCCCGGCCGCGTCGTACAGGTTGGCCGACCGTAAAGTCAGCGGACACGCCTGGTATCTCGGCTTTCGCTATACCATACCGTACGAACCGCTCAACAACCCCAAATTCGGCTATGAATACAATGAGGGCTCAAAATATTTCTTTACTTTTAGCATGGCCAGTGAAGACCCGCTCAACAAGCTAAATCTCAACGGCAAATGCCATGACTTTTATTACATTCAACCGATAACCAAACATCTTATGCTCCGAACCGGAATGACCTTCCTGAAAAGAGACTACCCTGACATGCTCATACGATCGACCTCCAATTCGAGCGGATATAAGGAGACAATCTACAACCCCTATTTTCTGCTTGATGCGCGATTCTAGACTGTATCCCGTTGCCGTCGCGCCGGACAGTGTTGTTCGGCAGCGCTGCAGAATCCGTTATGCGGTGCATACCACACGCCAGCCGGACACAATGATGACACACCCCGAGGTTCGCCAATGCCCGGTATAAAACTGAGCCTGAAACAAAAAATAATCGCTAACAGCCTGGGTCCCCTGCTGCTGCTTATTGCTGTCATGATAATTGTGACTACCGAATTCGGCTCACTGTCGTCGGTACTTGACTACCTCACGCAGACAGTCACCCGCGAACTCAAGGCGGCCAACAGCATCAAAACTGAAATTCTCGGCATGCGGACGTCTGTTGAAAAGTATTTATACCAGAACAACGAAGCCGATCTCCTGCAGGCTAAAACACACATAACTAATGTCAATGCACTGATCAAACAGGCCGAAGAAGACTTACAGGAATCGGGCCGCGAGGGCGAGCTTCAAAAAATCAAGGCCGCTGCGAAGAAATATATTGATACCTTCAACACTGTTACCGTAAGAATCACAGCACAAAACGATAATAAAGTTTCTTTGTTTGCCGCCGGCGAAAGTCTGGAGCAGGCTCTCTCCAGACTGTGCAGCGAAAGCAACCGGGATATCTCAGAATACCTTGCAAAAACCGAGGCACTTTTAAACAAGACCGACCCGGCATCGGTCACGGCGGCGATTAACCTGTCTGCGCCGACGCGCGCCGCTATGCTCAAGCTGAACGCGGCAACCGACAGCCTGCGCCGCTTCCTCTCGGCACGTGAGCTTATCAACCGTTTCCTGCTTGACTACAACGAGACGCTTGCCGACGATGCGGAAAAACTGCTCCAGGATGCGCAACAAAGCCTGCAGCCGTTTCCCGAGCTCGAAGAAATCATGTTTGCAGTGGAAGATTTCGAATCGTCATTTATCGGGCTGGCCGCAGTCAGCCTGAAAATGCAGCAGGAAATAAACACTGAGCTCCTGCCGCTGGCTCCCCGTATTGTCGCGATGGTCGAAAAGGTAACCAACTCGGGCTGGCAGGAAATGGAGCAATCCTATTCTAACGTCAACAAACAGACCACGACAACGCAAACGGTTATTATAGTCATCACGGCCATCGCTGTTATTTTAGGCATCGGACTCGGATTTTTTCTTTCCAGGGCAATCATCAGTTCTCTTCTGCATGCAATCGGAGGGCTGTCCACATGTGCCGACGAAGTCGCCAGCGGCTCTAAGCATGTCGCCTCATCCAGCCAGGAAATGGCCCAGGGAGCATCCGAGCAGGCCGCATCAATTGAAGAGACATCCGCCTCACTTGAACAGATGGCCGCGATGACCAATCAGAATGCCGATAATGCCCTGCAGGCCGACAACCTTATGAGAGAAACCAATCAGATTGTCAGCAAAGCCAACAGCGCCATGCAGGAGCTAACCTCTTCAATGCAGGAAATCACCAGCGCCAGTGAAGAAACCTCTAAAATCATAAAAACCATCGACGAAATCGCCTTCCAGACAAACCTGCTAGCGCTCAATGCCGCGGTCGAAGCGGCCCGCGCCGGCGAACATGGCCGGGGCTTCGCGGTGGTTGCCGATGAAGTGCGCAACCTGGCCATGCGTTCAGCGGACGCGGCACGTGAAACCGCCCAGCTTATCGAAAAAACCCTGGCAAAGATCCAGGGCGGGTCACTGCTGGTGATAAAAACCAGCGATGCCTTTAAGAAAGTAGCCGGTAGCACGCAGAAAGGCAGCGATTTGGTTGCCGAAATAACGGTACAGTCCAAAGAGCAGACCACGGGAATTGCTCAAATCTCGCGCGCGGTCACTGAGATGGATACAGTCGTGCAGCGCAACTCGGCCACTGCAGAGGAATCAGCTTCAGCCTCCGAGGAGATGAACGCGCAGGCCTTATCCATGACGGATTTTGTCAACCAGCTGACCAACCTTATGACCGGCTCCAAGACGCATCCGATAAGAAACCAGGCACAACTGCGCAGGAGCAGCATCGCTGCCCTGCAAACGAAAACAGCGCCCCCGGCACAAACGCCCGACCGACCTGACACCCCCTCCGGTAAGGATATAATTCCGTTTGACGAAACAGACCTCAGCGATTTCTAACAGACTGATGCAAAGAGTCAGTTAGGTCTGGACGGGCAGCCCCTATCCGGATGCACGAGGCGCATCCTTCATTGCATGCTCAGCTCTCACCGAGCGAGTACCCTGTATGCCGGTTCTGGACTGACCCCCTCATCGTAACCAAGGCCCTTATCGACAATCACTGCCCTCCAGGCTTTGGCCTGTGCGTTGCGCACATAGACAACAGCTCCAACAATATAGCTATGCCTGGCCTTTGCCTCAAGCGAAACAACGGTTGCCGGCTGCGAAACCAGGAAGCTGTCCTGCGCATATGATACCGTAATGCGGTATGTGCCTGGAAGCAGCTCAAGCACAGCAGGATAGCGCCACGCATTCCCGATCTGCCCCAAACGCAAACCCCGAGGCGTGTATTCGTTAACATTTTGTACGCGTATCCCGCCGCCGATATAGAGCACCGCCACATCATCAGAACCGCGTTGCTGCCCGGTATAGAGCCGTTCATAGGACGGAGAAACACAGCCGCACACAACGCATACAACACACAGAACCATAACCTTCAGCAGGCACTGTACAGCCGATACACTCATTTGCCATGCTCCTCATGTTTGCAACCTAAAGCGGTACACCTCAGACGAAACGTAGTCCTGCACTGTCATATACCATACATGACCTCCCGGTTAAAAGCAGGAATACGGCTACAGGGGAATTTACCCTCCCGTATGATCATAGTACTGTGCAGATTTACAGAGAATGCGTGCAAGCAACACCCTGCTATCAAAAAAAACTATGGTATTACATAACGTGTTTGCGCTATAATGATTCACTACCCAAAGACGCAAAAGCCGCGCCGGGGCGCGCATACATCCACACACATGCGTAGCAATACCCTACACGCCGTCGCACAGATCTGGGGAAAAAGTCTTGGTAAGACGAGACACCTGATACGCTACGGACCTGAAAAATCATGCATAGACAAACATGGATCGAGAAAAAAAGATGACAAAAAAAGCATGCCTACACACACTACTTTCAATGCTGCTGCTATTAATTTTTACCGGAACTGCCGTTGCCGAAGAAGCGCGGGTAGCTGTCAGCGTTTTTAAAATCAACTCCAAAGAAGACCTGGGGTATCTTCAAGCCGGTCTCAGGTCGCTGCTGCCCCCGCGCATCAGCCTGCCGGGCAAAATAGCCGTAGTGGATAACAGCGCCGTGCGCCGGGCTCTCAGCCCGCCGCAGTCCGGCTACAGTCTTGACAAAAAAGCTCAGCTTACACGCTCGCTTGCGGTGGACTATCTGCTAACCGGCAGCCTAACGAAATTCGGAGATGCCATCAGTATTGACGCACTCCTGTATGATGCCGCTAAACCGGAAGACTCAACACCGCTTTCGGTAAACTGCATGGGGCTTGATAATTTAATTGAAGAAGTTCAAGTATTCGCCACTGATATACAGCGGCGCATTCTCTACGGTAAAGCACAGGAGAAGAGCATACCAGCCGCCCCGACAACTGTTCACGCTCCTGCAGCCGCTGCACCCTATTCAGCACCGCCCGTTCAGGCACAACCGGCCCAACCCGCACCTGTCGTAGTCCTGGCGCCGGCTCCCCCTGTTTTTAATCCTGAGCCGTCCCGGGAATACATCATCATGCACAGCCCTTTTCGCTCCATGGCTGCAGCCGACCTGACCGGCCAAGGCAATATCTCGCTGCTGCTTTCCGATCAGTTCGATGTAAAGGTATACACTCTAAGCCCGGAAGAGCTGGTCCACACAGAAACTGTGGAGAGCAAAAACGATGAGGTGATTATACAAATTGACACTTTCGATCTGAACAACAACGGTCGCGCGGAAATCTACATCAATTCTTACGCCAATGACAGGCCCAATTCCTTCGTGGTCGAATACACGGATGAAACATACGGGCGCACTGCCGAACAGCTACCATGGTTTTTCCGCACCTACCCTGAAAAGGACGGCAGTACCATGCTGCTGGGAATGGAACTGGGCAGCTTTAATCCTTTTTTCGGCACATCATTCAAGATCATATTAAAAGACGGCAAACCGGTACATGCCGGAGAATATTCGCTGCCGGGCGGGATTTCCCCGTTTAGTTCCAGTCGCCACGACATCAACGGTCAGCCGCCCGGAGAATTCATTGCTTTTTCCAAGGGGATTTTCAGCCTTGACTTCAAGCTATTTGTTTTTACAAGTACCGGCAGAATCCTGTGGAAAGACCCGGAAGGCTTCGGAGGGGAGCCTAACACCTTTGAGCGCACCCTGGTCGGTGATAACACAGGCACAAACGAGCCTATTCCCCAGCGGGTATACTGCGGTGATCTCAACAATGACCGCAGAGCGGACATACTGGTACCACGAAATACCAAAAAAAGAAGCGGCCTGTTGGGCGCTCTGACCACCTACAACCGTGGTGAAATGCTGTGTTTGACCTGGGACGGTACAAGCCTTTCCCAAAACTGGTCAAGCCAGGTACTGGAAGGCTATATTTCCGATTTTCTTGTAACTGACATTGATGGAGATGGCGCCCAGGAACTGCTCGTTTTAACAGTCAGCTTCCCAAAGCTTATGGGCAAGGCCCGCAACAGCATTCGCATATACGAGCAGGCACAGTAATCGAGGCATACCTCGACAGCAACAACCAAGCCGCCCATCACAAGCTATAACGGGCTTGCTCCAGACAGGCTGCCACAATATTTAGAGCCTTAAGCAGGGGCACACTTCCTACCGTTATTTTCAATAATGCAACCCGCTTTTTATGAGCTTATTCTCCTGATTCAAACTCATTGATTTTACGATACAGCGATGAGCGCGCGATGCCCAACCTCTTGGCGGCCTCGGCATGGTTGTTGCCACACAGCCTGAGAGTATGCAAAATCAAATCACGGGCAGCCATGTTCTGGACCCTCTTCAAGGGTTCAGGATGGCCGAACACTTCATCGTACCCAGACACAGGCGCACGGGTTCCGGAAGACTCCGTAGCTGCAGCAATCCCATTACCACCTGAAGTCAAATCCTGCAAAACCCCGCCCAGCAGGCAGGAGCGCTCAATCAGGTTTTCAAGTTCGCGTACATTACCCGGGTAATCATGGTGGATCAGCATCTGATAGTCCTGCTCCGGAATAGAGGGCAGGTCTATGTTCATCTTTTCTTTGAGCTTTTCACAAAAATGTTCAATGAGCAGCGGAATATCGTCCTGCCGCTCACGCAGTGGCGGAACATGAATCGGAATTACATATATGCGGTAGAAGAGATCTTCACGGAATCGTCCTGCCTTGATTTCGGCACGTAGATCCTTATTCGTTGCCGCTACCAGCCGCACGTCAACCTTGCGGGGCATCGGATCTCCCACACGGCTAATCTCGCCGCGCTCAAGCACCCTGAGCAGTTTGACCTGCATGTCCCTGTCCATCTCGCCGATTTCATCCAAAAACAGGGTGCCGCCGCTGGCTTCAGCAAAATAGCCTCTGCGATTTTCAACTGCGCCGGTATACGCCCCCTTGATATGTCCGAAAAATTCGCGTTCCATGAGTTCGCGCGGTATTGCTCCGCAGTTAACAGAAATAAGTGGCCCGGCACTGCGAGCACTGTTAAAGTGAATTGCATTGGCGACCAGTTCCTTACCCGTGCCGGTTTCCCCGGTAACTAAAACAGTTGACTCACTGTCGCGTAGAGAATCCAGTATCTGATACATCCTGCGCATAGCCGCGCTTTTACCGATAATGGCACCATAGCGATATTTTTCCTGCAGATGCGTGGTCATGCGGCTGATTTGACTGGCCTGGGCCTCATTTTTTATCATCAACTCCCTTAAACGCAGCAACGATTTAATCCGCGCCATAAGTTCCTGGGCATTGAATGGTTTGACAATATAATCATCAGCGCCCTCTTCTAGTCCGGCAATTTTCATCTCAACAGCATCCCGGGCTGTCAAAAAAACAAACGGTATGATGCGAAGCTTTTCACTGGCCTTAACGGTACGCAGCAGTTCATAACCGTCCATTCCAGGCAGCATAATATCGCTCAGAATGAGATCAGGAGTGCAACTCTGTAATTTTTTCAGGGCATCCAATCCGTCACCAACAGCAACAGCATCATACTCCCGCTGCACAATCGTACTAATGTACGTTCGCAGCATCCGATTGTCCTCGACAATCATGACCAAAGGCCGCGTGCCGCTGCTCTGCCCTGAGTGCTCAGCGGCTTCTGGAGCATTATTGGACGGTTCAATGCTGAACGCAACAGACGGGGATACATCGTCGCAAGAATCCAGTTCCGGCTGTGCATCAGCGCCGGACTGAGGCACGGTCAACACAAAACGCGTTCCGTCCTGCGGCGCAACCTCAGCCGTCAGGCTTCCTCCAAGGGCGGCTGCAAGGTCCCGTGCGTGCAGTAACCGGATAGCCATGCTGAAACTTATCGCATCCGGCCCGGTTGCAATGGCCTCAAAACCGTCAAACAGACGCTGGCACTGCTCATCGCTGAAACTAATGCCTCCAGCCTGAATGCTCAGATGCATGCAGCCTGTGCGCGAATGTTCGGCCGCTATATTGCTGTCGTTCTCTTGCATACTCGAAGGCACATGCTCAACAGTAATAGTTATCGAAGAGCCAGCCGACGCGGCCGTGAACACACACGCCATCAGGTTATCAAGAATACTGCGCAGATGGATCGAATCTGTATACAAAGGCGATAGATCTTCCGGAACAACACAATCAACGGTGATATTTTTTTGTGTTTGTATGTCCTGATAAAACCCCAGAAGCACGGAAAGCAGGCTGTTAACCTGCACACGCGCACAGGATATCTTCATAGTGCCCGACTGCAGCCTGCTGAAATCAAGCAGCTGATTGACCATCATCAGCAAAAGCCGTGAGCTATGCAGAACTGTTGTCAGCTGTTCCCTGACCGGCTGCCCCAGCGCGCCGAAATCCCCCTGAATCAAATTCTCAAGAGGACCGATGCACAGGGTGAGCGGAGTCCTGAACTCATGTGTAAGATTTGCGAAAAAACGATTACGATACTCATGGGCCTGTTTGAGAGCCAGGGCGCCCATTTTTTTTTCGGTAATATCACGTACGATCCAGACCGTTGCAATGCAAGTGCCTTCATTATCCTGAACCAATGAAACGCCGTTCTCCAGATGCACAATACGTCCATCCCTGCGACACATTGTTACCTCATAGGCTATCCGACCGGTCTCATGCACGCGGGCAACTTTCTCATCGCTCAGTTCATCCGTCCAGTTTTCAACTTCAAAATAATCAGAAAAACGCTTCCCTATAAAAAAATCCCTGCCATACCCGCTGATACGCTCCAGAGCGCTATTGACATGCAGGCACACGTCGTTCATGTCGGCGATTACAATACCGTCATAGGATGCTTCAATAATTTTAAGCAGAAAATCTCGCGTTACAGGCATGGCCTCGAAGGTTTGCTCGCCGGTCCCAAATACGTCCATGGTCATCTCCCTGCGCATACAAGTTTTCAAATAATATGGTAATGTATCTAAGCATACATGCCGATAAATTCTGAACGTAACTATGTTTTTATACTTTTATATAATAAAATTATAAAAATTTGAAGCCATTTAACCAATATATTCGAAGCGAAAGGTTCCAATAATGAAACGCTACGGTTTCAAAGGGCAATTCCTGCTGGTTTGCCTCGGACTGGTTGTACTCGGCTCCGTTGCCACATCAACATCATCCTACATAGTGGCACAGGGTATGATGAAAAAGACCATCACCGCGCAGCTCGACCACAATCGTGACACCACAATTGATTATATCCAGTCCTGGATCGAGAACCGCAAGGGGGATATACAGCTGTGGTCAGCCAGCAGCAGCATCACCAACGGCCTCTACTATGCCGGAAGCTCCGGCGACGGTACCGGAAGCGCTATATTCGTGCAGGAAATCTCGGATGAATTAAAAAAAATTAACGATTCCAAGCCCTATTATGAAGAACTCGCCGTTGCTGATCGCAATGGCTTGGTCATAACCACGTCACATTCAAAGATCGTGAATGAGAACCTGCGCACCGGAGAAAATATTATAGAGTCGGATTTTTACCAACAGGCGTCAAATGGAAAAATATACATGGGCAAGACAAGAATCTGCCCGAAAACCGGAAAGGCCATTTTTCCACTTGCCGCTCCCATTAAGAATATAAACCAGCCTGGAGAACCGGTTATCGGAGTAATCTACGGCATGATAGACATGGAGGCATTCGCCGCAGCCGTTATACGACAGATAAAAATCGGAGAAACAGGCTATATCTGCATCTTTGACAACAGCGGCTTAATCATTAGCCATCCCGATACAACTCTAATGATGCAGCAGAGCTTGAAAAACACCCTGTGGGGCTCTGAAATTCTGGCAAACTCCGATGGACAAATCTCTTATGAATATGACGGAAACAGCCGGGTTGCCTCCTACCGGCAATTCGGTGAGCAGGGCTGGATTGTTGCTGCTGTTATAGACTCCATTGAATCGCAACGCCCGGTCTGGTACCTGGCTAATTTAAACATCAGGATCACATTTACCATACTTATTCTTGCAGCAATCATTGTTTTTGTTTTATCCACACTTGCCACCAAGCCAATACAAAAAATTACAGCATCATTGGGCATGATTGCCGATCAATTCATAAGCGCATCCCGCCAGGTCGCGCAGTCAAGCCAGCAGGTAGCCCAGGGGGCATCAGCCCAGGCTGCGTCTGTTGAGGAAACATCAGCATCTCTGGAAGAACTGTCCTCCATGGCCAGGCAAAATGCCGACAATGCTCAAAGCGCAAGTACGCTTTCCCTGCAGACCAGCGACGGACTCGAAAAAAGCGCGGACTCAATAACACGCCTCGTGCAGGCAATGGAGCGCATCAACCAGAGCGGCAAAGAAGTCGCCAAGGTCGCCAAGGCGATTGAGGAAATAGCGTTCCAAACCAATCTTCTGGCCCTTAACGCCGCGGTCGAGGCAGCCCGCGCCGGCGATGCCGGCCGGGGTTTTGCGGTTGTTGCCGATGAAGTTCGCAATCTGGCACAGCGTACCTCCGAACAGGCCCGAACCACCAGCGATCTGATTAGCGACAGTAGTGACCGGATCAAGGACGGCACCCGTCAAGCCGAAGAATCGAACAAATCACTGCAAACTATCCTCAAAGACGTACAGAAAGTGGTCGGGTTGGTCAATGAAATCAGCGCATCAAACAGGGAACAGGCCCGCGGAATCTCGCAAATGAGCCAGTCCATGACCTCCATAGATCAGATCGTACAGCAGAATTCTGCCAATTCCGAAGAATCCGCCTCATCCAGCCAGCAGCTCATGTCCCAGGCAGGAGAGATGAAAACCTACATCAAGAACCTTGAGGTAGCTGTCATCGGCTCAAAAAAGCAATCGGCCCCCCTTCCCGTCGTACCTGAACAAAAAGACAACCGGGAACAGGTACAAACCGAGGGAATAAGGCCGCAGGCGTCCTTGCAGGCCCCCGAACAAAGCACTGCTAATGATACCTCTGCCAAAGAGCTGATTCCCTTTGATGACGATGAGTTGAAAGATTTTTAGGATCTGCGGCAAGCGTTACTACAACACAACACCCGGCGGGAGCAAACACACAGTTCGCCCCCGCCGCTTTCAAACACTATCAACAATCGCATTCCCTCGGCGCCTTGAAGTATCAAACATCAGGCGGCTCAGATCATGATTTCCTCGCATCATCCTGCAACAGACATATATTGATGGTTCCGGAAAAAGGATCAATATCCTTAAGCAGTACCTGCACCTCACGACCCGGATCATAGCAGCAACCCTCAGCAGCCTGAGCGCTCAGCTCAAGCAAAAACTCAGTCAATAGCACCGTGTAGTTTTTTTTACGCCGGGAGATAATGACCGCCTGTAGAGTCTGGCCCCGCAATGGCGCCATCTTTTTAAGCAACCAATAGCGCCTGCGCTCGTTTTCAACACAGGAAGCCCGGTTCAACACCGGCTGCAGCGCGGCGGAAATGTCGCGCAGCTGGCCGCCTGTATACACCGGTTCCTGCTCCTGCACGGCAGCCACCAGCTGGCGCTGCATAATCAGGTCAAGGTATTTTCTCATCGGCGAAGTCGTGGAACAATAACAATCCAACCCTAGTCCGGCATGTACCCTCGGCACAGTTGCAAGTATAGTACGATTGAAGGCATGGCGCAGCCGCATACGCTCAGGCAAGGGCAACGTATCACTCACAACTGCAGACAAACGACCCGGTTTCTGTGTGCGATACAGTGCCGGCATGCTGTGCTGTTTGAGGAAAAGTGCAGCGCTATGATTAGCCAATATCATACACTCGGCCACCAGTGCCTGAGCAGGAGTTTCACGCTCACGCATGCTCAAAAGAACCTCGCTGCTGCGGTCAAGCCTGACCTGCAACTCAGGAATAACAATACCGGACGCGCCGGCAGCCAAGCGTGTATCCCGCGCCCGCATCAACCGCTCATACAGATGCTGAAACGACCCGCCCGACCGTATGTCATCATCAACGTCTCGATAGCTGAGTCTGCGCGTCACACGGATACTGCTGAGCTGCACACTTCGTCCGCACACAACACCGGCGGCATCAAGGGTAACAAATACACTCACAACCGGACGCTGTTCTCCAGCAATCAAGCTCAGGCGCTTCTCGGACAAAGAGGATGGCAGCATCGGTGTCGTGCCCTCAGGCAGATACAGTGATATACCGCGCTGCGAGGCTTCCCTGTCAAGTGCAGAACAGGGCGGCAACTGTGAAGCAACATCGGTTATGTGAATGCCGACACGCAGGTTACCGTCGTCGTGTTCAAGGCTGATCGCGTCATCAA
>Ga0209692_10004103_pt1 | contig 13448 bp, 12 predicted proteins | sample tdDd472_FD_187129 | JGI IMG/M metagenome (GOLD analysis project Ga0209692, IMG submission 187129) | Marine sediment microbial communities from the Atlantic coast under amendment with organic carbon and nitrate - tdDd47.2 (SPAdes)... | ecosystem: Environmental > Aquatic > Marine > Coastal >...
AAAATGGCTTCGGGTGCCACGGCGGAAGACATTCAGACGGAAGTCTATGAGGTGGGCAAGCGCCACGAGTTCGAGAACCTGAAAGACTGGTTCAAGGCTCTCTACCAGATTCTGCTCGGCCAGGACCAGGGCCCCCGCATGGGCTCCTTCATCGCCCTTTACGGTTTGAGCGAAACGCAGGAACTGATCGGCAAAGCTTTGAGCGGCGAAGGCCTGGAAGCGTAACCTCCCTTAAAGAGTGTATTTGCCAAAGGAGTTAAATCGCCTTGCTTTAAAGGCGTTTGACAGCTCCTTTCTTTAATGGTTCTCTTTCTAAAGTGGGTGGGAGCCATGCCTGCCGTTTGGTTTGTGGCCAATAAGAAAACAACGAATGAAAACAATTGCTGACGTCTTGCGCTGGTTGCTTGCGCTGGGGATAGTTTGTCTATTCTCCAGCCGTGTTGCTTTGGCCGATGATCATGTGGTTCGGGTTGGGGTTTATCAAAACCCACCGCAGGTGTTCGTTGACGATCAAGGCAATCCCGGCGGCATTTATGTAGACATTTTGAATGAAGTCGCCCGTCTTGAGGGCTGGAAGCTCGAATACGTTCCCGGCTCTTTTGCCGAAGGACTGGAGGCGGTGCGGCGTGGTCAGATCGATGTCATGACCAGTATTGCGGCAACCCCGGAGCGCGATAAGTTCATCGATTTTTCCAAGGAAACGGTGATTTCCGTCTGGGGTCAGCTCTATGTCGCCCCGAATTTTTCGCCAAAAAATATTATCGACATGGATGGTAGATCCATCGCGGTGATGGAAGGTGGCGTACTGGGAAAGAAATTCGCCGAACTTTGTCGAAATTTCGAAGTCGAATGCAACATCATTCCGCTGACTTCTTATGAAGCGACGTTACAGGCTGTTGATGATGGCAAGGTCGATGCCGCCGTGGTCAATAGTATTTTGGGCTTCTCCCTCGAATTTCAATACGAGGCGCGGCGCAGTCATATTATTTTCAGCCCTTTCCGCCTGCAGGTGGCTTTCCCTGAAAGCCGTGGGCAGACCGTTATGACGGCGCTCGACCGCCACCTTACCCAGTGGCGGGCCGACAAAGCGAGTTTTTACTATCAAACGCTTGATTACTGGCTTGGCGTGAAGCCTGAGGCAACGAAAGAAGTGCCGGTCTGGGCATGGGTGGTGATTGTCATGGGCGTACTGGCCACTGTTTTGGTCTTTGCCTGGAACGCGACTCTGCGTCATCAGATCACCCAACGCCGGAAGGCTGAAGCGGCTTTGAAAAAAAGCGAGGCCCGGTTCCGGAAACTGGTTGAAAACACCAGTGTTATCGCTTGGGAACTGGATCTTGAGAAGTTTATTTTCACCTACGTTTCTCCCCATGCCGAAGCCATGCTGGGCCACTCTATCGATGAGTGGAAGAAAGAAAATTTCTGGGCTGAACATATTGCGCTGGAAGATCGGGATGCGACGGTGGAATACTGTTTGCGAGAAACCGAAGCCGGACACGACCATGCTTTCGAATACCGGATGGTCAAGGCCGATGGGACGCTCATTTGGCTGCGCGATATCGTTACGGTGCATAAAGACGAAGCTGGCAAGCCGACTTATTTAAGCGGGTTTCTGGTCAGTGTCGATGAGTTGAAGGAAACCGAGGCCGCCCTGCAGGAAGCCAAGGATCAGGCAGAGAAAGCCAACCAGGCGAAGTCGGAATTTCTCGCTTCCATGAGTCACGATCTCCGCACTCCGTTGAACGCCATTATGGGCTTTAGCGACATGATGCGTCAGAAAGCTTTCGGGCCGGTCGGCGATCCACACTACGAAGAATACGCCAAGGATATTCACGACAGCGGCACCATGCTTTTAAGCCTGATCGATGATGTTCTCGATCTTTCCAAGGTGGAGGCTGGAAAGTACGAGTTGGTTGAGACGCCGATCAATCTTTCAAACCTCATCGTCTCGGCAATCAACATGGTCTCGACGTTTGCCTCCCTTAAAAACATCGCCGTGGTTTCAGAAGTTGAAACCGGTCTGCCAGCCCTGAAGGCCGATCAGAGGGCCTTAACCCAGATTCTCAATAATCTGCTTAGCAACGCGATTAAATTTACACCCCATCAAGGATCGATAACCATTCATGCCGGTTTAAGGGTGGGCCGCCAAATCGTGATAAGGGTCAAAGATAACGGTATCGGCATGACCGAAAAGGATATCGATAAGGTTCTCAATCCGTTCGAACAGGCCGATAGCCAGCATTCGCGCCGTCATGAAGGAACAGGGCTGGGCTTGCATATTTGCAAACGGTTCCTTGAGCTTCATGGCGGTGGGATTGAGATTGAAAGCCAACCTGAAAGGGGCACTGCCGTCACCGCGTTCTTTCCTGCGGAGCGAACGCTTTAAGCGCTTGGCTGAGGTTGGGGAAGTCTCACCGATATGGTGGTTCCGACAAGGGGGGTGCTTTCAATTTCCATTGTTCCGCCGTGTAATTCGACCAGCCCAAGGGTGAGCGGCAGGCCGAGGCCGGTTCCTTCTCGTTGTCGCGCCAAGCTGCCATCGACCTGACCAAAGGGGGTCATGGCTTTTTCAAGACCGGCTTCATCCATGCCGATCCCTGAATCTCTAACGGTGATCAGCAGATTTCCGGACTGATCAAGAGACCCCGTAAGTTCGACGCTGCCGTCTCCCGGGGTGAATTTAACTGCGTTGCTGAGCAAATTGAGGATGATCTGCTTTAACCGCCGCTCGTCGGCAAGGATGTCGGGAAGGGTGGTGTCCACCGAATTGATCAGCTTGACGTCGCCTCTCTGGGCTCGGTCGTTAACCAGCCTGAGACAGGACTCGGCAAGCTCCTCCAAGCGCATGTCGGTCTTATGCAGTTCCATCTGACCCGCTTCAATGGCTGAAACGTCGAGGATGTCGTTGATCAGATTGAGAAGGTGCGTACCGGATTTTTCGATATCGTTGATGTATTCAGCCTGTTTCTTCGAGGCGAGAGGGCCGAAAACGCCACTGCTCAGCGTGTTGGCGAAACCAATAATCGCGTTCAACGGGGTGCGGAGTTCGTGGCTTGTCGAAGAAAGGAATTCGGTTTTGGCGCGGTTGGCCACTTGGGCACGGTCTTTCTCGATTTGCAGCTCTTTGGTCCGCTCTTCCACAGCCGTTATCAGGGCCCGCCTCGACAGGGCTTCATACCAGACCAGCATAACGGCGACGATGAGAGCCGAAAGCATCAGGCCGCCCGCCAGAAACGTAATCCACTTTTCGGTTTCTCTGAACCGCATATTTGTTGCGTTCATCAATCCGTCGGCGAGACTGTTTGAGTAGTTGGAAAACTCCTCAAGGGCCAGTTGCAGTTCCCTTTGACGCCACCCCGTTTCCTTCATCAATGATGTGAGACGCTCCGATTCCGGAGCCTCGACGGCGACATCCATAGCTTCATTGACGATGGATTGCATGGTGGCGATAAGGTCGCGCATCTCGTTGAAAAAGCGCTGTTCGTCGGATGATAAATTGACCTTTCCAAGCTCGAAGATAGCCTGGGAAACTTTCCCTGCATGCCCATCGAAGGCGTCCTTTTGGTCGTAACGATCAAAGAAATCCTCGATCACGGCGGTATAGGGAATGATATGAGAGCGGGCATAGACGCCGTCGCGGATAGTTTCCACCAATTGGGCCTTTTGCCGCCGCAACTGATCGGCCGTGTAGGAATCCTTGACCTGTCCCATATGATGAAAGACCACCACGAGAAGGCCCAGGATGCAAAGCAGGATCGCTACCAGAGCGGTGAACAAAAAGCCGCGGACTTTGCTTCCGGATTGAGTCTCCAACTTTTCCTCTCGGCGATTCCGGCCGGTGGAGACAATGGCCTGACAGACTGCCCACCCGCTAGGTTGATTTTCTTTTGCATCAGTATACACATAAAAACTGTAATATTCCGCACAGAAAAACGCCCGCTCCATAAAGAGCGGGCGTTTCCGTTAAGCGTTGGGCGGTTTGATGGCCGCGTTGCTATTCGAATTAGTAGCCGATGGTGCTCTTAATCGTGACCCAGCGGCCATTCTTCACCTGGGCGAGGGTCGATTTATCGGTGCCCTGGTGCTTGGTCTTGCTGAAGCTGTAGATCGAGCCGCCGAACAATGAGCCGTGGGCTTCCATGCTTTCCAGCGCATTGAGCAGGCTTTCGGTGGTCAGGTTTTTACCGGCTTTCTGTAGAGCGGCGACGACAATGTCGGCGCTGTTGTAGCCGAGTTGGGCGGCGGCGAACGGCGGCTTGCCGTTTTTCTCGGTGAAGCGCTTCACCCAGGCCTTCATGACGTCCGTCCCCTGATCGGCATAAGCGAACTCAAAGCCGGTGACCGCGTAGTACCCTTCGGTCACGCCACCCTTGGCGGCTGCGGTGAAGTGATCGTAAGAGGCGATGTTGCCGACGAAGACCACGTCTTTCCAGCCCATCTTCTTGGCCGTGGCGACCGGGATGATGGTGTCTTTGATGATCGAGCCCATGGCGACCACTTCGCAACCGGCGCCGCGAAGCTTGGTGATGGCCGGTACGTAATCGGTGTTGCGCGGCGTGTAGGCTGCTTCGGCGATGACTTCAAGGCCTTGAGCCTTGGTCTGATCGCGTGCGGCGTCACGCGCTTCGTGGCCGAAATCCGTATCCTGATAGAGCGAACAAATCTTCTTTTTGCCCATATCGATGAAGTATTTCACGCCTGCCCGGCTCTGGTCGTAGTAGGTCGAGGCGGCAATGAACTTCAATTCGCTGGGTTCGTCGACCATCGAGCGGGCGCTGGTAAATGGGAAGAGGTTGGGAATCTTTTTCGCCAGTTGCTGTTTGAGCACCGCGTTGTTCATCGGCGTACCTAGCGCGCCGAGCATGGCGAAGATTTTGTCCCGGTTGATCAGCTTGTTGCCTGCCTGAATGGCGCGTGGCACCTGATACTGATGGTCTTCGACAATCAGCTTGAGCTTACGGCCATGAATGCCGCCCGCTTCATTGACTTCGTCAAACCGCATCCGCACACCGGCTGCCGCGCCGGTGCCCCAGGTGGCCGCCGGGCCGCTTAAGGCGGTGTGCATGCCGAACACCACTTCGTTATCGGAAACGCCTTGTGTAGCCTGAGCCGCTGTCGCGAAACCCACCATCGCGAAACCGGCCAGAATGGCGCCGCCAAATTTCAGATGAGACATTTTACTCTCCCTGTTCATGTTAGCCTCCGTGAATTTGAATTGATCTTCAAAACCGTTTAAGCCCTGATGATCAAACATCTTTTGTCGCATAGACTACGCTTATTCATACATACTGTCGATAAGGTCTTTATACTTCTCATTCACAAAGCTCCTTTTGAGCTTCATGGTTGGGGTCAGTTCGTCGTCTTCGGCAGTGAGCAACTGGTCGATCAGCCTGAACTTCCTGATGTTCTCGACCCGAGCAAAATTTTTGTTCACCGCATCGATTTCTCCTTCAATGAGCTTAATCACGTCATGCGCCTTGCAAAGGCTGGCGTAGTTGGTGAAGGGGACGTCGTGGTCTTGAGCGAACTTTTCCACGTTGTCCTGATCGATCATCACCAGGCAGGTGAGATATTTGCGCTTGTCGCCGATGACCACCGCATCGGAAATATAGGGCGAGAACTTGAGCTGATTTTCGATTTCCGTCGGCGTGATGTTCTTTCCGCCTGCGGTAATGATGATGTCCTTCATCCGATCGGTGATCTTAACGAAGCCCTCATTGTCCATTTCGCCCACGTCGCCGGTATGAAGCCAACCGTCGACAATGGTTTCCGCCGTCTTTTCGGGTTGATTGAGGTAGCCCATAAAGATATGCGGACCTTTAAGGAGAATCTCTCCTTCTTCCGATATTTTAACCTCGGTGTTGGGGGTGGCGACGCCGATGGAGCCGAGTTTGATTTTGCCGGGCATGTTGGACGTGGTGACGCCGCAGTTTTCCGTCTGTCCGTAGACCTCATACATTTCGATGCCGAGCGCCATATACCAACGGACCAAATCCGGTGAGATAGGGGCGGCCCCGGTAAAGGCCCAGCGAGCCTTGTCGAGGCCGAGCATGACCTTGATGTTGCGTAAGACCAGCCAGTCGGCCGTCTTGTGAAGAAGCGAGAGTCCGCCCGGCACCGGCTTCCCTTCCAGTTTATAGTCGGCCACTTTCATGCCGATGCCGATGGCTTTCTCGTAAGCCCATTTGCCGAGACCGGTCGCGTCCTTCAACTGAATGGTGACGCCTGAGTAGAACTTCTCCCAGAGGCGCGGTACGGCGAAGAAAACCGATGGCGACACTTCGCGGAGGTTTTCAGGCACCGTGTCGGGGGCTTCGACGAAGTTGACCACCGAATACGACATCATCGGATAGAAGGTGGTGAACATGCGCTCGGCGATATGACAGAGCGGAAGGAACGACAGCGACGCATCGCCCGGATGGATGGGCAGATAGGTCATGATGTTGCGCATCTGGAACATCACGTTGCGATGGCTGATCATCGCGCCCTTAGGCGGCCCGGTGGTGCCCGAGGTATAGATCAGGATCATCAGGTCTTCCTGGGTCGAATCCTCGATGCGTTGGTCCCAAAGATCCGGGTGGCTGCTGATGTGAATGCGACCCCGGTCGTACAGCTCTTCGATGGAAATGACCTGATCGTCTTTGAAGTCGCGTAGGCCTTCCATATCGAAGACGATGATTTTTTTGAGTTGCGGGCACTGATCGCGAATGGTCAGCGCCTTGTCCAGTTGCTCGTCGTTTTCGACAAATAGGAACGTGCTGCCGGAATCGTTGATCAGGTAGCCGAGTTGCTTGGCCGAGTCCGTAGTGTAAACGCCCGAGCTTACACCGCCCGCGCAGATGATGCCCAGATCGGCGAACAACCATTCCTTATTGTTGTCGCTCAAGATTGAGACCCGGTCGCCTTTTTCGAGGCCGAGGGCAATAAGTCCCATGCCCACCTGTTGAGCCTTGCGGCCGTAGTCTTCCCAGGTGATGGGGCGCCAGATGCCGAGTTCTTTCTCGCGCAGCGCAACGTCCTTGCCGCCGGTCTGCACCCGCTGGCGAAACAGCTTGGGGATGGTGTCGCAGCCGTCGATGACGATGGGGGAGATGTCGATGGTATCCATGATTTCCGTTTCCCTTACCGCCAAGTCTTCTTGCGTTTCCAGCGCCGCTTGCCGCGCGCCGTTTCTTCTTTGATGCCAAGGTAGAATTCCTTGACGTCGTCGCTCTTCATCAGGTTCTCACAGGTGTCTTCCATGACGATCCGGCCCACCTCGAGCACGTAGCCGAGTTCGCCGGTCGAAAGCGCCATGTTGGCGTTCTGCTCGACCAGCAGGATGGTTACGCCTTGTTCCTTGTTGAGCCGGATGATGATCTCGAAAATTTCTTTCACCAGCAAAGGCGAGAGGCCGAGCGATGGTTCGTCGAGCAACATCAGCCGCGGTTTGCTCATCAGGCCCCGGCCGATGGCGAGCATCTGCTGCTGACCGCCGGATAAATAGCCTGCCTGCTGATCGGCGCGCTCTTTCAAAACGGGGAAGTAGCCGTAGACCATTTCGAGGTCAGTGGCGACGTTGTCCCGGTCCTTGCGGGCGTAAGCCCCCATCAGCAGATTTTCTTTGACTGACAGGAAGGGAAAAACCTCGCGGCCTTCGGGCACATGGGCGATCCCTTGACGGGCCACCCAGTCCGGGTCGCGCTTCTGGATTTCCTCACCGGCGAAGGTCACGGTGCCCTTTTGTGGGTCCATGGCGCCGCTGATGGTTTTCAAGATCGTCGTCTTGCCCGCGCCATTGCCACCCAAAATGGTGACGATACGGCCTTCGGGCACGTCGAGGGAAACGCCCCGAATCGCCATGATCGGCCCGTAATAGGTTTCGATGTTGCGGACTTTCAAGAGAGGTTCGTCGGACATCAGGCGTCTCCTCCCAGATAGGCGCGGATCACTTCCGGATCGCTCTGCACTTCCGACGGCGTACCCATGGAGAGCATGCGTCCGTCGTTGAGGGCCAATACCCGGTCGGAAACTTCCGAAACCAGGCTCATGTCGTGCTCCACCATGATGATGGTGACGCCGAGGTCGTTTTTGATATCGTCGATCCAGAAGGCCATATCCTCGGTTTCCTCCACGTTGAGGCCCGAGGCCGGTTCGTCGAGCAAAAGCAACTTGGGCTCGGTGCAGAGCGCGCGGGCGACTTCGACCACCTTGCGAACCCCATAGGGCAGGTTGGCGATCATCTGTTCGCGGTAGTGGGCGAGGTCGAGAAGTTCGATAATCTCCTCGGCTTTTTCCCGATGGGCCTGCTCCATGGAACGGGTCGCCTTGGTGAAGAACAATTCGCCGAGGAAATGGGACTGCCGGTGGGCGTGACGGCCGATCAGCAGGTTTTGCAAAACGCTGGCGTGTTCGAATAGTTCGATGTTCTGAAAGGTTCGCGCGATGCCTAACTTGGCGATTACGTGGGGCGGTACCTGGGTGATTTCGTGACCGTCGAAATGCAGCGACCCGTGGGTCGGGTCGTAGATGCGGCTGATCAGGTTGAAAATGGTGGTCTTACCCGCACCGTTGGGGCCGACCAGAGTGAAGACTTCACCCTTCTCCACTTCAAACGATACGCCATCGACGGCCTTGATGCCGCCGAAATGGATGGCCAGATTATCGGCTCGGAACAAACTCATTTCATGCGCTCCGTCTTAAGGTAGGCCTTCTGGCGTTTGAAGGTTGCTTTCCGGTAAAGCGGGAAGATGTCGAAATAGAGCTTGATCTTGCGCCATCGGCCGTAAAGCCCGAGGGGTTCGAAGAGAATGAACAACACCATAATCAGGCCGAAGATGCCCGGCTCTAGCCCCGGTGTTTGGGCGATGGCGGGGGGCAAAATGTCGCGGGCCAGCGCCAGGAATTGAGGTAGCGCCCCGACGAAAATCGCCCCGTAGATAGCGCCATGGACCGAGCCGAGACCGCCGACGACGACCATCAACAGCAGTTGCACCGAGATGATGATGTTGAAGGTGTCGGGCGATAGGTAGTTGAACTTATGGCCCATCAAGGCCCCGGCCAGACCGGTGATCCCGGCGCTGATTGAAAAGGCGACGGTTTTATATTTGGCGATGTTGACGCCCATGCTCTGCGCCGAGACTTCCGAATCCCGGATGGCGACCATGGCCCTCCCGGTGGGGGAGCGCAGAATATTCAGGACGCCGAGGATAACCAGGATCAGCACCACCAGACAGAGAAGGTAAAACTCCCAAGGGTTCCAGAGTTGATAGCCGAAGAGATCGGGCGCATCGACGGCGACGCCCTGGAAACCACCGGTCACCGATTCCCAGCGTACTAAAATCTGCTCGACGATAATTGCAAAAGCCAGGGTGGCGATGGCCAGATAGAGCCCGGTCATCCGGTTGGCGGGAAGAGAGATCAATGCGCCGGAAAGGGCGGTCACCACCCCGGCGACCGGGAAGGCGATGAGAAACGGCGTTCCGGCCTGTATGAGCAGTGCGTTGGTATAGGCGCCAATGGCGAGAAACGCCGCATGGCCCAGACTGACCTGGCCCGAATAGCCGACCAGCACCATCAGGCCGAGACCGGCAATAGCGAAAATCACCACCAGGGCTAGTTCGCCAATATAGAAATCGTCGAGCACCAGAGGGGCGGAGAAAGCGGCGATCAGCAACAGGGCGTACCAGAACAGGTAACCGCCGTGCTTCATTAGCCGGATATCGTCGTTGTAGGAGGTCTTGAACAGAATACGCATGATTTCTGACTCCTACACTTTCTTCCGTTGGATCTGGGCGAACAGACCCTCGGGGCGGATGGTGAGAACGGCGAGCATGATGACGAAGGCGGTGATTTGCTTGAACCCGGCGGGCAGATAGGCCCCGGCCAGCTGTTCGGAAATTCCGATGATCGCTCCGCCGAGCAGTGCGCCGGGCAGGCTGCCGAATCCGCCAACCACGGCCGCGGCGAATGCCTTGATGCCCATGAAGCCCATTTCTGCATCGATCAGTGAGATAGGCGAGAGCAGGACGCCCGCCACGGTCGAAACGCCCGCGCTGATCGCCCAGATCAACGAGAAAATCACCTTGACCGGAATGCCCATATAGTAGGCGGCAAGCTGGTTCTGCGAACTGGCCTGCATGGCGACGCCCAGCTTGGTATGGGTGAAGAAGATATAGAGCAGGACCGCCAGCAGCACCGTGCCGATGATGATCGACAGGGCTTCCTGGGCGATGATCACCCCGCCCAGATTGACGATCTGGTTGGTGAACGGCGTGTTGAACGAGCTTGGTTCGTGGCCCCAGAAGATGCCGGCCAGGGCTCTGAAGATGAAGCCCAGGGAGATGGTCAGAATGACGATGGCGAACTGGGGCTGGCCGATCACGTAACGCAGGACGATCTTGTCGAGTAGATAGCCGAAGACCGCCATACAGAGAATGGCGAAGAAGAAACCGAGCCAGTAATCGACGCCGAGAAAGCCGATAAAGGAAAGAGCGGTAAAGGCGCCCAGCATCATCATATCGCCCTGGGCGAAGTTGACGATTTCCGTCGCCTTATAGATCAGCACGAAGCCCAGTGCGATCAGGCCGTATACACAGCCCTGCGCAATGCCGCTGACCAGGATTTGCATGAGTTCCAAGGGTCCAACCTTCCTTTCGTTACGCCGCTTTTAAAGCGAGCGACATCTCGTCGAGCTTGCCCACGTTGCTGTGCATCGGTGGGGCGTTGTCATTGTGTCCGGCCGCCCGGATAATGGTTTCCGGCGCGATGGGGCCTTCCCGGCCAACCGCTGCGATGCGGGAAAAGGCCAGGGCGTAAATCTCGCCGTCTGAACGGATCGACTGGTCAAAATAGAACCATTTGTCGTCCCAGCAGACGAGACGGGTCGCTGTTTCGTATTTTTGAAAAATTTTGAGTGATTTGCGAAATCGCACGGCGACGCCGCCGAGCGCCGGTCCGCTTTTGTGCTGCCGCATGGTCTTTAAAAGTCCTGCGCTGACCAGTAAATCGACCCGCCCAATATCGAACTGGAAATAATACTTGGTGTTGGTCATGTGAATATTGGGGTCCAGATCAAGCGGCATGACTCGGCGGGAGAGCACCGCTTCATCCAACAGGTTGTCGTGGCGCTTGCCGAGAAGCCGCGCCCCCAAAATCCTGCCGATGCTCAACCAGACTCCCATGATTCCGGTCTCTTCCTTCCCGTTTTAAACGTCAGGTTCTCGCGCCGGCTTCTTCGCCCTCGTCGAACAGGGCGGGCGCGCGTTTGTTTTCCGGTGTTTTGGCTAAGTAGTCTTCAACCGCGCTCTCCGGGTCGACTCCGGCGTCCTTCAGCTCACCGATGGCGGCGTCAGCCAGGTCGGTGGTTGCGTCCAACATCAGTTGCAGCTCGGTCATCCGGTCTTCAATGGCTTTGGCGTGGCGGCGACATCCGTGCAGCAGATGGGCCGATTGGGTGACGTTTTCGCGGCCGGAATAATAAAGGTCGAGATAGCGTTTGGTGTCGGCCAGCTTGAAGCCGCAGGCCTTGCCTCTGAGAATGATCTTGAGTCGCGCCTTTTCGCGCTTGGTGTAGATGCGCGTTCGCCCGACCCGCCGGGACTCGATGAGCCCCTTCGATTCATAAAACCGCACGGCGCGCGGCGTAATGCCGAATTCCGTAGCCAGGTCGGTGACCGTGAAAAGATCTTCCATATTGTGCCTCACCTGTCCGGCCTTAGTTTGTTCTGGCCGTTTTTTATTCGTCATTTCTGACCAATTGGTATTTCGAATTACGTATAGGTAATGACAAAGTTTACGTAACGTCAAGCGCCTTCCGTATGAAAGGCGTCATTTGAGTGTTGGGGGTCGCTCGAAACGCCCGCCGCGGCCGGCGCCGCTTGAAAATCTTGCCGCGCCTGCCTTGCCTTCGACTTCGATCATGGCGACACTGCGGGTGAATTCGTTTCGAAGAGCCGTCTCTTGAGAGAAGCCCTGTTGTTCGTAGGCCGAGGCGCGGTCGCTGTTCATGCAGGCTTGTGGAAAGGCGGCGATCTGTTCGGCCAGCTCGAGGGCGATCTCCAGGCTTTTTCCTTTGGCTGTAACCCGATTGGCGAGCCCCATTTGCAGGGCTTCCTCCGCGCCGACGGGGCGACCGGTCAGGATCATGTCGAGTGCGCGGCCCATGCCGACGATGCGTGGCAGGCGCACGGTGCCGCCGTCAATGAGCGGCACCCCCCAGCGGCGACAGAACACGCCGAACACCGCATCTTCTTCTACGACTCTGAGATCGCAGCAGAGCGCCAGTTCCAGCCCGCCCGCCACGGCGTGGCCGCTGATTGCCCCGATCACCGGTTTGGTGAAGGCCATGCGGCTGATCCCCATGGGGCCGTCGCCGTCGGGTTCCAGGCGGTTGCGTCGCTTAGGGTCGGCGAAGGCTTTCAAGTCCGCTCCGGCGCAAAATGTTCCGCCATGACCGAAGAGGATGGCGGCCTTCGCCGTTTCGTCGGCTTCGAAGGTGCGGAATGCGTCGGCGAGTTTTTTGGCTGTTGGGCGGTCCACCGCGTTGCGCGCATCGGGGCGATTGATGCCGATCAGGGTGACGGGGCCTTTGGTTTCGCTGGTTACGGGCATTTTCGCCATCCTCCATCTTGACTCATCGGGTCTCCTGGCCTCATTATCTACCGAACGGTCGATAAAATCAAAAGGGAATTGGCGGCATGGCGAGACCGGCGAAAAAAACCGATGGGGTTGAAACTAAAGAGCGGCTCTTGGAAGTGGCTGAGCGGCTGTTTGCCGAAAAGGGCTTCCACGGCGCATCCTTGCGCGATATCGGCGGCGAAGTGGGGGTCGCCAACGCCTCCCTGCTTTACCATTTCCCTTCCAAGGGCAAGCTCTATGTGGCGGTGCTCGACCGTATCACCGAGAGCCTGAGCGCCGTCGCCGATGAGGTGGAGCGCGCAGAGTTGGGCGATATCGAACGGTTCGAGCTGTTCTACAACGCCTTTTACGACTGGGGCGAAGCTCACGCGGATTACATGCGCATCGTCATGCGTGAAATGATGGACAATAAGGATCGAGTCGACCGTATTGAGAAATGGCACCTAACCGGCGTCATGGGGCGGATGACCAAGGTTATCGCCGACGGTCAGGCCAAGGGGACCTTCCGGTCCTGCGACCCCGAGCTGTTTCTCTATCAGGTGCTGGGCTCGGTGACCTATTTCCAGTTGGGCCTGCCGACCCTCGGGCGCGTTATGGATTGGGACCGGGATGCCGCGGCCAAAACCTTCCGTCAGGAAACGTTGGATCACTTGAGTCGGGCGTTGATTAAAAAAAGCGCGCTCAAAAAAGTTCACAAAAAACGCAAGTAAACGGCTGGGAGGCCGATTGTATGTCTTACGAAGCGATCACCTTCGAGGTTTCGGCCGGGGTTGCCGAGATCACGCTCAACGACCCGGTCGCGCTGAACGCGCTGTCGAGTCGGATGCTGG